>OGHN01001493.1_pt1 | contig 9872 bp, 7 predicted proteins | sample 1571511 | NCBI WGS metagenome assembly OGHN01 (sample SAMEA2582024, study PRJEB24529) | metagenome | biome: Human gut stool | place: China | collected 2011 | reverse complement strand
GTTTGGCAGGTACCCCATGCCGGGAGATATAATCTTCGGCAGCGGTCAGCATCCGTTGTCCGACCTTCCCGTCGAGATAAGGATCGTAGTTGTCTATGATCCATTGGCGTTTAAGTGCGGCACTTTCGTCATGCAGGGCCTGTTCATAGGCTTCGGGGAGTTCGTCTGTCTGTTGTATATCGATCCAATAAATATCTTTGGCTACCGTCTGAAAGGTAATTACCGGTTTGTTCAGTAATAAAAATTCGTATACCGTCGATGAAGTATCACTGATCATGACATCGGCCATCAACTGATATTTGGTAATGTTATGATCGTCGATCCAGATGACATGCTGTTGAGAGGCTGCCCATTCCCGGTATTCATCAGTCCATTCCTGACGCGTCAGAGGATGGAATTTTAATAATAACAGGATATCCTTTTCCTGCACTAATCTATCGAGTCCCGCTTTCAAATGAGGAAGCGAGGTGAGAGAAGGCGAAAAAGTCGGTGCATAAAGTACTAATTTTTCACGTTGGTGTTGCTGTAACAGCCGGGATTTTTCTTCATCGAAAGTATGCAGATTCTGAAAAATCCAATCCTGGCGCGGCCAACCGGTTTCTACTACCTCGAAATCCTTGTATTTTTTTGCCAGAGCACTGAAACCTTCGGTGAAAAAAGGGCCTTGGGTAAAGTAGGTATCGAAATATCTTCGGATCACCCAATGGTCTTTCTTTTCGGCAGCATAACCATGGAAGATTTGTATTTTTACGCCCGGCAGATAATAAGGGACAATGTTGCAGGGAACGAAAATGGCTTCCGGCGAATAATCATAAATCTTTTGTATGCTGTCGGTCCACTTCACTCGGTCTTTTAAGGGAAAGTCAGGGATATTCCGGGAATGGACATACCATAAAATGTCGTGTCCTCCGCTTTTCAGTGCCTCTTCCTGAATAGGAGTCAGAATATTGATGGCATATTTTTGTTCACAAAATAAAACAATACGCATAACAGATATTATAATAAATGTGCAGGAATTTTATCAATAGCTTGCTGAAAGTCAGCAACGGTATCCAGTTCCATAGAAAAAAACGAGGTCGTATCTACGATACCGAAAGTATGACCTTGGGCGATCAGACGTTCGAAGGCTGCTTCGTAAAAAATATTGACCTGATTTTCTTGCAGAATCATCCGGTCGAGTTCATCCACTAAAGCATGAGTATAACCGCCCGACATTTTTTCGATACCTATAGATTCCCCGATAGCTTTTCCGATGGAACAGGTTTTACTGATTTCGGCTACTTTACCTTGGGCATCAGGAATAACCTTGATTTCTTCTTCAGAAAGCGGGTGGTCGTTGAGAGCCAGACAAGTAGTGTCGGGACAATCCAATACGGCTTTTACCAATAACGGATCGAACAGGATGTCACTATCTAAAAGTAAGATACGTTCCCCCCGGATTTTATCTTTAGTCAACCAAAGGGAATAGATATTATTGGTTGAAGCATATTTTTCGTTGTAAATATACTCGACCTTTAAATCAGGGTAGTGTCGCTGAACGAATTCGATGATTTGTTCTTGCAGGTATCCGGTGACAATAACCACTTCCCGGATACCGTTAAAAATTAATCCCTCGATAGCTCTGCCCAGCAGACATTGTTTCCAGATTTCCAGCAAACATTTGGGTTTGTGATCTGTCAGGGGACGGAGGCGTGAAGCCATACCTGCCGCGAGTATAATAGCTTTCATTGTGCGACGACTTCTTTTATCGTAGCGATTACTTCGACATTCTGGCGATGTGTGCCCAAAGTAATACGCATGTGAGTATTGATATCTGGTTCGTTCATGAATTTGATCTGGTATCCTTTGGCTTTAAAGGCAGCCTGAAGAGTTGCTTTCAGTTCGATCGGATACTTCACCAGAATGAAATTCGCATTCGACTGGTATACTTTGAAGCCCTCGAGGGTATTCAGTTCGTTCATGTACATTTGCCGGTCTTCGGCCATTTGATCGGCAACTTGCTGATAGTAGTCTGTCGATTTCAATACGGCAATTCCCAGTTCTTCCGATAAACGGTTATAACCCAAATATTTGGTACTATAGTTCAAAAAGCGGGTTAATGCAGTTCCCATGAAAGCGAAACCCAAACGTAATCCGGGAAGTCCGTAAAATTTAGATAGAGTCCGTACAATCAACAGATTCGGAAATTTTTCCAATAAAGGTTTTATATAACTGGTATCTTTGTTGGCGAAAGAAGCATAAGCTTCGTCGATAACGACCACTGTTTCCGGCGAAATAAAGGAAAGAATCTGATCGAGTTCTTCAGAAGTCAGGGAATTCCCTGTCGGATTATTGGGCGAAGCAATCAATACCATTTCCGGATTTTCTTTCCGGATAGCTTCTTTCATCGCTTCGAAATCGTATTTGAACGTATTTCCCTCTTCGTATAAAGGATAAAGTACACTTCGTCCTTCTACTTCATCGGCTATCGATTTATAATACCACCATGAAAATTTAGGGATCAATAATGTCTTTTGTTTTTCTTTACCTGATAAAAAGCAGTGTACCACTTGTTTCAGGATATCTTCTCCACCATAACCGAGAATGATTTGTTTTTCAGGAATATTATAGATCGAAGAGAGATAATCTGAGAATATACTTTTTTTACCTTCATCATATATACGGGTATAGAAACAAAGATTGTTCGGATCGAAATTCTTAAGTACTTCTCCTACTGCTGGACAGGGTCCATAGTTATATTCGTTCCGGTCAAGATAGGTGATTTTTTTTTCCATGTTGATATTTTTTTCTAAATCTGCAGGGATAATTTGAATCCCTGGAATATGCAAAAATATAAAATAAAAATATACAAAACCGATTCTGTAAAATTTTATGGCAATTATATACCTGTTAACACGAATAAAACGTAGAATTATTCTGTCGTTACTTATTCGTCTTCGGTGATCGGGATTGGCGACCCGGTCGCTTCTGTCGGTCGTCTACCTTTTTCTTTCACTGACCGGCGGAACTCCTCACTACGTTCGTCAGACACCACCGGTCGGGCGTTCAGAAAAAGTAAGACGACACTCGCCAGAGCTCCAATGGTCGCCAATCCCGATCACCTCCGACTTACGTTATCACTGAATTGCAGATTAGTCTTGATTTAAGAAAGATTATTCTCACTGGAAATAATCCGGACGGTCCGGCTTCCTGCTGCTGCAAATTTCTGGTTGTATTTTCTTTGCCGGTTAGCTCTGCCGTGAGATGCAGGGTTTTATGGCGGAAGACCATTGGAGCAGGAACGAGTGTCCGGTTAGGCTTTCCGAACGCCCGACCGGTGGTGTTTGACGAACGTAGTGAGGAGTTCCGCCGGTCAGAGAAGGAAAGCCTTAACGGACCGGTCCTGGCGAACCGGTCTGACGGTATAAAACCCGGAATCGGAATAGAAAGAAAAAAATAAACCTAGAATTATTTAGATATGTTTTTATCTTCTTCAGCTAAATCCTTCCATTTGGTAATGAAGCCATTGCTTCAATCTCAGGGCCGGATATAGAAAAGCAGCCATTTATGGACTGGAATAATAGCGATATAGTAAGAAAAACATTTCTTACAAGGCATACCGTCTGCTAAATAATGGATCAATCCCAGAGAAAATTCATGAATAGGGGGAAGGGTATCCAGTAAATTGCCGTATGTGTCTTCCTGTTGAGAGAGGGTCATTTTTTTATATTGTTCCTCGCATAAGACAGGAAATTCACTCAAACGATAAACGAGACAATCCGAATTTTTTAAGATACGAATATCGAGTTCGATACCGACAGGAATCACAAGTAATTGTTTATTATGGATGATGAGATGGGGAAAATGTAAGCCGTCGATCCGGATCTCTCCCTGAAGTAGGAAAAGAATACTATTTTGTTTAATATCCCCTCCATAAGAAGGGCAATCAGAGCAATTTATGTGTTCGTTACAAGGCATAGCACTAACTTTTTGCTTGTTGCACACACATAAATTTTCTTCCTGGACAAACATATGGATTTTTCCTGGAAGGAACTAATTTGAAAGACAATAATCTGAAATTATTTTAGCTTGCGTTGAAAATGCAGAAACCAAAGTGGAAGAACAGAGCCTTTCAAAATACTCGAAATCGTGATACTCCACCAAATTCCCGTCAACCCTAATTGGGGGAAGGAGGTCAGAAAATAGGCCATCGGAATACGTGCTCCGGTGAAAATAATCCCGGTCAGTGCCGGAGGAGTCGTATGTCCGGTACCATTGAATGCTCCGGCAGTAACGGATTCGGTTACCATGAAAAGTTGTGATAAAGCCAAAATCTTCAGGTAATTACCGCCGGCTTCGATGGCTTCCGGTTCGTTTACAAAAAGCCCGAAGATCTCGTGGTTTAATACAAAGAAGAGAATTCCGGCTCCCAAACCGATACTCCCGGCTATTCCTAATGTCAGGCGATAACCTTTACGGATACGTTCATAATTTCCGGCGCCGTAATTCTGTCCGGTAAAGGCAGCCAAGGCGGTAGAAAAACCGGCAGCAGTCATCCAGGAGATGGCTTCGATCTGTGCTCCGATACTTTGAGCAGCGACCCCTACTGCTCCCCAACGTGCGGCTAGGGTAGCCAAGGTCAAGGAAAACATGGAAAAGAGGGCATTTTGTATACTGACCGGCAAACCCAATAAAATGATACGTCGTGCATAATCTTGTTTCAATCGGCTGAGCAGGTGCATACGCCCTAACGGAAACCGGTCACTGAAGATCCGGCGTGCAAAGATGCCGTAAACCACTAATTGTGCTAATGCAGTGGCAACGGCAGCCCCTGCGGTACCCCAGGCCGGAAAGGGACCGATGCCGTAAATCAGCAAGGGATCGAGGATAATATTGACGATAAGTCCTACGGCAGAAGTACGGAAAGGAGTCCGGCTATCTCCCTGACCATTGTAAAGACCGCTGAACGTATTGTTATTGAATTGGAAAAATAACCCGGGAGCGACCAGACGCATATAATCGATCGCCTGGGTCGAAATAGAGGTTTCAAAACGGAACAAGCCCATCAGTAAAGGGGCTGCCAGGATGATGATACAGGCATAGATAAATCCGATTGTAGTCGATAAGGTAATGGCCTGACTGGCATAATGAGCTGCCCGGCGATAATCTTTCGAACCGACAGATTGGGAAACCGTAATCTCAGCCCCGATTTTAGTCATAAAGGACAAAGCGTTGCAAAGCCAGGTAAAAAAACCGGCAGCTCCGGCTGCAGCGACAGCATCACTTCCCAAATGACCGAGCCACAACATATCTGTCATGCTATAAGCCATTTGGATAAAAGAGGCCGAGATCAAGGGCACAGCCATGATCCACAAGCTTTTAAAAATACTGCCCTGTGTCAGGTCGGTTGTCTTCATCGATCTATCTACTATAATATGTCTTCCCCCTACTTCCTTTTTTCCTCTTTTCCCTTTTCTTTTCTCCCTTCGATCCTCTCCCCCTCCTCTTCCGCTTTTAGCCTTTAGCTTATAGCCTTTTACTTTTTACCTTTTTTATTATAAGTTTCCAGTGCTTTTTCCAAAACCACCAAAGCCTTTGCCAAGTCTTCTTTCTTTAAGACATAAGCCAGGCGGACTTCGTTTTTACCTAATCCCGGAGTAGTATAAAACCCCGAAGCCGGAGCCATAAAGATGGTCTGACCCTCGTAATCGAATTCTTCCAGACACCAGGCACAGAACTTATCGGCATCGTCTATCGGAAGACGGGCCACTGTATAAAACGCTCCCATAGGTATAGGAGAATAACAGCCAGGGATCCGGTTAAGCCCGTCGATCAGGAATTTCCGGCGTTCGACATATTCATCATACACGTCGCGCATATATTCTTCGGGAGTATCCAGTGAAGCTTCGGCCATGATCTGTCCTATCAAAGGAGGACTTAAGCGAGCCTGACACCATTTCATCACATTCTCCCGGACTTGTTTGTTTTTAGTAATCAGAGCCCCGATCCGGATACCGCATTCACTGTAGCGTTTGGAGACAGAATCGACCAGAATGACGTTGTTTTCGATACCTTCGAGGTGAAAAGCCGAGATATAGGGTGCACCGGTGTAACAAAATTCCCGGTATACTTCGTCGGAAAACAGGAACAGGTCGTATTTCCTGACTAAATCCCGGATCTGGTTCATTTCTTTTCGGGTATACAGATAGCCGGTCGGATTGTTGGGATTACAAATCAGGATTGCTTTCGTACGTTCATTTATCAACTCTTCGAACTTCTCGACTTTGGGAAGTGAGAAACCTTCTTCGATGGTTGTGGCAATCGTACGAATCTTCGCGCCTGCAGAAATAGCAAACGCCATATAGTTAGCATATGCCGGCTCCGGAACGATAATCTCATCACCCGGATTCAGACAGGAAAGGAAAGAGAAAAGCACCGCTTCCGAACCTCCTGAGGTAATGATTATATCGTCTGCTGTAAGATTGATATTGAACTTGGCATAATATCCCACTAGTTTCTCGCGATAACTACGATAACCTGCACTAGGACTATACTCCAGCACTTTACGGTCAATATTGCGTATCGCATCAATCGCGGCCTGAGGAGTGGGCAGGTCAGGCTGTCCGATATTCAGGTGAAACACATGGACTCCCCGTTGCTTGGCAGCGTCTGCCAAAGGAGCCAGTTTTCTGATAGGAGATGCAGGCATCTCGTTTCCGCGAATGGATATGGTTGGCATAATTTTAACTACAAATTACTAATTACTATTTACTTTTTCTACTTGGAGCTGCAAATGTACGCAATAATTTGAATACAGAGACATAAAAACTTTAAAAACCTTATCAAGGGTAAAAACGTAGTGGAAAAATGAAAAGAAAGCTATACATTTGTAATACGGAAAACTTAAAACAATATCATAATGACCATACACCTTATCTCATTTGCTTCAATCCTTCACAAACAAGTCTCGCTACGTAGCTCGCACGAAGCTATTTTGAGTGAAATTGAAAAATATTATACTGTAAAGTTCGTCGACTATCAAGATATGGACAAACTGAAAAGTGACGATTTCAAGATTATCTTCGTCGCTACCGGTGGGGTGGAAAGACTGGTCATACAGCACTTTGAGAATCTTCCCCGCCCTGCCATTTTACTGGCCGACGGTATGCAGAATTCTCTTGCTGCCGCACTGGAAATTTCCACCTGGTTACGGGGACGCGGAATGAAAAGTGAAATTCTGCACGGTGAATTACCAGCTATCATCTTACGTATCCATACACTTTATAATAATTTCCGTGCACAACGCTCCTTGTTCGGCAAACGTATCGGAGTTATCGGGACTCCTTCTTCCTGGTTAGTTGCCAGCAACGTGGACTACTTGTTGGCAAAACGTCGTTGGGGAATTGAATATGTAGATATTCCATTAGAACGAATTTATGAACAATTTAAACAAATCACGGATGACCAAGTCGGAGCATCATGCGCGGCTGTAGCATCGCAAGCTCTTGCCTGCCGCGAAGGCACTCCCGAAGATTTAATCAAAGCGATGCGATTATATCGGGCAATAAAAAAGGTCTGTCAGGAAGAAAATCTGGAAGCACTGACATTAAGCTGTTTTAAACTGATTGAACAAATCGACACTACCGGATGCGTGGCATTATCTTTATTGAATGATGACGGGATAATAGCAGGTTGTGAAGGAGACCTTCAATCTGTATTTACACTATTAGCAGTTAAAGCACTTACGGGTAAAGACGGATTTATGGCAAACCCGTCTATGATTAATTCCCGTACGAATGAGCTGATATTGGCACATTGCACCGTAGGTCTCAAACAAACGGAGAGATATATTATCCGTAATCATTTTGAAACAGAAAAAGGAATTGCCATACAAGGCTTACTTCCGACAGGGGATGTAACGATTATAAAATGTGGCGGTGAATGTCTGGATGAATATTACTTGTCTACAGGAACATTGACTGAAAACACCAATTATATTAATATGTGCCGTACACAAGTACGCATCCGCATGAATACTCCGGCCGAATACTTCTTAAAAAATCCACTGGGAAATCATCATATTATGCTTCATGGTAACTATGAAGATACGTTAAACGAGTTTTTCCAGGCAAATGCTTGCAAGAGGACGGAATAAAGGCATCTATAAAAAAAGAAAGATTTATGATAGGAGAAATTTCATGTGCTATAAATAGAGTTGAAGAGCAAATAGAGCAGCTCTTTGACGAAAAAGAGGAGTTTATCATGGCCAATGAAGATGTGCTACCTAGAACTATGTATCTGAAGAAATTGGCTGAAATTGATTCACGAATAGACGAGCTAAAAAAGACATTGATTTCGTTGAATGAAGAGAAACAAGAGATCCTGGATATGGAATAACTTATCCTACATTCCTACGAACTTTCACCCTAACTTCACTATGAACCGACATTCATAATGAACATTATCGCTTTGTTTTGATTATTTGTACCACTTCAATATTGCCTCATTCCTTTTCTCCTATGGGAATATCTTCCCATTTCCCCCCATGCCATTCTACCACCGAAGTAAAACCTGCTTTCTTCAAAGCGGCTAATCCTTCGAAGCGAGCATTGTTTATTCTTTCAGGGTAGTGCGCATCACTATTCACCTGTACCCGAATACCCAATTCTTTCAGGAAAGGGAAATAACGTTCATTCGGATAGAATGTACCCAGCTCATGATAAGACTTGGTATTGATTTCCACCATATAACCACGTGCGGCAATCACCGCGAAGTAATCGCGGACCAACGTGTCATACCATGCTTCATCAAGCAAACCCGGACGATAACAGGAAGCGTTATAATGCATCTTGTCAGCATGACCGACAATATCAAATCCTCCCAGCTCTACCATACGGAGCAGATTCTTATAATACAGGTGGACAACAGAATCCAAGTCACCATCGAAGTGCCTGTCTACCAATTGACGGAAAAGATCTGCCGGGGTATCAATATCTACGATTTTCCCTTCCGGAGAATACAGCATATGCACAGAACCTATCCGGTAGTCAAGTGGTAGTTTTTGAAAACAAGGCAAAGAGGGATTGCTTTCTTCATTCAAGTAGTCAATTTCGAGACCGATGGCAAGCTCTATCTTACCTGCATATTTCTTTTTCAGACGAGAGAATTCGGAAAGGTAATCTTCCATTCTATCCCACTCCATCGTCCATGCAGTAGAAAACGGTAGTGGAGCATGAGAAGAAATGCCATAGGAAGTAAACCCTTCGCTAATAGCAAAACGAACAAAATCGTCCATATTGGCTCGTCCGTCGCAATACAGGCAGTGGCTATGATAATTGGTTAGGTTTGTCATACTAGGTTATATTGTCTGGGGGTATATTATCATTATTTGGTTATCCGGGAATATAATAAACTATACTTGTGCCATCGAAGTGGCACAACTGTGCCAGCGTGTTGGCACTGCTATGCCAAAGAGGTGGCACAAAGGTGCCAATATAGTGGCACGAATCAGCCTTCTATTTCGCTAAGTTCCAACCAACGCATTGTCTTTTCGTCAATCATATCATTGACTTCGGGCAAACGTTTTGACTTTTCAGTCAGTTCATCAACGGAAAGTGTGCCGCTACAAAGAAGTTCCTCTATTTGTGTTTTTTCAGCTTCCAGTTCGGCGATTTCTTTTTCCAGTTGCTCGAATTCACGCTTTTCTTTAAAGCTCATCTTACGCTTGTCGTTCAGACGGACACGGGCGGTCTTTTCTTCCTGCGGCTTCTCTGCTTCTTTCTCTTTTTGTTCCTTTGATTCTTTCCAGTCACGATAATCACTATAATTTCCGGGGAAGTCGCGAATATCTCCCTGTCCGTTGAAAACCATCAAGTGGTCTACGACCTTATCCA
>OGHN01001492.1_pt1 | contig 9876 bp, 9 predicted proteins | sample 1571511 | NCBI WGS metagenome assembly OGHN01 (sample SAMEA2582024, study PRJEB24529) | metagenome | biome: Human gut stool | place: China | collected 2011 | reverse complement strand
ATGCAGAACAACATCGAAGCGGTGCTTCAGGTGATCCGCTTCATCTACGACAACATCATGTACGCCGAGCTGAACACCAAGAGCGACTACTGTCAGGAGTGCGGCTTCGACGGCGAAATCGAGATCGTCAAAGATGAATCCGGCAAGCTGATCTGGCGCTGCCCGAAGTGCGGCAACACCGACCAGAGCAAGATGAACGTCGCCCGCCGCACCTGCGGCTACATCGGCACCCAGTTCTGGAACCAGGGCCGCACGCAGGAGATCAAGGACCGCGTGCTGCATCTGTAACCCTCTCAGTCAACGCTTCGCATTGACAGCTCCCCCGAGAGGGGGAGCTTTTTATATGGAGTTTTATCTATGAACTACGCTGCTTCAACGCCGTGGCATGGGATTTTGACTACGGGCAGCCCTTTGATAAGACCGTGCGCAACGAGGTATTCGCCTCCTGTCAGCCGGACTATATCGCCGGGCTCTCCCTGCTGGGCGGCGAACCCTTTGAGCCGGAGAACCAGCGGGAGCTGCTGCCTTTTGTGCGCAACTTCAAGGCGCTGTACCCCGCCAAGACGGTGTGGTGCTACTCCGGCTACACTTGGGAACAGCTTACCGGCAAAGAACCCAGCCCCGCGCGGTGCGAGGTGACCGACGAGCTGCTGGCACTGCTGGATGTGCTGGTGGACGGCAGATTCGTGCAGGCCGAGCACGACATCTCCCTGCGCTTCCGCGGCAGCCGCAACCAGCGCCTGCTGGATGTACCCAAGTCCCTTGCCGCCGGGCAGCCTGTGTGGTGGGAGGACGAAAAGGTGTTCGCCACCCATAGCATGGAACGGTAAACAGTATTGACCCTCCTCTCGTGAAAATGCGTATGTCGCGGCCCGCAGGCCGCGACATACGCTCTATTAAAAATAATTCTTCCGCTAAGTATGGCCAAAGCAACGCGGAGGCCATTCGAAATCGTCCCACACCAAAAGAAGCCGCTGCACGGTCTGTACAGCGGCTTCTTTCTTTTCTCACTCCCGGCTGCCCACGGCGTCCTCGATGACGCGCAGGAAGGCGTTGCCATAGCGGACGGCTTTCTTTTCGCCCACGCCGCCGATGTTCAGCAGCTCGTCGATGCTCATGGGCTTTTTCTCTGCCATCTCCCGCAGGGTGGCATCGTTAAACACCATAAAGGCGGGCAGGTTCTGCTTGCCCGCAAGGCGCTTGCGCACCGCATACAGGGCGTTGAGCAGCTTTTCGTCCGCCTCGCTCAGGCTGCCCGCTGCGGCGGGCTTTGCGCGGCGGGGCTTTTCCAGCCGGTCGGCGCTTTGGGCGGCACGGCGGCGGGCGTACTCCACCTGCAACTGGGCTTCCTGCTCGGCGGCAAGGCAGCAGGAGCAGTTGCCGCACTTTTTGGGCGCGGCCTCCCCGAAGTATTGCAGCAGAAAGCCGCGCAGACAGTGCTGGGTGGTGGAGTAAAAGGTCATGTACTTGAGCCGCTCCTCTGCCTTGCGGGCAGCTTCGGCCTTTACATCCGCAGGCAGACCATTGTCCGCCTCCCGCTCCTTGTCGATGAAAAAGCGGATGGTGCGCACATCCGTGCCGGAATACAGCAGGGTGCACCGGGCGGGCTGACCATCGCGCCCGGCGCGCCCGGCCTCCTGATAATAGCTTTCCAGATCCTTAGGCATATTATAATGGATGACGAACCGCACGTTGGGCTTGTCGATGCCCATGCCGAAAGCATTGGTGGCAACCATCACCTGTACCCGGTCGTAGAGGAAATCGTCCTGATTCTGCCGCCGGGTGTCCGCATCCAGCTTTGCGTGGTAAGCCGCCGCCCGGATGCTGCGGCTCTGCAGCAGCTGCACCGTCTCGTCCACCTGCCGGGTGGTGCTGCAATACACGATGCCCGCATGATTGCCCTCTTTGAGCACCAGTTCCAGCAGCTCCTTGGGCTTCTGGCTGGGCAGTGCCCGCCGGGTCTCGAAGTACAGGTTGGGGCGGTCGAAGCTGGTAGTCACCTCGTAGGGCGCTTGCAGCGCCAGATGGGTGCGGATATCCTCCCGCACATGGGCGGTGGCGGTGGCAGTGAACGCGCCCATGACCGGGCGGCTAGGCCGTCCACAAACGTCTTGATGCGCAGATAGCTGGGGCGGAAATCCTGTCCCCACTGGCTGATGCAGTGCGCCTCGTCCACCGTGACCATGCTGATCTGCCGCTCCTGCGCGAACCGCTGGAAGCCCGGCATCTCCAGCCGCTCCGGTGCTACATAGATGATCTTATACCAGCCCTCCCGGGCGCGGTGCAGCATCAGCGCCTTCTGGTTGTCGGTCAGGCTGTTGTTCAGAAAGGCCGCCGCCACGCCCGCCTGCACCAGCGCCCCCACCTGATCCTTCATCAGGCTGACCAGCGGGGACACCACGATGGTGATGCCCGGCAAAAGCAGCGCCGGTACCTGATAGCAGATGGATTTGCCCGCGCCGGTGGGCATGACCGCCAGCACATCCTGCCCTGCCAGCAGGTGGCTGACGATCTGCTCCTGCCCGGGGCGGAAGCTGTCGTAGCCGAAAACTTTTTTCAGGATACTGTGCGGGTTTTCCATGGTCTCCTCCGTTATATATATAGGTGCACTGACGTGCAGAACGCTCAAAACCTTATCAGTATACCACAAAACCGGCACTTTGGGCAGAAAAAAGCGTCACTTTGCGCAAAAGTGTGCGATAAGCGCTCTTTCTGCCCGGGAAGGATAGCTTTTCAGGCGCGAAAATGCTATAATGAGAACACATATCTCCATGCCACCCCGCAGACTGCCCGGCATGGACCATGCAACGTAAAAAGGAGCATTTATAATATGCAGCAGAAACTTATCACCTTTGCCGTGCCCTGCTACAATTCCGCAGCCTATATGCGTCACTGCATCGAAACGCTGCTGAGCGCAGGCGAGCAGGCCGAGATCATTCTGGTGGACGACGGTTCCGTCAAGGATGACACCCCCGCCATCTGCGACGAGTACGCCGCAAAGTACCCCACCATCGTCAAGGCCATCCATCAGGAGAACGGCGGCCACGGCGAGGGCGTGAATCAGGGCATCCGCAACGCCACCGGCCTGTACTACAAGGTAGTGGACAGCGACGACTGGCTGGACACCGACGCCCTGAAAAAGGTGCTGGAGCGCCTGACCACACTGGTTGCCCGCGGCACCGCGCCGGATCTGATGATCTGCAACTATGTGTACGAGCATGTGGAGGACGGCACCAGCCATACCGTGCGCTACACCAATGTGTTCCCGCAGAACCGCCTGTTCGACTGGGTACACGTCCGGCGCTTCCGCCCGGATCAGAACCTGCTGATGCACTCGGTCATGTACCGCACCGAGGTGCTGCGTGAGTGCGGCATGGTGCTGCCCAAGCACACCTTCTATGTGGACAACATCTTTGTGTACCAGCCCCTGCCCTATGTCAAGAGCATGTACTATATGGATCTGGATCTGTACCGCTACTTCATCGGCCGCGCAGACCAGAGCGTGAACGAGAGCGTGATGGTCGGCCGTGTGGACCAGCAGCTGCGGGTCACCAGACACATGATCGACTGTCAGGATCTGGACGCGCTGAAGGACCAGAAGCGTCTGCGCGCCTACATGGTGCACTACCTGTCCGTCATGATGGCGGTCAGCGACATCTTTCTGCTGCTGGACGGCAGCGCCGAGGCACACGCCAAAAAGGCCGAGCTGTGGCAGTACCTCAAGGATCACGTTACCCCCGGCGTCTACCGCGCCGTGCGCGTGAACCTTGGCGGTCTGACCGACCTGCACTTCCCCGGCGGCGACAAGGTGGTCGTAGCCACCTACCGCCAGCTGCGCAAGATCTTCAAGTTCAACTAAGAGCATATTTTATATTTCGGGATAGCGGAACGCCTGCGGGCGCTCCGCTATCCCTTTTTCACGGCTGGGGGCGTAAAGGAAAACGGCAGCCGAACTGCTTGTATTCCGTCCTTTCTCGTCCTGTTTCTGTCTTTTCGTCTCAAAAGATGTATGAAACGCGCAGGATGATTGCTTTTCCTCCGTTGTTCCGGTATACTGGATACGTTTTCCCATTTTGACCCCCGCACTGGATTTCACACAGGAGTTCGATACTTTTTTGACAAGGAGGAACCGAGTGCTGCGGCCTTTGGCTGCGCACCCAATACAAACCACATTATGGAACAAATGTTGATCTGTCTGTCCCTTGCCCTGATCGCCGGCCTGCTCATGTCACGCGCTGCCAAGGCCGTGCGTCTGCCCGCCGTCACCGCTTACCTGCTTACCGGCCTGCTGCTGGGCCCCTTCTTTCTGGGTCGGCTGGGGCTGAGCCGTTTCGGCTTTGGCTTTGGCAGCCTTGTTGCCGTGGAGGGCTACGGCATCCTCACACAGGTGGCGCTGGGCTTCATCGCCTTCGTCATCGGCAACGAGTTCCGGCTCAGCGCCCTGAAGCACATGGGACGCCGCGCCGTGACCGTGGGCGTTGCGCAGGCGGTGATCACCACCGCGCTGGTGGATATCGCCCTTGTTGCCCTGCACTTTGCCCGCCCGGACGTCATCTCGCTGGCCTCTGCCATCACGCTGGGCTCTATCGCCGCCGCTACAGCCCCTGCCGCTACCCTGATGGTGGTCAAGCAGTACAAGGCCGACGGCCCTTTGACCAAGCTTCTGCTGATGGTGGTCGCCATTGACGATGCCGTGGGTCTGGTGCTGTTCTCGGCCTCCTACGGCGTGGCAAACGCGCTGGAACAGGGCCGCATCGACCCCATGAGCGTGGTGCTGGAGCCGCTGCTGGAGATCGCGCTCTCGCTGGCGCTGGGCGCTGCCGCCGGTTACCTGCTGAACCTGCTGGAGGTCTACTTCCACTCCCGCTCCAAGCGCATGAGCCTGTCGGTGGCCTTTGTGCTGCTGACCGTAGGTCTGTCCATGACCAAGTTCGAGATCAACGGCACCCGCTGCGGCTTCTCTCTGCTGCTGGTGTGCATGATGACCGGCACCGTGTTCTGCAACGTCTGCCCCACCTCGGATGAGCTGATGGACCGTCTGGACCGCTGGGTGTCCCCCATCAACATCCTGTTCTTCGTATTGTCCGGCGCAGAGCTGGACCTGACCATCCTCACCAACCCCATGGTGCTGCTCATCGGTGTGGTGTACATTGTGGCGCGCTCTGCCGGCAAGATCAGCGGCTCCTTCCTGAGCTGCCGCGCCACCAGCTGCAGCCCCGCCATCCAGAAGTATCTGGGCATCACCCTGCTGCCGCAGGCCGGTGTGGCGCTGGGCATGGCTGCCACTGCCTCCGAGTTGTCGGACGGCCACATGGTGCGCAACGTGGTGCTGTTCTCGGTGCTGGTGTACGAGCTGGTAGGCCCCACTCTGACCAAGATCTCGCTGGTCGCCGCCGGAGAGATTCGCCCCGAGGGACGCACCAGCGCCCGCGTGGAGAACCAGCCCGAAGCCCCTGTGGAGCTGAGCTGAGACGGCGAGAAAGAATTATTTGTAATTTAGGGGTTCTGAAAAGCCTGCAGGCTTTTCAGAACCCCTTTTTTCACGGAGAGAATCTCCCCCACCTTTATATGCAAAAGGTCTTTTTTTGTCGAATCCGCACGCAATCATTGACGAAAGGTGTTATTTTTTGTATACTAAGCTTATCGGCGCTGGCACAATTTTCCTATTGTGTCAGTGGTTGCTAAAAAGGAATAAGGAATAGTGAAGGAGAATGACACATTATGAAAAGCACTGGCATCGTTCGCGGCATTGACTCGCTGGGACGGATCGTTCTGCCGAAGGAGCTGCGCACTAGTATGCACCTCGACACCGACACCAAATTGGAGATCTTTGTGGATGGGGACGCCATCGTCCTGAAAAAGCACCGCCCCGCCGGCAGCTGCGATTTCTGCGGCGAGGTGGACGAGCAAGCCATCCAGTTCGGCGGCTACTGCATCTGCAGCGCCTGCCGCCGCAAGCTCAGCGCACTGTAACGCAGAAAGGGGGCCCCTTTCATGAGTCAGTTCATCGACTTTACCCTTCCCTCCACCGTGCCGGGGCGCACCCTGCACGGCTTTCGCTGCGTCCCGGAGGGGCAGGTGCGGGCGGTGCTGCAGCTGTCCCACGGCATGGTAGAGTATATCGACCGCTACCGCCCCTTGGCAGAATATCTGGCCGACCGGGGTATTCTGGTCACCGGCCACGACCATCTGGGGCACGGTGCATCCATCCGCACCAAGGAGGACTACGGCTACTTTGCCGAGCCGGACGGCAACCGCGCCGTACTGGCCGACCTGCACGCCGTAACCGTGCTGACCAAGGAGCTGTACCCAAACCTGCCCTACTTTTTGCTGGGGCACAGCATGGGCTCGTTCTACGCCCGGCAGTATTTGTGCGAGTATGGCCGGGAGCTGAACGGTGCCATCATTATGGGCACAGGTTTCCAGCCCAAGGCGCTGGTCAAGGTTGCCAAGACCCTTTGCCGGGTGCTGGCCGCCTTCCATGGCTGGCACTACCGCAGCAACCTTGTGGCCAACCTTTCCTTTATGGGCTACAATAAGGGGCTGGAGGGCCGCACCACCCACGACTGGCTCAACCGCGACCAGGCCGAGGTGGACAAGTATCTGGCGGAGGAGCGCTGCACCTTTACCTTTACGCTGAACGCCTATTATAGTATGTTCAGCGGCATCCTGCGCCTGCACGACCCGGCTTTTCTGGCACGGATGCCCAAGGAGCTGCCGCTGCTCTTCCTCTCCGGCGATGCCGACCCGGTGGGCGAGCAGGGCAAGGGCGTGCGCCGCGCCATCCAGAGCCTGAAGGACGCCGGTGTGCAGAACATTGAAAGCATCTTCTACCCCGGTGCCCGCCACGAGCTGCTGGTGGAAACCAACAAGCTGGAGGTTTTCGGGGACATCGCCGCATGGCTGGACAAACAGCTGGCAAAACAGTAAAACGAGCAAAGGGCTGCTGCACAAAACGTGCAGCAGCCCTTTTATTTTTATTCCACGTTCCGTTTATACCGCAGCGGGGTCTGCACCTCGGCGCGGATCTTGCCAAGATAGGTGCGGGTCTGCTCTGCGCCCTGCAAAATAGACTCTACCTGCGCTTTCTGCTCTGCGGTCAAATCGTCATCCTCTGCCAGCAGCTCTGCGTTGCCCTCAATGATGGTCAGTGGCGTTTTGAGCTTGTGGGACAGCTGAATGATCTGCTCCCGCTGCCGCTGCTCCATGGCCCACTGCTTCTGTAAGCTGCCGGTCAGTGCATCACCCATGGTCTGCAATGCCTGCAAAGTGCTCTCGTACTCCCGCACCTTCGCGCCGGAAAACACCGCGCTATCCAGATCCTTCCGCGCCACCGCCTGTGCTGCGGCGGTCAGCTTTTCGGTCTCCCGGGTCAGGAAGCGCCCGGTCCTGTGGGTGCTCCACACCACCGCCCCCACCAGCAGCAGAATGCCCAGAATGCAGTGCACGGTCTGCATATCCGGCAGCACGCCCCGCAGCGCAGGGTCGGCGTAGGGCACGGCATAGTCAAATTGCAGCAGGCAGACCGTTCCGTCCTGCAATTTTGACGTCATATAATACTGCGTGTAGCCAAAATGCCAGCGGGTTTTCCCCCGCCAGTTCTCTATTGCCCGCTGCAAATGCCCGGCATCCATGTTGGTAGTCAGCACCTCGCTGCTGTCCGGCGCGGCAAACAGGGCATAGCGGCATAAAGAATCCAGCTGCGTTTCATCAAAGGTGGCGGCGGTCATGCCCGGCAAAACGTCCTGTGCGGCTTTCTGGCAGGCCTGTGCAGCTTGATTCGCGGGCAGGAACGGCCCGCCATTCTGGATCCACAGCATCAACGCCAGCAGCCACCCCACCGCGACCAGCAGGCAGGCCAGCGCCGTGCGCACCAGATATTGCAGCAGCACGCTGCGCAGAGAGGTCAGTCTTCGCTTTTCCATCGGTATCCCACGCCCCATACGGTATTGAGCAGCTTTTCCGGCTCCGGCACACCCGCCGCCCGCAGCTTTGCCCGGATATTTTTGATGTGCTGGGTCACGGCGGTGTCGTCCGCTGTGCCATCAATGCCAAAAACCGCTTCGTAAATTTGCTCCTTGGTAAAGGTCTGTCCGGCGTGCAGCGCCAGATACTCGCAGATGGCATATTCCGAGCGGGTCAAGGGCAGCACCGCCCCCTCCACCGCCGCGCTCCGGGCGGTCAGGTCAAAGGCTACGCCGCTGCGCACCATCCGGTGCGCCGGGGTGCGGCTCTGCCGCCGCAGATGTGCTGCTACCCGCGCCCGCAGCTCAGCCACCCGGAAGGGCTTGGACAAAAAGTCATCTGCCCCGATGCCCAGCCCCTCCAGCACAGCCGCCTCATCGGTGCGGGCACTCAGAAAGAGAATGGGCACATCGGTCAGGCTGCGGATGCGCCGACAGACCGCAAAGCCGTCCTCCCCGGGCATCATCACATCCAGCAGGATGCAGTCTGCCCAGCGGCAGAGCGCCTCGGTCAGATCTCTGCCCGCCTGCCGCGTTTCTACCCGGTGGCCGTCCCGCTCCAAAGTGGTGCGGATCAGCTTGCAGAGCTCTAAATTGTCATCCACTGCCAGAATGTTTGCCACAAGATCACCTCAACACGTTATAAACAAGGCAGGATGCCCCATACAGCAGATACACATGGGCGGGGTAGAACCAGTAGAACAGCTGCTTGTGACCCTTGCCCCGCTGGCCGTTGTACAGCAGCATCAGCAGCACCGCCGCCACCCCGAACCACTCGTAGTAGTCGGTGAACATCTGCGTCCAGACAAAACCCTCCTGTCGGCAAGCCATCCCAAAGTTCAGCGCAAAGTCACACAGGAAAATCACCAGTGCCCATACCGTCAGCTGCACTTTGCGCCGTCCACGCAATGCATACAGCAGCACACCGCCCAGCAAAAAGCTCCAGCTGCCGTCCGTGATACCTGTCCACATGGGCAGCGGGCTGGTGATGACAAAGGCCACGACTGTCGAAGCAATGGGCATATCCTGCACCTGCGGGAAGAGCAGCAGAAACACGATCACCACATACGGCCAGCACAGAACGGCAGCAATGGCGCCAATGCCCTTTGCGAATTTTTTCTCCCGCAGCCAGTCGATGCCCTGCCAGACGATGCACAGCAGCATCAGATCCTGAAAAATAGCGTTCAGCGGGTAGAAGCCATCCTCGCGCCGGAAGGCTTTGGCGTAGATCATAAAGAATTCCAGCGCCGCCATGGCAGTACCAATGGCCCAGATGCGGATAAAATACCGCTTACGGTCATGGGTATGGGCAAAGCCCTCCACCGTGCAGAACAGGAACAGCGGCGCACTGAGCCGCCCCAGCATACTGAACACCGTCGGGATGCAGCCGGTGAATTCAAAGAAATAATGAATGTGGTCCAGCACCATCAGTGCCAGTGCAATGGTCTTGAGCTGGGTACCGTCCAGCCCTTTTTTCGTTAATTTGTCCATACAGAATCTCCTTTCCTTGTGCATCCAGTGTAACAGGAAAATCTGTAGAAAGTATAAGGTTCTGCCTTTATAATACTATTTTTTGTCCCGAAACGCAACAAAAAAGCCCTGAGACTTTCATCTCAGAGCTCTTTGTTAAGTCGGCGACTACCTATTTTCACAAGCCGTTTCCAGCTAACTATCTTCGGCACAAGTAAGCTTAACTTCTGTGTTCGGAATGGGAACAGGTGGAACCTTACCGTCATCGACACCGACCGATCTGACTGAATCAGTATAACACATTTCTGTGTATCTGTCCAGTATTTCTTAGAAGGACGTGCCTTCAAAACTGAATAATCACTGCTAACATTTTTTCGTTGACTTAAAAGTCTCAAGCGAATTGTGGTCAAGCCCTCGACCTATTAGTACACGCTTGCTGAAT
>OGHN01001490.1_pt1 | contig 9886 bp, 7 predicted proteins | sample 1571511 | NCBI WGS metagenome assembly OGHN01 (sample SAMEA2582024, study PRJEB24529) | metagenome | biome: Human gut stool | place: China | collected 2011 | reverse complement strand
GATGCCTGCAAAATCCACTCCGGCCTTTTGTGCGGTTTCTGCATCTACCGTACTGTCGCCGATGTATAGTGTTTCGGCCTTGGTGGCATGGAGTTGCCTGATGGCAAGCAACAGACCTTCCGGCGACGGCTTGGGCGTTTGCACATCTTCTCCGCCGATGATGATGTCAAGAAAGTCTTCGGGAAAATGCTGGTCCAGCAGCTCCTTGATGCGGTAACGGAATTTGGTGGATATAATTCCGATGCGGGCGCCTGAATCTTTCAAGGCTGCCAGTACCGATTTGGTTTCAAGGAAAAGCACGGTGTTGACGGTCATGTGCGTATCTGCCTCTTTTATATATTCTTTTTTGAATTCAGCCAACTGGCGGGTATCGGTTACACCGGAAAGAATGGAAAAAGATTCTTCCAGCGTCTTGCCGATGGTGCGTTTGATGTCGTTGTCGGTCGGGCGGGTATAGCCGTGGCGGTTCAGCACGTTGCGGAAACAGGTGACGATGCCGCGTGAAGAATCGGCAAGCGTATAATCGAAGTCAAAGAGGTAAGTTGTATAGTTCATTTGTTTTTTTACGCAAACATAAATAAAAAACATGAGTTCCGAATACTTTATCTTGTAGAAAACTCTCTTTATCCGTTTTGGGGATACGGACGAAAAAATATGCAAAAAGTGTGAAAACATACACATTTTTTATTATATTTGTATTCAGACATACTTATGGAAATAAGTGTTATTTCATGTTGGGTTGTTTTAATAAGCAGTTTGAATATGTTAACCGTATCATATTATGAAAATATTGAGATCCATTTGTACAGTCTTACCTGTCCTGTTGCTATCCTCTTGTATGCAGCGGGACGCTCTGAAAGCCGCAGGCGAATGTTATGCAGACTATGTAAATCCGTTTATCGGTACTGATTTTACCGGAAATACGTATCCCGGCGCACAGGTTCCCTTCGGCATGGTGCAACTCAGTCCCGACAACGGGCTTCCCGGTTGGGACCGCATTTCGGGATATTTTTATCCCGACAGTACGATTGCCGGTTTCAGTCACACCCATCTCTCAGGTACGGGGGCGGGCGATTTGTATGACATTTCCTTCATGCCGGTAACCCTTCCTTATAAAGAGGCGGAAGAACCGTTGGGCATCCACTCCCGGTTCTCGCATGCCGATGAGGCGGCAAGCGCAGGTTACTATCGCGTGCTCCTGAAAGATTACGGTATCAACGTAGAGCTTACTGCAACCGAGCGTTGCGGCATTCAGCGCTATACCTTTCCCGAGGCTGATGCCGCCGTTATCTTGAATTTGAGGAAAGCCATGAATTGGGACTTTACGGAAGATTCCTATATAGAGAAGGTAGATTCCGTTACTATTCAGGGCTATCGTTTTTCTGACGGATGGGCGCGCGGTCAGCGCATCTTTTTCCGTACACGCTTTTCCCGCCCCTTTGAGACGATGCAGCTGGATTCGGCAGCAGTCCTGAAAGATGGAAAAAGAATCGGGACTTCGGTCATGGCACGTTTTGACTTTAAGACGGCAAAGGGAGAGCAGCTCCTTGTGAGTACGGCCATTTCGGGGGTAAGCATGGAAGGGGCAGCGCGTAATCTGGCGGCGGAAGTACCTGATGATGATTTCGATAAATACCTTGCTGCCGCACGCAAAAACTGGAACGGGCATTTGTCACGGATAGAAATCGAGTGCGACAATCACGATGAAAAGGTGAAGTTTTACACGGCTCTTTACCACTCGATGCTGGCTCCTACCATCTATGCCGATGTGGACGGTTCTTATTACGGGCCCGACAAACAGATACATAAAGCCGACGGGTGGACAAATTACAGCACTTTCTCCTTATGGGATACGTACCGTGCCTCTCATCCGCTTTATACTTATATAGAGCCGGCGCGTGTGAACGACATGGTAAAATCCTTCCTTGCCTTTTATGAGCAGAACGGCCGCCTGCCGGTATGGAATTTTTATGGCAGCGAAACGGATATGATGATAGGCTATCACTCCGTACCGGTCATTGTGGATGCCTGTCTGAAAGGCATAGGGGATTTTGATGCTAAGAAGGCTTTGGAGGCTTGCGTGGCCACAGCCAATATGGATGATTATCGGGGCATCGGCCTTTATAAGAAGCATGGATATGTGCCTTACAACGTGACGGATAGCTATAATGCAGAGAACTGGTCGCTCTCCAAAACCCTGGAGTATGCTTACGATGATTACTGTATAGCACGCATGGCCGAGAAGCTGGGTGAGCGGCAGGTAGCGGATGAATTCTACAAACGTTCGCAGAATTATAAGAATGTATATAATCCGCAGACATCTTTCATGCAGCCGCGTGATGACAGGGGAGCTTTTGCAGACGGTTTCTCGCCGGATGATTATACACCACATATTTGCGAAAGCAACGGTTGGCAGTATTTCTGGTCGGTGCAGCAGGATATTGACGGACTGATAGCCCTGACCGGCGGGAAGGAGCGCTTTGCGCAGAAGCTTGACAGTATGTTCACGTACCGCCCTGCCGATGATGAGGAGCTTCCTATTTTCAGTACCGGTATGATAGGGCAGTATGCGCATGGCAATGAACCGAGCCATCATGTTATTTATCTGTTCAACAAAGTGGGGCAACCCTGGAAAACCCAGAAGTATGCGTCGGAGGTGATGCGTGAGTTGTATAAGAATACGCCCGCCGGCTTGTGCGGTAATGAGGATTGCGGGCAAATGTCTGCCTGGTATGTATTCAGCGCCATGGGATTCTATCCTGTAAATCCGGTCGGCGGTGAGTATGAAATAGGTACGCCGCTGTATCCGGAGGTAAGGATGCGGTTGTCCAATGGCAAAACCTTTACGGTTCTTGCTCATGGGGTGAGCGGGAAGAATAGGTATATCCGGTCGGTGAAGCTCGACGGAAAGCCTTATGACAAAAGTTATATTACGCATGAGCAGATAATGAACGGCAGTATTCTGGAGTTCGAAATGGGAAGTGAACCCGGAAAAGCATGGTATTGAGCTTACCTTGAAATAATATATGGAAGATGAGTTTGACATAGTGTACAGGCAACTGTTCCGGAAATACTATGCGAATCTGCTGTTTTATGCAACGCGCATGGTAGGGGAGGAAGATGCCGAGGATGTGGTGCAGGAAGTGTTTGTGGAGCTCTGGCACAGAAGAGACAGTGTGACAGTGGGCGAGCAGATACAGGCTTTTCTGTACCGGGCGGTTTATACCCGTGCACTGAATGTGTTGAAACATCGCGACATCAAGAACAGCTATGAGGCAGCCATGCAGGAAGTGTACAATAAGCGTGCCCTGTTTTACCAGCCGGATGACAACGATGTGCTGAAACGGATAGAAGACCGGGAATTAAGGAAGCATATCGTCAGCGCCATCGATGAATTGCCGGAAAAATGCAAGCTGGTATTTAAGCTCAGCTACTTGCACAATATGAAGAATAAGGATATTGCCGAAGCGATGGATGTATCGCTCCGTACGGTGGAGGCTCATATGTATAAGGCATTGAAATTTTTGCGTAGCCGGCTGGAAGGTTATATCCGGAACAAATAGCTGTAAGGTTTTGATTGTAAGATAAATATTTTTTTGTTGAAAAAAAGTGTTTGCTCGCGTAAGTGTTTTCCATAGGTGTGGTTGTTCTATTTAAGAAAACGGTGCATTGCCGTTTTCCTATATGGAAAACTAACCTAAGTATGATTGCGGATATCTCTCTTAGGTTAGTTTTTGTTTTTAATCTAAATGAATGATAGTATATGAGATATATGAAAATAGAAACGCTTATATCGGCAGGGGTTTTAATGCTGTCTCAATGATATTGAATTCCGGTTGTTCCGAAGCGGGTAATGGCAGAAAACAGACTACGGAAAATCCCGGAGCGATTTTCGGGGAAGTGAAGTCTGCCGCCGGTGCAAAAATGTTGACTCCCATTGCGCTCAGAGGAGATAAAAAGCTACGGGACATTTGTTTTTTGAATTGAGTGAACCGGCAGAACAGGAGGTTGCCGTTACTTTCAAACTGGATTCCAGGATATTGGATGCTTATAACCAGTTGAATGGTACGGGGTATACGATGTATCCAGCAGACAAACTGTTGCTGGAAAACAATGGCAACGTGGTTGTTGAAGCCGGTAAAAGTAAGTCTGCCACACTTGCACTGGATATACTGCCGGGTGGAATGGAAGGGGCTACCTATGCTGTGGCTGTATCGGCAGTAGCTACTGCGGGAACGGAAAAACATACGGACAACAAGGCCTTTATTTATTTGGTAAAACCGCTTGCAGCCATGCCGGAAGTCAATGCGGGACGCAAGGTAAAGAATTTATGTTATGTGGAAGTCAATCGTGAAAGTATGTTGAATGCGGGTGAGTACACGATGAAGAGCGATAAGTCTCCTTTCTTTGACATAGCCAGTGTATTTGCAGCCAATATCCGTTTGAGCGCGGATGATGTTCCTTATGTTTCGTGTAACGAGCAAACCAGATTTGTACTTGATAATATCGAGCAGACTGTACGCCCGTTACAGGCAAAAGGCATAAGAGTTCATCTCTCTATCTTGGGAGACCACACTGCTGCCGGTATGCGTAGTCTTTCGAAAGATGCCGCCCGCGCCTTTGCAAAGGATTTGAAAGCGTATATCGATATTTATGGATTTGACGGCATAGACTTTGATGATGAGTATTCTACCTATGCTACCGACCAGGCTGTGGAGCCTTATATCCCTTCGGATGCTGTGGCTCCAAGCATTGAGGAATGTACCCCGCAGCGTTATGCCGATTTGGTGTATGAAAGGTGGAGCGGAAAGCAGTATGAACGTACCGGATGGTAACCGAAAGGTTGCCACTCCGATGTACAAATAGACATTTTTTCTTTAATTATCGGTTGGATTAGTAAGTGTTTTTGGAGATAAGGTTGTTCTAATATTGTAACATGAACAGGAAAATGGGCAAATTGGATGAAAAAATAATAGTAAAGTTTTTAGCGGGTGAATGTTCGGAAGAGGAACTTCGCTCGTTGAATGTCTGGTTGGAGGAGTCGGAAGAGAATGCTCATGAATTATTTACATTAGAGGAACTGTACCATTTGGGAAAATCCGATGCGGCTTCTGAGGAAGCACTCCTTGCGAAGGCTGAAAAACAATTGTCGCAAAGGCTCGGAGAGGAGCGGGAGCGTAAGTTGAAGCGTACACTGTTTCACCGGTGGATGCAATATGCAGCTATCGCAGTCGGTGCTTTTTTTATAGGAGGTATGGGCTACTGGTTCTATCAGGCGGGTAGCCGTAGTTCCGAATCTTTGGTCACTGTTACGGCCAATGAAACCATAAAGGAGCTGATGCTTCCGGATGGAACCAAAGTATGGTTGAATAAAAACACGATTTTGCAATATCCCCGTAATTTTGAAGGTGGCAAGAGACATGTGTATCTGAACGGAGAAGGTTTCTTTGATGTGAAGAGAAATACAGCCAAGCCTTTTATCGTACAAAGCCATGCCATGCAAGTGAGGGTATTGGGAACAACCTTTAATTTGAAGTCCGGGGAAAACGGACAAAGGGCGGTAGCCACCTTATTGAAAGGTGAGGTAGAAGTAAAGGGCAATCATGGTGAAGGCATGATAGTGCTTTCGCCGGGGCAACAGGCCGAATTGGACGGAATGACCCGACGACTGACGGTGAAACCTGCAGAACCGGGTATAGAGGGCTGGCATGATACGGCATTCGATTTAAATCAGACGGACATACGCACGCTTTGCAAGATTTTGGAGAGAGCCTATAACGTGAAAATCATTATAGCACCGGATGTGGACATTGAAAGAACATATTCCGGACCGTTGAAGAAGAAAGAAAACGTAGCTGCCACATTGGATTTGATAAAGAATTCCATCGGTATCAAATACAAGGTAATAGGCGAAAACGTTTTTATATCTTCTTCCAAATCCAAATAGAACAGGCTTGTTTTGTTTATTGATAATCTGAAATTCAAATATTATGAAAAAACTTTTATTGGCATTTGCCTTTTTATGCTGTTTTACGAGCATAAAGGCTAAGGATTGGGTACAGTATGTAAATCCTTTGGTGGGTACTCAATCCACATTCGAGCTTTCTACCGGAAACACCTATCCCGCCATTGCGCGTCCGTGGGGAATGAATTTTTGGACACCGCAAACCGGAAAAATGGGGGATGGCTGGCAATATGTCTATACGGCCAATAAAATCCGAGGCTTCAAGCAGACGCACCAGCCCAGTCCATGGATAAACGATTACGGGCAATTCTCCATTATGCCTGTTACCGGGCAACCTGTTTTCGATGAGGACAAACGTGCAAGCTGGTTCTCGCATAAAGGTGAGGTTGCGTTGCCGCATTATTATAAGGTATATCTGGCGGAGCACGATGTGGTGACGGAGTTTACTCCTACCGAACGTGCCGTGCTGTTCCGTTTCACATTTCCGGAAAATGAACATTCCTATGTGGTGGTAGATGCTTTCGACCGCGGTTCCTATATCAGGATTGTACCGGAAAAGAACCGGATCATCGGATATTCCACCCGTAACAGCGGCGGTGTACCGCAGAATTTCAGAAACTACTTTATTGTAGAGTTCGACAAACCTTTTACATATACCGCTTCTGTTAAAGACAGTGTAATTCAGGAATCGCAGAAAGAGCAGCAAGCTGCCCATGCAGGTGCGATTATCGGATTTAAGACGAAGAAAGGCGAGATTGTGCATGCACGTGTTGCTTCTTCTTTTGTCAGCTACGAACAGGCTGAGCGGAACTTGCTCGAATTGGGTACGGACAGTTTTGACACGCTGGTGCAGAAAGGACGTGATGCTTGGAACAATGTGTTGGGCAAGATTGAAGTGGAGGGCGGAAACCTCGACCAATACCGCACTTTCTATTCCTGCCTGTACCGCTCGCTGCTTTTCCCCCGTGCTTTTTACGAGTTGGACAAGCAGGGTGCTCCCATTCACTACAGCCCCTATAATGGGGAAGTGCTTCCCGGCTATATGTACACCGATACGGGTTTCTGGGATACATTCCGTTGTCTGTTTCCTTTCCTTAATCTGATGTATCCGTCGGTAAACAGGGAAATTCAGGAAGGACTGGTCAATACTTACAAGGAAAGTGGTTTCTTTCCCGAATGGGCGAGTCCGGGACACCGTGGCTGCATGATCGGCAATAATTCGGCTTCCGTTTTGGTCGATGCCTATTTGAAGGGTGTTAAGGTAGAAGATGTAAAGACTATGTATGAAGGGCTGCTTTACGGAACGGAGCATGTACATCCGGAAATATCATCTACCGGACGTTTGGGCTATGAATATTACAACAAGTTGGGATATGTTCCTTATGATGTGAAGATTAACGAGAATGCCGCCCGTACGCTGGAATATGCTTATGACGACTGGTGCATCTATAAGCTTGCCAAAGCTTTGAACCGTCCGAAAAAGGAGCAGGAGTTGTTTGCAAAGCGTGCCATGAACTACCGTAATATTTTTGATAAGGAAAGTCTGTTGATGCGCGGGCGTAATAAAGACGGTAAGTTCCAGACACCGTTCTCACCGTTGAAGTGGGGGGATGCCTTTACCGAAGGAAACAGTTGGCACTACTCCTGGTCGGTATTCCACGACCCGCAAGGATTGGTCGATTTGATGGGGGACGAAAAGGTATTTGCCAATATGCTCGATTCCGTATTTATTGTTCCGCCTGTATTCGATGATAGCTACTACGGACAAGTCATCCATGAAATACGTGAAATGACTGTAATGAATATGGGCAATTACGCACATGGTAACCAGCCTATACAGCACATGATTTATCTCTATAACTACATCGGACAACCCTGGAAAGCGCAATATTGGCTGCGTCAGGTGATGAACCGCATGTACACACCCGGTCCGGACGGTTATTGCGGGGATGAAGACAACGGGCAGACTTCGGCATGGTATGTATTCTCCGCATTAGGCTTCTATCCGGTTTGTCCGGGTACGGACGAATATGTATTGGGCGCTCCCTTGTTCAAGAAAGCCGTTCTGCATTTTGAAAACGGAAACTCGCTGACGATCGATGCCGGAAACAACAGTGCGCAGAATGTCTATATACAGTCTCTTCAGGTCGACGGAAATGAATATACCAAAAACTATCTGCGCCACGGAGACTTGCTGAAAGGCGGTACGCTGAAATTCGAAATGGGCGATAAGCCCAACCTGCAGCGAGGTGTCCGTGCGGAAGATTATCCGTATTCGTTTTCTAAGGAAAAGCGTAGGTAGCTGCATGTTTTTTGTACCATTACACAATAAAAGATTACCGGAAAAACATGAAAACAATATTATGGATTGTCAGTCTGCTGCTTGTAATATGCGGATGTACTCCCAAACCGACAGAAGTCGTTTCGCCTGATGGTCATATCCGCCTTCAGTTTGCATTGGATGACCACAACCGCATGACGTATCGGATAGATGTGGATGATACGGCTTTTGTAGCCCCTTCTGCTTTGGGATTCCTTGCCGGAAAGGGTGTGAATCTTTCGGAGGGTATGAAAGTTGTCGGTACGGAGTTTTCCGCTGCGGACGAGACATGGACACAACCTTGGGGAGAGAATAAGAGTATCCGTAACCATTATAATGAAATGGCGGTTTGTCTGTCTGATGAGGCGGATACGAAACTGACCCTTCGCTTTCGGGTATTTGACGACGGAGTCGGTTTCCGGTACGAGTATGAAGTTGCCGGAGTAGACAGCATCTTTGTTACGGACGAACTTACCTCTTTCAATATGGCGCAGGATGGAATTTCCTGGTCTATTCCTGCCAACTACGAAACATATGAGCTGTTATATCGTACACAGCCGCTCAGCAAGACTGATAACGCAAACACTCCGATGACCTTTAAGGTAGGTAAGACTTACGCCAGTATTCACGAAGCCGCATTGACGGACTTTCCTGAAATGACTTTTCAAAATACCGGCGGCTGCGGATTCAAATCCGAGTTGGCTCCATGGCCCGACGGCATTAAGGCTAAGATAGAAGGCGGCAGTTTCAATACGCCCTGGCGTACTGTACAGATAGCTTCGAAAGCTGTGGGACTGATAAATTCAGCACTTATCCTGAACTTGAACGAACCCTGCGTTTTGGAGTCTACCGACTGGATTCGCCCGATGAAGTATGTAGGTATATGGTGGGGTATGCATCTGGGTGTGGAGAGCTGGGTGATAAACGACCGCCACGGCGCCACTACCGAAAATGCAAAACGTTATATTGATTTTGCCGCAGCCAACAACATCGAAGCCGTTATGTTCGAAGGCTGGAATGAAGGTTGGGAGAACTGGGGCGGAACGCAGAACTTCGATTATACCAAACCGTATGCCGATTTCGATATAAAGGAAATAGCAGCCTATGCCCGGAAGAAGGGTGTTGAGATTATCGGTCATCATGAAACGGGAGGAAATATCTGTAATTACGAAAATCAGTTGGATAAGGCTTATGAATGGTATGCCGATTTGGGTATCCATAGCGTAAAGACCGGGTATGCCGGTGGTCTTCCCAACGGTCACAACCACCACGGACAGTTCAATGTGCGGCATTACCGTAATGTCGTGAAAACGGCTGCCAAGTATCGTACTACCCTCGATGTGCATGAGCCGATAAAGGATACCGGTATACGTCGTACCTATCCCAACATGATGACCCGCGAAGGCGCCCGCGGCATGGAGTGGAATGCCTGGAGCGAAGGTAATCCGCCGGAACATCATGTGATGTTGCCGTTTACCCGTTAGCTGGGTGGTCCGATGGATTATACGCCGGGTATCTTTGATGTGCTGTACAAGCGTGCCAAAAACAATCCCGACCGGAAAAAGTGGAATATGAAAGACAGTAAGGATTGCCGTATCAAT
>OGHN01001465.1_pt1 | contig 9986 bp, 8 predicted proteins | sample 1571511 | NCBI WGS metagenome assembly OGHN01 (sample SAMEA2582024, study PRJEB24529) | metagenome | biome: Human gut stool | place: China | collected 2011 | reverse complement strand
ACTTGGCGAGGTTGAATTTGAAAAAAAGAATCTCCGATGTGTTGAAATGATTCATTAGAAGGTGAAGTAGAGACCGACTGGAGTTATGTTTTAATGTGTGGTAGCGAGGATAAATCTAATGATACAGACTATATTGAACCTTCTGCAAGTGTAGTAACAGTTTATGCAGTTCCCCGTACTACAGAATATCACCTTCAAATAAAAAAAGATAGTGAGACAACGAAAGTACTTATTATTACTCCAAATTATAATTAATCATTGAATAAATGAATAAGAAACTATATTCCATATTATTCTTTGTTCCCCTTATTGTCTGTTTATTGGCAATGACGGTGGTAACAGGATGCTCTGATGATGACGAACCGTTGCAGTCCACTTATGGATATGTGCAGTTCAGATTATTAAAGAGTGCATCCATGGACAAAGGAACGACAACGCGTGCTGTGACCGATAAGCTGGATAAGCTGAACGATGCACAGAAAGTGAAAGTTGTCATGCAATACAATGGTTCAACTATTACTCAGACTTTGCTATTGAATGCATACAATGCGGAAAATGCAGAATTCGGACTCCGTAGTGATAAGTTGAAGTTGCTTACAGGAACCTATACTGTTATTGGTTACTACTTGTATGATAAGTTGGACAATGTATTATATGCAGGACCAGCCGGGGAGAATAATGCCTTTACGATTGTTTCCGACGGTCTGCATACACAGAATTTGAGTGTAGATGCGGTGGCACGAGGCATGGTCACATTCAAACTGGTGAAAGACTTTGTGAAGACCCGTGCAACGGGGGAGGAAGCTTATCCGTTGAGCAATATTCTGGCAATAGATATTACTGTGAAAAATCTTTTCACCCAGGAATTGACTACGATAAACAGCATTCGGGTGAAATACGTAGAAGACTTTACCGATAAACCAGAAGAAAAAGACTATGCTGATGCTGAAAGAAATCAGGAGACATCTTATGCGGAGTGCGATACGGTGGCATGGCTGAAAGCCGGTACTTACCAGATAAGTAGTTATACAACCTATTCGGATAAAAAGGCTAAGAACGTATTGGAAGTAGCCACCGTGCAGACATCCAAATCGTTTGTCGTGAAAGACAATGAAGTGACAGAGGATGCGGAAGTCCCTGTCCGTCTTGACGAAACAGCCGAATATATCAAAGACTATATAGCACTGAAAGCTATCTGGAAAAAGATGGATGGTCCGAACTGGAAGTATTATGGAGAATCCTCACCGATGGGAGTCAACTGGAATTTCAATAAGGACATTGACTTGTGGGGAAATCAGCCCGGCGTGCAGTTGTTGGATAACGGGCGTGTAGCTCTTTTATCTCTTGCCGGATTCGGTGCCAAAGGAGTAGTACCCGATGAAATCGGTCAACTTACCGAATTAAGAATCTTATCATTGGGGACACATGATGAAAAGCTGGGAGGACACTTGTTCGACAACTATTCCGTCAACATGAGCGAAGAACAGCGGAAAGCAATGCGAATGGACTATGATACGAAATTCCTTTCAAGGGACGCCCGGGAGGATTTGTCCGGGATTTTGCGTAAAGGAATCAACGACAATCCGAAGATGAAGCCCATCAAGAGCAGCCGCATTTCTACGAAAGATGTGCAGTTTGGTGCTTTTACGAACGGAATCACCGGTGTATCCAAAGCCATCATGAGGCTGACAAAACTGGAACAATTCTTTATAGCCAACTCACCTATCCGCAGTGACGGTTTCTTTGTAGAGGTAAAGCCTGATTCTCCTTATTATGAAGAACAGGATGAGTGGAAATGGGAGAACATGACTACCTTGACGGATATAGAAATCTACAACTGTCGTTATTTGGAAACGCTGCCAGTGAAGATGTTGAAAAACTTACCTGAATTGGTCTCACTCAATGTGGCGCGTAATCCGGGTATTTACGCTGAAGATAGAGATGTGTTGAGGGAGAACTGGGAAGAGATTATCGGAGAAGATTCAAAATGTGCGGATAAAATCCAGTTGTTATATTTGGGATACAATAAATTGAAAGGATTTCCCAAGTCTGATTTGCTGAAAAAAATGAAAAAATTGTCATTGTTGGATTGTACCGATAATGAGATTGAAACATTGAATGCTTTTGGCAAGGAAGTCAAACTCATGAAAGTGTATCTGGATAATAATAAAATAAAAGAAATCCCGGGTGTTGAGGATGGCAATGGATTGAAATATTTCTTCGGCTGGAATGATGTGGAAACTTTAAGTTGCACAAACAATCAGTTGACGGAAGTGCCGAATATTTTCAATGCTAAGTCCGATTACGTGATGGGGACAGTAGACTTCTCTAACAATCTGATAGATAAATTTGAGGATGGTGAGAATCATCGGGGTATCAATGCTTCTACTGTAAATCTGCACCATAATAAATTTACGGAATTCCCTAAACTTCTGTTTGAGAAAGAATCACCGATGCAGACACTGAACCTTTCCGCCAATGGTATGACAACCATTCCTAAAGGGGCATTGAAAGGAAAGACATCTTTGGAGTATCTCACAAGTCTTGACTTGACCTATAATAAGTTGAGTTCGCTGACTGATGATTTTTATGTGATTAATATGCCGGTATTGTACGGACTGGATTTGAGTTACAATCAATTCTCCAAATTCCCGACCCAACCGCTGTCAATCAATTATCTGGTGGTATTCGGTATCAGACATCAACGTGACAATAACGGCAACCGGACATTGCGGGAGTGGCCTACGGGACTTTATAAGAATCCGAGCCTTAAAGCCTTCTATATCGGCTCCAATGACTTGCGTAAAATTGACGATACCATTTCGCCGACTATCTTGATGTTCGAAATCAAGGATAATCCCAATATTTCGATTGACATAAGCGATGTATGCCCCTATATCAAAGCCGGACGGTATACGTTGGTTTACGATAAGTCGCAGGATATCCGTGGTTGCGATGCGCTTGATCTGGATAAATAACAATATAGAATAAAATATCAATGAAATATTTAGTAAAAATAGCATTAGGATTATTCGTTTACATGGCTGCTGTGGCATCATGTAAAGATGATGACGATAGTGGTATTACCGGATTCTCTATAGATAAGGAAGATATCACGATGGGTGCTGACGGTGGCAAGGATAGGGTCAACGTCTTATCGGGAGGCGAATGGGTGGCCAGTGCGTCGGAACCTTGGGTAAATATCTCTCCTGCCAATGGTTCCGGGGTTACCGAGTGTACAGTTTCTATTGATTCGACCTTGATTAATGGGATGCGTGAAGCGGAAATCCGCTTTATCCCACGTGGGCAGGCACCGTGTGTCATGACAGTGCATCAGACCGGTTATGGCAAGATGATTTATATCGAAAAGCCGGATGTGGAAATCAAAGCCTCGGACAATTATGATAAACGCTATTTTGATGTGACCGTCACCACAAACGTCGCATTCAAAATGAATACGGTATATGATGTCGTACCGGAGAAACAGTGGATTACTTTGCCTAAAGATCCTACTGTCGATTTGGACCGTGGTTCTCGTCCGCGCACTACTAAAATCCGTGTGGAATGGATGATGAACCCGGATTTCGATATTCGTACGGCTAAAATCCATTTCACACCCCAAAAGGCCGATGATAAACTGGAACAGCCTGCCGTGGTGACAGTCACTCAGAAGGCTTCACCGAGGATTGAAGATAACCGTTCGGGCGACTCATTGGCATTGCTCACTATCAGGGAACGTCTGGAAGTAGGTAATAACTGGAATCCGGGAGAAAATATGAGGTATTGGGACAATGTCGTATTGTGGGAAGAAGATGACAAGGATCTTCCGAAAGGCGAAAATGTCGTGGGACGCGTTCGCTCCGCTACTTTCAATATGATTAATACCAAAGAATCCATTCCGCAGGAAGTGCATTACCTGACGTATCTGGAGAGCCTGACTTTCTTCGGCAACACGAATACGGCAACTAAGAGCATTACGTTGGAAGCGGATGTATGCAGTAATTTAAAGTATCTGAAGTCATTGACTGTCAGCGCTTACGGGCTGATAGCGCTTTCGGACGATTTTGTCCAACTAGGCGAGCGGCTCGAGACGTTGGACTTAAGTAGTAACAACTTTAATTCCGTACCTGCAGTTATAACGAAAGAGAACTTCCCGAAACTGAAGTCGCTTAACTTGACTGGTAACAGAAGATCGGTTCTTTCCGACCTTAGAGAAGCCAAAGATAGTAGCAAGTATCCGGATGGTATCGGTCTGTTCTTTAATACGAAAGAGGATAATACGCTTCGCAGATTATTCCTGTGGGATAATTTGGAAGAGTTAAGATTGTCTTACAATTTTATTGAAGGTACATTGCCCGACTTTAAAATAGGAGAGGAAGGAGTGAACGGTTACTCACAGGCCGATGTGGATGCATTTGGCGGTGATACCATTCAATATCTGGTAAAGGAAGGTGCCAACATTCCCAAAATCCTTCCGAAGATGAAAAAGCTTAGTGTCAACCTGAACTTCTTTACCGGCAATCTGCCCGACTGGATGTTGTATCATCCTCATCTGATAGATTGGGATCCGGAGATATTGATCTACAACCAGATGGAAAAAGGATTGAATTCGGAAGGAAAAATGGTAAGGTTTGATAACGAACCGTCTACATTCGACGCGTATTTTAAAGCCTTCCCTAAATTCAAGGAAAAATATGAACTCAAAGAATAGGATATGAAGAGAATATATATTTATGTAATAACAGCGTTTGCATTGCTGGCGGGAGCTTGTAGTGACAACAACCTGAACGATGACGCTCCGGTGGTTCCCGCTACTCCGGACATAGTGATACCGGAAGGAGCTGCCGAAGGGGAGTTATTGATTAAGTTCGTTCCCGAAATGACTGAAATTCTCGACCGCACGATGAAAACACGTGCGGCGGGAGCCTCCACCCGGTCGGGCATTCCGTCGACGGACGAGGTGCTCTCTATCTTGGGAGCGTATGACTTTGAACGCGTTTTTCCAGTTGATGCGCGCACCGAAGAAAAGAGCCGTGAGGCGGGATTGCATCTTTGGTATTTGGTACGTTTTGATAAAAATACGGATTTGAAGGAAGCTATGGAAAGATTGTCAGGTTTGGGTGAGATTTCCAAACTCCAGATAAATCCTGCCATTCAGCGTGCCTATAATCCCAAGAAGAAACCTGTTCCGGTGTCGGAAGCAGCCCTTAACAGGATGAGAACCCGCGCGGCAGCAGACAATGGTTTCAAGTTTAATGATGCTTTGTTACCGCACCAATGGGGATACATCAACCGTGGAGTGTATGACTTTGCAACAGAGAAGGCTCCTGCTATTGTTGGCTCCGACGTTAATTGTGAGGAAGCATGGGAACTGTGTACGGGTGATCCGGAAATCATTGTTGCCGTGCTTGATGAAGGAGTTATGTATACTCATGAAGATTTGACGGCTAATATGTGGGTGAATGAAAAGGAACAGGTTGGTTCTGACCAGGATAATGACGGCAATGGTTATAAGGGTGACCGTTATGGTTACAATTTCGTGAAAGATAACGGGAATATCAGTTGGCAAGCTGCCGAAGATACCGGTCACGGCACGCATGTGGCGGGAACGATTGCTGCCGTGAATGGTAATAATAAAGGAGTCTGTGGCATTGCCGGAGGAGACGGAACTAAAAAGGGAGTACGGATTATGTCCTGCCAGGTTTTCGATGGTGATGGTCAGGTGAGGATGGTTAATGAGGCAAGAGCTATCAAATATGCGGCCGACAACGGTGCTGTAATCCTTCAATGCAGTTGGGGGTACAATTCCGCTTATTCCAATCCGATGCAAGGATATATGCCTGGTCCTGCCACAGACGAAGAATGGGCAAAAAGTTATCCTTTGGAAAAAGAAGCGTTGGACTACTTTATTCATAACGCGGGTTCTCCTAATGGGGTAATTGAAGGCGGACTGGCTATTTTTGCTTCCGGTAATGAATATTCGTATATGTCTTCCTATCCGGCAGCTTACGAGGGATGTATTTCGGTAGCTTCGATCGCAGCCGATTACACACCGTCGTCATTCAGCAACTATGGTGCGGAAGTGGATTTCTGTGCTCCGGGCGGTGACAGTGAATATCATTGTGTTCCGGGAGAAGATACTGATGGTAATGATGTGAGCATTGCCCAGGGAATGATTCTCTCTACGTTGGTAGTGGAGGGCAAACAAGCCTACGGATATAATGAGGGTACGTCGATGGCTTGTCCTCATGTATCGGGAGTGGCTGCATTAGGCTTGTCGTATGCTTTGCAGCAACGCCGCCACTTCAAAGCACAGGAGTTTATAAATTTGATGAAGCAGACAGCGAGAGAGGTGGATTCATATTACAAAGGCTATAAGACCTATTATTATTTGCATAACTCTCCGGGCTGGTCGGCAACAAAAATGGATCTGCCTTCTTACAGGGGTAAAATGGGTAAGCTGGTCGATGCCGGTGCGTTGCTGCGCGCTATTGCGGGAAGCGGTTCGGATATGAAAATACCGAATCTGTATGTAGGAACCGGCAAAACCGTGAAAATAGATCTGAGACGTTATTTCTTGAATGGGGAAGAATTGACATACGAATGTACTATTAACGATACGTCGAAGGCTGTTGCTACTTTTGAAGGTACTGTAATGACTGTAAAAGGGGTTGTTACGGGCATGACAAACGCCACATTGAAAACAAGTGGCGGTAAGGAACAATCCTTCACCATTACTATCCGCAATAATGCGAATGATAATGGATGGATGTAATTGGGTTTGACAGATAGATGAACAGGAAACGGAGATATTGTTGGCTTTACTGGCTGATAGCCTTTTCTCCTGCACATTATATGGGTGCACAGGGAGTTGGCTATCAGTCTGTAGCAGTCGATTCGTTGGTCAATCCTCCTTTACTGGAAGAGGGCGGACAAGTATTTTGCTTCGATTCTCTCCATATGCATATCGGTAATATACCTGATACCGATGCACCCCGGGTCTGCACATTCCCGTTCCGCAATATCAGTGGCAGGGAGGTACGGATTACGAAAATTAGCACTTCGTGCGGGTGTACGGCAGCGGCATTCAGTTCGGAAACTCTTGTCCCGGGAACGGAAAGTACGGTGACGTTGGTATATGATCCCAAGAACCGTATCGGAACAGTAGAAACCTATGCATTTGTGTATACGGATGTATCGGATAAACATCCGGTAGCCCGTCTGGTGCTGACGGGTGAAGTGATCTGTTCTGACGAGTGGAGCTATCTTCCTGTCGTGATGGGAGTGCTGCGCATGAAACGCAAACAGGTCGTCTTTTCGGAAATGACCTCCGGCATTTGTCCTTCAGAACGTATTTTGTGCGCCAATACCGGAAAGAAACCTTTGAAGCTTTCTGCACGGATGCTTCCCCTGTATGCTGCTTTTCATACGGAACCGGCAGTTATACAGCCGGGACAGGAAGCGGACGTGGTAATCACGGTAGATGGTAGTAAATTATCTGATATTCCGGACAGCAGATTGCAGTTCAATTTTCTTGTTGAAGGAGTTGATGCACCGGTAACGGATCGCTTAGTCAAAGTAACTGTCAAACGTTTGTAATAATATTTTTGATTAACATTTTAAAAACTATAATATGAGAATTCTTTTCAGAATAATACCGTTATGTATGCTCTTGCTTGGCTTTGTGGCCTGTGATGATGAAGATGAGGCAAAGGTGGAAACACTGGAAGTGACTCCCGCCAATCTGAACGGTACCTGGCAATTAGTGGAATGGAACGGAGAGTCCCTTGCAGAAGGTACTTATTGCTATATAACTTTTGTCCGCAGAGATAAAACTTTTCAGATGTATCAGAAATTTGATAGCATGTATGCCCGTTTTTTCAGCGGGACATTCGAAATTGAAAAAGATGATGATCTGGGATATATTGTGAGTGGTAAGTATGATTACAGTTTGGGTGGTCGTTGGAACAATTCATATGTCGTAACAGATCTTTTACCTTCGGGTTCTATGATTTGGACTGTGAAAGATGATATGGGAGATGTGTCTAAGTATGTACGCTGTGACGGAGTTCCTTCTGATATTGTAGAAGAAACTGAAGTTGATACGGGTAATTAAATCTGATAATACCGGTCATGTCATAAAAAAAGTCATGAATTATTTGGAAATAAGATAAAGGGTTTCTATCTTTGCATTAGATTTATAGTTGTAATGAATACAAGTTTGGAAAGGAAGGGATAAATGATGAAACCATACGAACGATTATTAGATCATAATATCAAACCATCAGTACAGCGCATTGCCATTATGCAATACTTGATGGAATATCCCGTCCATCCATCGGCGGATGATATTTACACCGCATTGTCTCCATCTATGCCTACGCTTTCAAAAACTACGGTTTATAATACTTTGAAACTGTTTTCGGAGCAGGGAGCGGCACAGATGCTCACAATTGATGAAAAAAATACTAATTTTGATGCGGATACTTCTCTCCATTCTCATTTCCTTTGCAAATGTTGCGGACATATTTATGATTTGCAATGTCCCGAAGCGGTGAAAGATGTGGAAAGTATGGAAATGGAGGGGCATCAGGTAGCGGAAGTTCATTATTATTATAAAGGTATTTGCAAGAATTGCTTAAGTAAAGATAAAGAAACACGTATTGACTAATTAATTTAAAATTGAGAAGAAAATGAAAAAATTTAGATGTACTGTATGCGGTTACGTTTATGAAGGTGACGCAGCTCCTGAGAAATGTCCTTTGTGTAAAGCTCCTGCCAGCAAGTTCGTTGAAGTTGTTGAGACTGAAGGCGGTGCACTGACTTTTGCTGATGAGCACGTTATCGGTGTTGCAAAAGGTTGTGATGAAGAAATGATTAAGGACCTGAACAACCACTTCATGGGCGAGTGTACTGAAGTTGGTATGTATTTGGCTATGAGCCGTCAGGCTGACCGTGAAGGTTATCCTGAAGTAGCTGAAGCTTTCAAACGTTATGCTTGGGAAGAAGCTGAACATGCTGCTAAGTTTGCAGAATTGTTGGGCGACTGCGTATGGGATACTAAAACGAACCTGCAGAAACGTAAAGATGCTGAACAAGGTGCATGCGAAGATAAAAAACGTATCGCAACTCGTGCTAAAGCTCTGAATCTGGATGCTATCCATGACACTGTACACGAAATGTGCAAAGACGAAGCTCGTCACGGTAAAGGTTTTGAAGGATTGTACAACCGTTATTTCGGTGATAAGAAATAATTAAGCCTAATAAACTCTTAAAAGGTCTGTATTCTGCAATGAGTACAGACCTTTTTTATTTATATTTGCCTATCAACTTTTAAATACCACAATTATGAGAAAAGTACAACTATTGTTAGTTTGTTTAATGCTTTCGGTGGCTGCTTTTGCTGCTGATAAAGTGATTAAATTGCCGAAGCCTAATTTAAACCGTACCGGTACGGTGATGAAGGCATTGTCTGAACGACATTCAACTCGCGAGTATGCTTCTAAATCATTGAGTCTGTCGGATCTGTCTGATTTGTTATGGGCTGCTAATGGGATAAACCGTAAGGAATCCGGAATGAGAACAGCTCCGTCGGCGTTGAATAAGCAGGATGTGGATGTATATGTAGTGTTGCCGGAAGGCAGTTACCTGTATGATGCAAAGAATCACCAGTTGAATCTGGTGGCTGAAGGAGATCATCGGGGAGCAGTGGCAGGAGGACAGGCTTTTGTAAAGTCGGCACCTGTTTCTTTATTGTTGGTTAGTGACTTGTCTCGTTTAGGTGATGCCAAGAATACCCATACTCAGTTGATGGGGGCTGTGGATGCAGGCATCGTTTCGCAGAATATTTCAATCTTTTGTTCCGCTGCAAGGTTGGCTACTGTACCTCGCGCTTCGATGGATATCAATCAATTGAAGAAGGTGTTGAAATTGAAGGAAAGCCAGGTACCAATGATGAATCATCCTATAGCACCCATCAACTGAGC
>OGHN01001461.1_pt1 | contig 9994 bp, 6 predicted proteins | sample 1571511 | NCBI WGS metagenome assembly OGHN01 (sample SAMEA2582024, study PRJEB24529) | metagenome | biome: Human gut stool | place: China | collected 2011 | reverse complement strand
AGATGTTACAAAGCAGTATTTATATCAGCTTGCGTACGATGATTTTATAGCAAAGCAAGGATACAAATATGTGCAGAATATGTTTTTTTGTCCTGATGAATCTGGGGATAAAGAATATGGATGGGTGCAGATGGATATGCTTCATCAAATTGGAGATAAAAAACTCGAGAATGTAGCAGTTGTAAAGCTTTGTGCATCAGAAATGTATTCTTTATATTTAGCAGATCATATAGTTAGTGAAAATGAGATGGACAAATATATTCCAGTAATTGGACGACATGAAGTAGATAGTCAAAACTTTGCAAATAGGATGATGGCATATCTAACAAGAATCACAACTGCCAGCAAATTGGCTGAAAAGAAACTGGAAATGAAATCGGACAGAGGCAGGCTTATATATCCGAAACAGATAAAAAGAGAGTTGGGTGCCAAAATTATATATGATGCTATATGCCCTGTTGCAAGTAATGCTTTTTATGGATTTAATCCATATGAAACAATTATTTATCGAAATATGGCAGTTTTCCTTGAACTGGCAGATCTGGTTATGATTTTTGCATATGGCACCATGAAAAGCGTGTTAAAGAGAGGATACTATCGTGATTTTGTAGTTACGTTAAATCATGCGATTATGGTAGGTGCCTTAGCGGTTTTATATTTATTCCTGCTTCATGAAGGGCAGGACTTTTCAAGATTAACATTGATGCTGACCATAATAATTTATTTAGTAATGACGTATGTTGTCAGAGAACTTTGGAAAAAACTTCTGCGAAAACAGATGAAGGATGGCGGAGAACGTAAACTACTGATTGTAACATCAGAAGATGTGGCTGAACAAGTAGTGTTAAGTATGCAGGAAAACAATTATGCCAGATTCTCATTGGCTGGTGTAGCTGTAATTGATGCGGACTGGACTGGAAGAGAAATTCATGGAGTTCCGGTAGTTGCCAACGAAGAGACTGCAGCAATGTATGTATGTCAGGAATGGATTGATGAAGTTCTGATTGTTGTTTCAGAAGTTCTTCCGTATCCGTCAGAGTTAATTGAGCAATTATCAGAGACAGGAGTAACCATTCATCTTAATCTTGCAAAGATCACAAGTGTGCCAGGGAAAAAACAGTTTGTGGAAAAGGTTGGTAATTACACAGTCCTTACGACAAGTATTAATTATGCATCAACCAGACAGTTAATGTTAAAACGCTTAATGGATATTGCGGGTGGATTAGTTGGATGTATTTTTACCGGAATCATTTGTATTTTTGTCGGACCGGCAATTTATATTGCATCACCGGGACCAATTTTCTTTGCTCAGGAACGAGTAGGAAAGAATGGAAAGAAATTTAAAATGTACAAGTTCCGCAGTATGTATATGGATGCCGAAGAACGTAAGGCAGAGCTTATGAAAGATAACAAACTTGGAGATGGAAAGATGTTTAAACTGGACTTTGATCCTCGTGTTATCGGAAATAAGATACTTCCAGATGGGACACATAAGACAGGAATCGGTGATTTTATCAGACGAACAAGTTTAGATGAATTTCCGCAATTCTTTAACGTATTACGTGGCGATATGTCGATTATAGGTACTCGCCCACCCTTGATTTCGGAAACAAATCTGTATGAGCTTCACCATCGTGCAAGGCTAGCAATTAAGCCTGGAATTACTGGCATGTGGCAGGTAAGCGGACGAAGTGATATTACCGATTTTGAAGAAGTCGTTCGTCTTGATAAAGAGTATATCACAAACTGGAACATTGGGCTAGATATAAAAATATTGTTTAAAACAATATTGGTAGTCTTTAGGAAAGATGGATCAATGTAGTTAAGGATAAAACTCTACAGCCTGTTAAAAGCAATCTGTAGAGAAAAATAAATTGGATAAGTTATAAATATAATAAAAAGGAGAAATAAAAAAATTCAAACACAATATTTGGAAATACGTTACGGACAAATCACCTCAATTTTGGTGGAATAATGTTGGAATCCAAAATATGCAAAATAATGCAGGCTTTTTCCCGTTGACAGAACAGAATTTAGAAAAGTTTGGAGAGTTAATGATTGAAGATTCTAAACAAATAGATATTCTTGGTTCATGGCGTTTGGAAGAGCGTAGGTTAGTTAACGTAAATACAGTAAAAGCAGTGCAACTTCTACTGTTAGAACCATTCCATACCCAAACTCCTTGGACACGTGTATTAAAAGGGAAAAAAATATTAGTTGTACATCCTTTTGCAAAAACAATACAACAACAATATGAACAAAGAAGGACATTATTATTCAAAAATCCAAATATATTACCAGAATTCCAATTAGAAACACTTCAGGCTGTTCAAAGTATTGGAGGACAAAGTTCTTTCAACACATGGTTCGATGCATTACAATATATGAAAGATGAAATCGACAAACGAGATTATGATATTGCATTAATTGGATGTGGTGCATACGGTTTTCCTTTGGCAGCTCATATAAAACGTAGCGGAAAAAAAGCGGTTCACTTAGGAGGGGCTTTACAATTGCTCTTTGGAATAAAAGGAAAGCGATGGACCAACCCCACCTATGGAATGAAATTATTTCCTTTTATCACAGAAAATTATTACAATAATCTGATGAATGAGTTTTGGACTTCCCCTGCAAATACGGAAAAGCCTCTTAATGCCAATAATGTGGAAGGGGCTTGTTATTGGTAAATAGAATGATAGACTTGTTTATTTTCCATCCTTTAAAGAACCTTATTCATCATAAAAAGCAACAGATTAATCAATATCAACTTGATTACAACTATAAAGAACAACATACCAATTAAGTATTCCATACAAAAGGATACGACAATCTTATTAATAATTGCTTGCAGGCAAAATGTGTATTATAAAAATAGCCCGTCATTGAAATGATTTTTATCAATGACGGGCAACTCACTAAATTTTTATTTTCAAAATAGATTCTTTTCAAATAAGATTACTCATAATCATATTCCAATGTTATATCATCCAGCCACATTTTACTACTTGTACTACCCTGGAAATAATCACCATAATAGCTGGCAGAAGCAACTATAATAATTCGAGTAGGCACTCTATCGGTGGCTTTATAATCAAGATCTATTTCAAAAGGAATGAGTCCTTCACCTTTTGTACTCTCCTTTAAGACTAACTCTCCATATGCAATCACATTTTTCGCATTCTTATTAAAAAGTTCCTCAGTTTTTGTTTTGATAATACAAGCCCATATACTGCCATCATCATCATCTTTTTCATCATTATACACAACTCCGCTACCATCAGTCAAGGCAATATAAACAGTACCTATATCATTCTGTCCATTAGGAATCTTATCTCCACCATTATCTACAACACCACTATTATACTTTATGTAACCTTTCAATTTGGTAGGTCTTTCAGAAAATGGACGTCCCCAGCCTAACACTCCATCGGTTCCGTCAGTCTTAAGATATTTCCCGGCAAAAAGATTTCCGGCAGCGAATTTACCAATAATTCCCAATCCAACAAACTGAGAAGATAACAAAAGAGACTGGTTCCCACTATTCTTTAAATTAGGGTCAACAGTTGTAACATTCTTATTCATAGTTGAAGACCCCTCATTACCTGAATCCCACCACATTTCCTGTCCTTCACCAAACAAATACAATGGACTTGTGCCAGAGGTATATTCAAAACTATTATTTTCTGGTTGAGTCTCTAAACCGGTAGTAAAGCTCATTTCTTCTCCATATTCCTCACCTGAATAAGCACGACATACATACGTTGTATTTGCTTGCAAATGGATAATACGAGCCGTAAAGTTACCTCCGTCATGAGTCAATTCTGACGCATCGACTCGTGTCCAGTCTGTATCTCCTTCTTTCTTGTATTCACAACCGTTGTCTGCCCCATCATGGCCAAATCCATGTACCCAAGCTACATTCGTCCAGGCATCCACACTATTTACTCCTACTGTTATATCTGAAAGATTGACATACAAAGTCCATTCTTCATCTATGAAATCACTGTATTTCACTTGTACCTTTGCTGTGGCAAAGCCTCCTTTCTTCTCCCACTGAAGTGCAGGTACTCCTGTCACTCCATTCTGAGTCGAACCTTCCGGACCCAATTTCAAATCCGTAACTTCTATCATTCCCAATCCTTTCTCCCTTGGAATATTGACAGATGCCTCACGTACATCCGGATAAAATTTAGCTTGCCCCACCTGACCTGTTACAGTAAACGTACGTGCAATCGTCTGATTAGCCTCTATAGTCCACACATAATCCTGATATAAGGAAAGAGTAACCTGCAAAGGTTTTGTCAAATCCACAATCGAATCCGGACCGATAGTTGCCGTACCTCCCTCCGTCATTTCCAACGTCTGTACCTTCACCTGATGAGGATTCACAGTCTCTTCAAGTTCCAGTGTCACTTTCCGTTCCTCATTCGAAATCACAGCACTTCCCACCTGACCTTCTACGGTCATTCCCGTAATATAAAGCTTCACGGTGGGATAAGGCAAATCATTCTGAATACAAGCTGCCAGCAAACAAACGGACAGACAAAGCATCAGTCTTCTCATTCTATCTATTGTCATCATTGTCTTCATCAGATACACACCGTTAAACCAATATTAATATTAAACAAGTTGATTTTAAAATTTGCTCCACTGTTCGTACGCTTTCCGGTTTCACCCGAACTTTTTTTCTGTTTTTCCCAGTTATAAGTAAAGCCAGCCACTCCAAAAGAGACTTCAGCCCCCACATTAGGCATGATGAAAATAGCAATACCCGGATTAATACCTACCTTCAACTGATTGATGGACGTATCCGTATATTTTAGCGTTTCATCAGCCCCTCGTGAAAAACGAGTAGATCCCGTACTATATCCCAAGGTCGTTTCATTAAAAAGTCCGAACAAGCCCTTGGGGTCCAGACCGATATAAGAACGATGGAACAAGCTGAAAGAATAAGAATCGTCCGTGTATTTAATATCTTTCAAGGCAATATCCAGGTCTTCTATGTTCAATGCCAAGTTATCTATACCTCCTGAAATACGAGAATATCCAAATTTCAAACCGACCACCGTGTTATCCTTTATCGCATAACCGACAAAAGGTTTTACCGACAGGGTACGCAAATTCAAATCAATATCCTTCAGCAACGAAAACAATAATCTGCTGTTGTCACTTTCAAAATTGAATACAGATACAGTCACCCCGCCAATCCATTTATTTTTCGGGATAAAACGATAATTGGTAATTCCACGGTCATAACGTCCCACAGGCTTGGTATAAATAATCCGCGAAGAATCCACCGGCATCTTTGCTTCCGGTATCGGTACATACACCGTGTCATGCACTACCACCAGTTTATATTTCATCAATGAATCTCCACGGGTCACCGCTACTGAGTCCACCACCTGAGCTTTCATCTGCAAACATCCCACACAAAAAAGCAAACACCACACTATGTACCACAATTTTATCTTCATCATGCTTACAAATAAAATGCAATTCCCAAACCGATTGAGAATATATTAATCTTAAAGTTCGCGGAGGTAGACGATTGCTCTCCTGTCTCCACCTGATTCGTAACCTGTCTTGTCTTGCTCAGATTCACTCCTAACACACCAATACTGACTTCCACTGCCGTATAGTTATTGATAAAAGCTACCATTCCCGGAGAAACTCCAAACCCAAGATCTGTCGACTTGGAATAAGTACCGGTAAGCGCTTCACCTTTTCCATTCGAGACCTTCGACTGACTTCCACCGACTTCCAACTGTGTCTCGCTAAACACCGCAAAACGCTTGCTATCCCCTAAAGGAATATAGTTTCGAAAAATAGCCATGGCAGAATAAGAATGTTTCAACTGGTAAATATTGTTGATGTCAAATGACGTCTCATCATCCAAATTCAGTTGAGTTTCATCCATACGTACCAACGTACGTCCATACTTAAAGCGTCCTCCCAACGCCATATTGTCTTTCAAGGCATAGGCAAACATCGGACTGAGTTTGAAAGAATACCCGTCCGAATTTATTTTTTCCACAACCAAAAAGTCATAATTATTTTCCGTATGTTCTGAATACGAAACAGAACTTCCGACAATCCATTGTCCTTTAGGGACAAAAACTTTTGACGGAAGTTTCTTTTGAGTATCTTGCGCATACCCCCCTAAGGCAGTACACGCAAGACATATTATACATAACAGTTTCTTCACAAATTCAATCGAATTATTTTATTATTCATAAATCAGCTCCATATCGTCAAGCCACATCTTGCTAGATCCACTTCCTTCAAAATAATCTCCATACTTACTAGCTGATGCAACAATAATAATAGAAGTTGGCTTACGTTGAGTTCCTCCATAGTTATCATAATCCAATTCTATGGTCAACTCTTTCAAATTTTCAGCGTCATTATAAGACTCCGTAAATACTTTCTCACCATAGGCAATAGTACCATCACCAGAATAGGTACCTTTCTCAGCGCTAAACAAGCTAGAAGAGTTTTTGGTTTTTACTACAAACGGCCAAGTTTCACCATCATACTCTTGTCCAGCCCAATCACCTACAGCTACATAAATTATACCCTGATCTGTCTCACCATCAGCTATATGGCTTCCTCCATTATCAACAGTACCAGGTTCGTAGCGTACCCAGACTTTTAAAGCCTTCGGACGACTTGTGCAAGGACGTCCCCATCCCAACACACCATCAGTACCATCGGTCTTCAGATATTTTCCAGCAAAAAGATTTCCGGCAGCGAATTTACCAATAACTCCAAATCCTACAAACTGAGACGAAAGCAATATAGACTGATTTCCGGAATGTTTCACCGAAGTATCAGGAGTAGTCACATTCTTATTCATTGTAGCAGAACCATGATTTCCGGTATCCCACCACATTGACTGTCCACTTCCATACATCAGGATAGCGGAAGAAGAAGTAGAAGTAGATGTATATTCAAACCCTGCATTCTTCGGCTGGAATGTTGCCTCTGTTGTAAATTCATAAGTAACAGATGATGCCTGCTCACCGTCCATAGCTTGATATTCATAAGTAGTACCAGGTGTCAGTCCAGTGATTTCCTTACTAAATACATTTTCAGCTAAATCAGCATCCACCGTCGTCCAGTCTGCTGTATTTTTGACACGATAACGGAATTTAGGAGTAGAAGCCAACGTACCTGTCACAGTTCCATGCAAGGTTGCTTTTGAAGTCCACACTTCATACGGAATTATCTCATTCGTCACAACCGTCGCATTTGAAGCAACAATATTCCAAATCACTTTACGACTCTTTCCATTTGCATCAATCGCTTCAATTGTAGTAGATACACTGCCTTCATTTGCTGTCATTTTGGCAATCAACTCTTTTGCGAACAACAAAGTCCAGACATCGCCGTTCAAAGAAGTCTTTGAATCAGACACTGAAATACCAAAAGTTTTCAGTTCTTCATCTTTACCATCCAATTTCAACATATCGAACTGATTGGCAATAAATCCCCATTCGGTAAAACGTTCATTCTGAATGATTAAAGAACTCAAAGACGAAGAAGTAGCAACTTGCAGATAAAAATCCTTCTGTGCACCAACTTCCAAATACATAGGCTGCTCAAGGTCATAAGAACTTTCTTCCGAATCCTTGCATGTAATCACCGGACGTTGTCTGATAGTAATCACATGTTCTTCTTCTGCCAGCGGAGTTTCATCTACTTTAATCTGCAAAGCAGCACCACCAGTAGGATCCTGCCCTACAGCCGTATAGCTATAGTTCAAATTATAAAGCGTAGCCGACTTCAAGTCACTCAATTCAGTAGATTTTTCATACGACTCACCTCCTAATGTCTTTGCACTAAACTTACAAGTCAATTTAGGGTTATCTTCCGGCAGACTGAAATATCCTTTTGCATCCGCATTTGCTGAAGAATAAACTAATTCTCCGGTAGCCGATGTAACCGTTACCTGACAATCTCCCTCGAATGCCTCTTTCAACGACTCATCCCAAGTGATAGCTACTACAGTATTGGCAATTCCACAATCTACCTCTACAGTACTAACTTGTCCCTTCGTAATGGTAAAATCCTTTTTTCCTTCAAAAAAGCGCTGTTCAAACGAAGCAGCTACAGAGTCTCCAGCAGTTACCCGTACAGAATAGTTACCATTTACCAATGCAATTTCCGAAGGTACATTTTCTACTCCCTGATACTTTTGTATCAATGTTTCGCCATCGTAAATACGAATCTTGCAATTTTGTTTCAGCACCTCCTGTTCCTCGCTGGCTAAGCTACGAGAAACTACGTTTACTTTATCCGACACTCCGATAGAAAGCTTTAAGCTTCCTTCGGCCTCAGCAAAGCCCGTGTCAGTTTTGCAAGAAGCCAAGCTTAAAACAGCACTTGCAAAAGCTATTATATAATAATATCGTCTCATTATTCTACACTCTTTATCTTTAATGTTTCTGTTGCCTCCAAGCCAATCTGATCAACTAAACGAATAATAAAATTATGATTTGCAGCTCCATAGATACCCAGCAAAGAAGTAAAGTCTGTAATATCAAAAAGAAGTTCGGTTTGGCCCATCACAGCATCTCCCGTAGGGAATCCCAAACCCTTCAGCCCTGCTTCCAAAGCTCCAGGTTCTGCCAAATCAAAACGATCAGTTAACCCAACACTTTCCAACACCTTTTTCGTCAGAGTTTTAGAGTCAATTGTTACATATACATGAGCTATACCATTAAGCGCAGAAAGAGTCACTTGCAACTGTGCGCTAGCACCTTTTTTAACTTCCAATACATCTTTAGTGATATCAAAAGCATTTCCATTAAAGTTAGATCCCACAATAGTCGGAGCATTTTCATCGCCATCACCATCGCCCGGATCTTCACCGCCTTCTTCTGGGAAATCATCTATTCCAGGTTCTTTTCCCGGATCAGTTCCAACGACTTCATCCGATCCTGTCATCGATGAATCAACCACAATTGATACCCCTAACGTACCATCACCCGCAGAACCATCACTTACAAGTGCAAACTTGTATTTAATAATATTATGTACACCGGTTTTTACACTCTCAAACCGTTCGCTATAATCTATACTTTCTCCATCAATTGTACCTTTCAGAGTGACAATCATAGAAGTCGTTTCACCTTCAGGAGCAATCAGATAAGCCGAACGTGTTTCTGAGTATGGAATTTCTAAAGAATTCTCTCCCACAGTAATTGTCGTCACGACATCCTCTCCCATTTTACCTTGGAACTCTTCATCATATTCCACTGAAAATAGCATGTTTGCCAGTTTACAAGTAATAACAGGAACATCAACTACTTCATTTTCTTTTATCTCACAGGTCGCAGTTCCCTTATAATAAGGTGTATCAAACCCATTAGACGGAGTTTCTGCAGATGTAACCACAATAGAATAAGTCCCCACGGCTAACGACACGATTTCAGGCATTGCATTGTAATTCCATTGTTCTACTTTCTGCGACTGAGCATCATATATGGTCACCAAAAAATTGCTTACATCCACTGTTGATTCAGCACGTGAACCCACATACACCGTATCGACATTCGTATTTACTTCTGCCTTCATTGAGGACAAATTCAAATCCCCTTTCGCACTAGAGACACTTTCCATGGCTTCACTATGGCAAGCTGTAAAAGCTAACATACCCGCAAGCAGCGTCAAACTGATTAAAAAATATTTCTTCATATTATGTAGGCTTTTATTCGTAATTCAGTTTAATATCATCAATTCTCAATACACTTCCAATATGAGAAGTCTGATCCTTACCTGCAATCTCCATTGTCACCTGCCTATTATATCCTGGAGAATCTTGAGTAGAAGATTTAAACACCATATAAATGGAAGACACTTTTTTATTCTCGGAATATTCAAACGGTAACGTAATTGTTGTTCCTACTGCTTCAGCTGCACCACTTGCTATTTCATTTTATTGCTGTCCGCTAAAACTTTTTGAGCCTAAAAATTAGGGCTGGATTCCTCG
>OGHN01001459.1_pt1 | contig 10002 bp, 7 predicted proteins | sample 1571511 | NCBI WGS metagenome assembly OGHN01 (sample SAMEA2582024, study PRJEB24529) | metagenome | biome: Human gut stool | place: China | collected 2011 | reverse complement strand
TCGTATGGCAGACCTTCGCGCTGAACGCCCGGTACGGCGAACACGGGCTGATGAAGTTGGGAGCGGCACGGAGCTATCCCCGATACCTTATCAACCGGCGGCGGATCACCCGATTATTCACACGGAAACGAAAGGAAGAAACTGCATGAGAAATACATCGAAAATGACTACATTGGAAAACAGGTTCCCGCTGCTGGCAGTGGAACACGGCTGCATCATCTCCAAGGACGCCGACATCACGGTGGCTTTCGAGGTGGAACTGCCGGAGCTTTATACCGTGACAAGCGCGGAGTATGAGGCGATACACGGCTGCTGGTGCAAGGCGATCAAGGTCTTGCCGGATTTCTCCGTCGTCCACAAGCAGGACTGGTTCATCAAGGAACGGTATAAGCCGGAACTGGAGAAGGACGACATGAGCTTCCTCTCGCGGAGCTTCGAGCGTCACTTCAACGAGCGTCCGTACCTGAAGCACACGTGCTACCTCTACCTGACCAAGACGACAAGGGAGCGCAACCGTATGCAGAGCAATTTCAGCACACTGTGCCGGGGGCATATCATCCCGAAGGAGCTGGACAGGGAAACCGCCGCGAAGTTTCTGGAGGCGACGGAACAGTTCGAGCGCATCATGAACGACAGCGGTTTTGTCAGGCTGCGCCGCCTCTCCACCGACGAGATTGTGGGGACGGACGGCAAAGCCGGGCTGCTGGAGCGGTACTTCTCGCTCCTGCCCGAAGATAACGCCACGTTGCAGGACATCGAGCTTTCGGCAAGGGAGATGCGCATCGGCGACAACCGGCTGTGCCTGCACACCCTTTCCGACGCGGAAGACCTGCCCGGCACGGTGGCGACAGACAGCCGTTACGAGCGGCTGTCCACCGACCGCTCGGACTGCCGCCTCTCCTTCGCCTCCCCCGTGGGCCTGCTGCTGCCGTGCAACCACATTTACAACCAGTATGTGATTATCGACAACAGCGAGGAGAACCTGCAGAGGTTCGAGAAGTCCGCCCGCAACATGCAGTCGCTCTCCCGCTATTCAAGGAGCAACAGCATCAACCGCGAGTGGATAGACCAGTACCTGAACGAAGCCCATTCCTACGGTCTGACCTCTGTACGGGCGCACTTCAACGTCATGGCGTGGAGCGACGACGCGGAGGAGCTGAAGCATATCAGGAACGATGTGGGAAGCCAGCTGGCAAGCATGGAGTGCGTACCGCGCCACAATACCATCGACTGCCCGACACTTTACTGGGCGGCCATGCCCGGCAATGCGGCGGACTTCCCTGCGGAGGAGAGTTTCCACACCTTCATCGAGCAGGCGGTGTGCCTCTTCACGGAGGAAACGAACTACCGCAGCTCGTCCTCGCCCTTCGGCATCAAGATGGTGGACAGGCTCACGGGAAAACCGCTGCACCTCGATATTTCCGACCTGCCGATGAAAAAAGGCATCACGACCAACAGAAACAAATTCGTGTTGGGGCCCAGCGGAAGCGGCAAGTCCTTCTTCATGAACCACCTCGTGAGGCAGTATTGGGAGCAGGGCACGCACGTGGTGCTGGTGGACACGGGAAACTCCTATCAGGGACTGTGCGAGATGATACGGCGCAAGACGGGCGGCGCTGACGGCGTGTATTTCACCTACACGGAGGAGAAGCCCATCAGTTTCAATCCGTTCTACACTGATGATTACGTGTTCGACGTGGAGAAGAAGGACAGCATCAAGACGCTGCTGCTGACGCTCTGGAAGTCGGAGGACGACAAGGTGACGAAAACGGAGAGCGGCGAGCTGGGAAGTGCGGTGAACGCCTACATCGAACGTATTAAGGCTGACCGGAGCATCGTACCCTCGTTCAACACCTTCTACGAATACATGCGTGACGACTACCGCAGGGAACTGGCGGAGCGTGAGATAAAGGTGGAGAAGGAGGACTTCAACATCGACAACATGCTGACCACCATGCGGCAGTATTACCGGGGCGGACGCTACGACTTCCTGCTCAACTCCACGGAGAACATCGACCTGCTGGGCAAGCGGTTCATCGTCTTCGAGATTGATTCGATAAAGGAAAACCGCGAACTGTTCCCGGTAGTGACCATCATCATTATGGAGGCTTTCATCAACAAGATGCGACGGCTGAAAGGCGTGCGGAAACAACTGATAGTGGAAGAGGCTTGGAAGGCTCTTTCTTCGGCGAACATGGCTGAATATCTGCGTTATATGTACAAGACGGTCAGAAAATATTACGGTGAGGCAATCGTGGTGACGCAGGAGGTGGACGACATCATTTCCTCCCCCGTTGTCAAAGAGAGCATCATCAACAACTCGGACTGCAAGATACTTCTTGACCAAAGAAAGTACATGAACAAGTTCGACCAGATTCAGGCGTTGCTCGGACTGACGGAGAAGGAGAAGTCGCAGATACTCTCCATCAACATGGCGAACAACCCTTCAAGGTTCTACAAGGAGGTGTGGATAGGCTTAGGTGGCACGCAGTCGGCGGTCTATGCCACCGAGGTGAGTGCGGAGGAGTATCTGGCATACACCACCGAGGAAACGGAGAAGGTGGAGGTGTACCGTCTGGCGGAGCAGCTGGGCGGCGACATCGAAGCTGCCATCCGGCAGCTTGCCGAAAGGCGGAGAAACAGACAATAAGCAATCAATAAAACAGATTTATCAACGAAAAAAGAAAAGCGTATGAGTATTTCAAGAATGAAGATGCTGAAAATCAGCGAGTGTTTAATAGGATTGGCAGTCGTGATGCTGCAATCCTGCGACATGGCGGATAACCGCCGCGACCAACTGTGCGGAAACTGGACAAGCATGGAAGGAAAGCCCGACGTGCTCATCTACAAGGAGGGCGAAGCCTACAAGGTGACGGTGTTCAAACGGAGCGGCATCCGCCGCAGGCTGAAACCGGAAACCTACCTCCTGCAGGAGGAGAACGGCAACCTGTTCATGAACACGGGATTCCGCATCGATGTGTCCTATAACGAGGCTACCGACGTGCTGACCTTCTCTCCGAACGGGGACTATGTGCGTGCAAGCCACGAACCGGAGAACCCGGCAGAAGAATAAGAATATACAACCGCTAAATCCAAAGAATATGAGTATGAAAACAAGAATGGCAATCGCCGTATGCCTGTGCCTGCTTTTCGCAGGCAGGGCTTCCGCCCAATGGGTTGTGAGCGACCCCGGCAATCTGGCGCAGGGCATCATCAACGCCTCGAAGAACATCGTCCACACCTCGAAGACCGCCACCAACATGGTGAACAACTTTCAGGAAACGGTGAAAATCTACCAGCAGGGCAAGAAATATTACGATGGTGCGCCCGTATAGGCGATATAATAAATATAGCATTGGCAAGCTATTAGGTAAGTGTTCCAATATTTACCTATCATCACCAGCTTATCTGCCCACGAAAGGACGGCAGGGAGTATAGCACGCTGGAAAGCCATAAGTCAATTAGTTATCAAATTGCAACTGAATGGTGAGATGAAACAGATAGATACGAGGATAAAATCCAAACTGATTGAATGATAGTCCAAGTGAACCCAGTATGTTTTATAGTGAAAGATAACTTAACTCGCTATACCGTAATACCTCTGTTGCGAGCGTCGTGTAGTAGAGGCAGGAACAAATTACGGCACAACCGCAGTAAGCGGTAACGGGCGGAAGTCATATCCGATAATCTATCATAGCCATGTTATTATATCGTAAACGGGGATTGCCTAAATCGGAACGCCGCAAGGCTATTAGGTACAGACCTATGAAAATCCGACAAGGCAACGGAGCTTCCGTAGTAGTCTGAGCAGGGGAAAGCCCTGTACATGGCGAAGGGAAGCAGCTAATAATTTTAATGCAAATAACGGAAAATGTGAGAGACATTATGAGAAGTCCAGAGTATGTATTAAACAGTCTAACGGAACACAGTGAAAATTTGAATTACAAGTTCGAACGCTTGTACCGTATCTTTTTCAATGAGGAAATGTATTACGTTGCCTACCAACGCATATATGCGAAACCGGGCAATATGACAGCAGGTGCAGATGGGAAAACCATTGACCAAATGAGCCTGAACCGAATTGAACAACTGATAACATCGTTGAAAGATGAGAGTTATCAGCCCCAACCCTCAAAACGGGTGTATATCCCAAAGAAAAATGGGAAAATGCGTCCATTAGGTGTACCAGCTTTTAACGATAAATTATTGCAGGAAGTGGTCAGAATGATATTGGAAGCCATCTATGAAAGACAGTTTGAAAAAACGTCGCATGGCTTCCGACCCCTAAGAAGCTGCCACACTGCCTTGTCTGATATTCAGAAGACATTTTCGGGCGTGAAATGGTTCGTAGAAGGTGATATTAAGGGATTTTTCGACAATATCAATCATGAGATACTGATAGGTATTCTGAAAGAACGTATCGCTGACGAAAGATTTATTCGCTTGATTAGAAAATTTCTGAATGCAGGATATATCGAAGACTGGAACTTTCATAACTCCTACAGCGGAACACCGCAAGGCGGAATTGTCAGCCTTAATTTTAAAACACTGGATAAAGCTACTGTGTATGGGCCTATCCCTGAGTTAGTGGGTGCAAGGGCACTGGTTGTAGATGATGACGTCCATACCTGCATGAGTGTCAGCAAGATGCTGCGTGAAATTGAAATGCGGGCAGACTGGTCAACTTCTGGAAAAGAAGCTGTCATCAGGGCGCAAGAGGCTTTTGAAGAGAACGATGCATTCAAAGCCTATATTATCGACTGGCTGATGCCAGACATGAATGGAATTGAGACTGTAAGACGGATCAGAGCTGTAATTGGGGATGAAACACCAATCATTATTCTGACAGCATATGACTGGTCAGATATCGAACAGGAAGCAAAAGAAGCTGGTGTTACTGCATTTGTGGAGAAGCCAATCTTCATGTCAGAATTAAGGAGAGTTCTGACGAAGCCTATGGAGATAAAAGAAGAAACATCACAGCAAACAGAAAGAGAAAACCGTTATTCTGGCAAAAAGGTTCTTCTTGTGGAGGATAATGAACTGAACCGTGAAATCGCCACTGCTCTGTTGGAAGAGATCGGAATAATAGTAGATTCTGTGGAGGACGGAACAGATGCTGTTGAACGGATGAATGAAGTAGAAGATGATAGGTATGATCTGATCTTTATGGATATCCAGATGCCTAAAATGAATGGTTATATGACAACCAGGGAAATCCGCACCCTGAAGAATAATAAAAAAGCCAATATCCCAATCGTTGCCATGACCGCCAATGCATTCTCAGAGGATATTCAGCATTCTCTGGCAGCCGGTATGAATGCACATGTTTCAAAACCGGTTGAGATGAAGGTGCTGGAAAAGACGATCAGAAGCATAAAATCTGGTGGGGGGGGTGTACCGAACCGCAGGTCACTGTACAGTGACGAATGGAAAGTAACCGGATATAGAAGAATCAAAAAGGATAGTTAGGGATAGACAGAAAATGAAAGGAAAAAGAGTGATTGCAGGCATTCTGCTTGCGGGAATTTTAGCAGTCACCCTGGCAGGGTGTAAAAACACAGATAACACGAAAGAAGAAACCGAAAAGCTTGTTATTACCATCGGCAGTGACAACTATCCACCATACAATTATCTGAATGAGGATGGTGTACCGACGGGAATTGATGTAGAACTGGCTACGGAAGCTTTCAAAAGAATGGGATATCAGGTGAATGTTGTCCAGATTAACTGGGAGAAGAAAAAAGAACTGGTGGAGAGCGGAGAGATTGACTGTATCATGGGCTGTTTTTCCATGGAAGGGCGTCTTGATGATTACCGCTGGGCGGGACCATATATAGCAAGCCGGCAGGTGGTCGCTGTAAATGAGAACAGCGATATCTATAAACTGAGTGATCTGGAGGGTAAGAACCTGGCTGTTCAGTCCACTACCAAACCGGAAGGTATCTTTCTGAACCGGACGGATGAGAGAATCCCAAAGCTGGGCAATCTGATCAGCCTGGGACACAGGGAGCTGATCTATACATTTCTGGCAAAAGGATATGTAGATGCAGTTGCCGCACATGAGGAATCGATTGTCCAGTATATGAAGGATTATGATGCAAGCTTCCGTATTCTGGAAGAGCCTCTGATGATCACCGGAATAGGTGTTGCTTTTGCAAAAGATGATGACAGAGGAATCTGTGAGCAGATGAGCCAGACTCTGGAAGAAATGCGTCAGGATGGCACATCCCTGAAAATCATTGAAAAATATCTGGATGATCCCCAGAAGTATCTGGAGGTGGATGATCTTGGATATTAAGAGAAAGAAAAAAGAAAAACGAATCCAGCTGCTTGGAGGTCTGATGGGAATCTGTGTGGCTGTAGTCTCTCTGTTTTATTTCTTCCACGCAGAAAAAGAGGGAGCAGAGAAAAGAATGGTGGAGATTGTAAACTATGTGAAAGTGCAGTGTTCCACCTACACCCATTATAATGAATCTTCGGAATCCAAAAGTCTTCTCCGTGCCATTGAAAGTGCCAGACAGATGAGTACAAATATTAACATGGAAACAGAAAACGGTGGTCAGCTAAGTCAGGAGTTCCTGAAAGACAATCTGCAGACTCTCTGGGTGGATGGTATCATTGTACTGGATAAAGAAGGAAAGACGGATTGTGAATACAGCACGGATGAATCTCTTGCCAATGAGATTACGGAGTATCTGCAAAAAGACATTATCATGGATTTTGCCGGATATGAAGAAAGAAGCTATTCGGAACGGTTTACCAGGGGAGACGGGTCACATATCGACATTGCAGCCTGTGCCAGAAAAGATGCACCGGGTATTGTGGCAATCTACTATTACACATCTCCTGAATTTGCCAGAAACTATACACTGACGATACAAGGGCTTTTAAATGGTTATAGTATCCAGAAAGATGGAACGATTATTGTTGCAGACGATGGGATTGTTGTTGCCAGCAATGATGAGAGTCTGTTAGGGCAGAATACAGCCGACAACGAAGTTGTTCAGGCAATGAAAAAGCATACAGACAGTCAGCATATCCATCATTTAAAGACGGAAGGAATCGGATGTTATGGAGTCATGCTGAAGCAGAGTGATTATTATATCTATGCATATCTTCCGGATACGGAAGTGTTCCATAACCTCCCATTAAGTGTAGCAGGTGTTATTTTTCTTTATTTTCTGATGTTCAGCATATTCTGGTTCTGGACCTACAGAACCAATCTGGCACACCGGAAACAGGAACAGGAAAAAGATGAAAAATATAAGGCAGAACTTCTGATAGCTGCAAAAAAGGCAGAAGCTGCCAATGAGGCAAAAACCGAGTTCCTTCAGCGAATGAGTCATGATATACGGACTCCAATCAATGGAATCTGCGGTTTTGTCAATATGGCAGACCATTATGCAGATGATATAAAGAAACAGACGGAATACAGAACAAAGGTTAAAGAGGCATCTAATCTGTTGCTGGAACTGGTAAATGATGTTCTGGATATGAGTAAGCTTGATTCAGGTGAAGTTGTTCTGGAAGAGATTTCATTTAATCTGAGCAAAATCTTTGAGGAAGTGCTTGTTGTGATTGAACAGATTGCTGCAGAACAGAATATCCGGATTGTATGGGAGAAAAAAGAAATCATACACCGGAATCTTATCGGAAGTCCGGGGTATGTGAAACGTGTGATGATGAATATCCTGTCGAATGCGGTGAAATATAACAGAGAAAACGGACATATCTATATCAGCTGCATGGAAATTCCATCCGAACAGCCAGAAATGACGATGATGGAATTTGTCTGCCGGGATACCGGAATCGGAATGACAGATGAGTTTCAGAAGCATATTTTTGAACCATTTGCACAGGAGCATGCCGGAAGCCGCACAAAATTTGCAGGAACAGGTCTGGGAATGCCGATTACAAAGAAACTGGTTGAGAAAATGGGTGGTACCATTACTTTTGAAAGTGAAAAAGGCGTAGGGACGACATTTGTGATTCGGGTTCCATTTAAAATAGATCCGGATGCGGATAAACGTGAAGAACAGAAGGAGGTATCCGAAAAATCTATAAAGGGACTGCATATTCTTCTGGCAGAAGATAATGAGCTGAATATGGAAATCGCCGAATTTATGCTTCAGAATGAAGGCGCTGACGTGTCAAAAGCATGGAATGGTCAGGAAGCTGTTGAACTATTCAGAAAAAGTGAACCAGGTGGATTTGATACCATTCTTATGGACATTATGATGCCGGTCATGAATGGTTATGAAGCTACAAAGATGATCAGGTCTCTGGAAAGAGAGGATGCAAAGACAATACCAATCATTGCAATGACAGCAAATGCGTTCACGGAGGACAGAATAAGAGCAAAAGAAGCAGGGATGGATGAACATGTTGCTAAGCCTGTTGATGTGGAATTACTGATAAAAGTAATTCATAAATTGGTGGGATGATGAAAAATATGGATAAAAGACAAAAAATTCTGATTGTAGATGATTCAAACTTAAACAGAGACATATTGAAGGAGATTCTTGGAGATGCTTATAACTATCTGGAAGCCGAAAACGGAAATCAGGCAATCCAGATGATAGGAGAAAATATTGGAATTGATCTGATGCTTTTAGATATCAATATGCCACAGATGAATGGTTTTGAAGTCTTGGAAATAATGAAAAGAAGCCAGTGTATTGCTGAAACTCCTGTGATCATGATATCTTCTGAAGATGCTGTTGATACTATGCGTAAGGCATATGAGCTGGGAATCACAGACTATATCACACGACCGTTTGATTCTGTGATTGTAAAGAAAAGAGTTCAGAATACCCTGGGCCTCTATACGAACCAAAAGCATCTGATCAATGTGGTTTATAATCAGGTTTACGAAAAAGAAGAAAATAACAATATCATGATTCGGATTATGAGTAATATATTGGGATCCCGTAACAGCGAGAGTAGAGAGCACATCCTGCATATAAAAACAGCAACGGAGATGATGCTGAGACAACTGGTAAAAGTAACAGATGATTATCCTTTAACAGAGGCAGATATTGCTTTGATTACAACTGCTTCTTCCCTTCATGATATTGGTAAGATTCGTATTCCGGAAGAAATATTGAATAAACCAGGCAGACTTACAGATGAAGAATTTAAGATTATGAAGACCCATAGTGAGCTTGGTGCAGCTATAATTAAGGATATGGATTTTCCACAAGATCATCCACTGGTACATACCGCATGGGAAATCTGCAGGTGGCACCATGAAAGATGGGATGGAAAGGGCTATCCGGATGGATTGAAAGGTGAAGAAATACCAATTTCCGCACAGGTGGTATCGATTGTTGATGTTTATGATGCACTTACAAGTGAAAGATGCTATAAGAAAGCATTTGATCATGACACAGCGATTCAAATGATCCTGGATGGACAATGCGGACAGTTTAATCCAACCCTTCTTAATTGCCTGAAAGAACTGAGTATTCAGCTTTCAAAAATGCTTAATAAAGAAATGGACGATAATAAATATTCTCATGAAATACAAAGGCTTTCGAATGAAATACTCAGTGATAAATCCTTACCGAGCCAGATTTATTCACAGAGTCTTGTCAAGGTCATGCAGGAAAAAATCGATTTCTTCAAATCGAACAGTGGCATGAATTCGATTGATTACAATGCGGTTTCAGGTCAGCTTACTATATTAAACGGAAATCAGCAGATATTATGTCAGAGAAATAATCCAAAAATTGATCTGTTCAAAGAATTCGGAGTAAATGAAGAAGATGTTCAATGTATTCGTGTTTTATTACATCAGACATCTGTACAAAATAAAGAAATATCTGCCACGATAAAAGCGACGGTGGATAATAACAGTCAGATGTATAGAATGAAATTGCATACATTGTGGTCGCCTTTAAAGAAGGATGGATACATTGGAATCATTGGATATTTTGACACTGTAAAATAAGTATGAAGATTACAATCATAGAGTGTATGGAATCAAATCCATATGCT
>OGHN01001457.1_pt1 | contig 10010 bp, 10 predicted proteins | sample 1571511 | NCBI WGS metagenome assembly OGHN01 (sample SAMEA2582024, study PRJEB24529) | metagenome | biome: Human gut stool | place: China | collected 2011 | reverse complement strand
GACGCTCTTCCGATCTGAACATGCCGATGTCCGGCACGATCGGCGCGTCGTTTTCCGGGTGGCAGTCGCAGAACGGCGAGACGTCCATCACCAGACTGATGTGGAAATGCGGCCTGCCGTGCACCACCGCCAGCGCGTATTCGGCCATCTTGCGGTCGAGCAGTCCCTCCTGCTGCCCCCAGGAGGGCTGGATGGCATCCTTCGGGCAGACGCCGATGCAGCGCCCGCAGCCGACGCATTTCGCGTGGTCGATCTCCGCCTTGCCGTCGCGGAACATCGGCGCGCCGTGGGCGCAGATGCGTGCGCAGGCGCGGCAGCCGATGCACTGCGAGGGATCCTTCACGCGCATGCTGAAGGGATCGATGATGTCCATCGGGCAGACCTCGGCACAGCGGCCGCACATGCGGCAGACAGGGTCGGGCATGGGCACGAAGCCGGTCTTCGGATAGGGACGGAGCTCCCCTTCGCCCGGAAATTCGGGGGCGAACCTCGCCGTGCCGTCCCTGAGCGCCTCGAACACCCTGCGTGCGAAGTCGCCCGCTGAGAAGCGGTCGGCTTCGTTGGGACGGCCTGCACCGAACTCGGGGAACTGGCTGTGCTCGACGGGGAAGGCCGCGCCTGCGGGCACGACGAAGCCCGCGGCGCGAAGCACGGCTGCGAGCTCGCGGAGCGTGTCCTCATGCGCGCGGCAGCCGTAGGCGGCGACGGGCACTGCAGCCGCACCGTTGCCCGTCCACTTGGCGAGGGACTGCATCGGAAGGGGCACGCGGCCGAAGTAGACGGGTACGCCCAGAAAGACGAGATCGCCTTTGCCGAAGGTGCGGGCCTCCTCGCGTTCCCAGCGGTCGGTGAGGTCGAGCTCCTCGACGGGAAGGGCGGTGCCTGCAAGGCCCTGGGCGATCATGCTCATAAGGCGGCGGGTGCGGCCCGTCGGGGAGAAACGGGCGACGATGATGCGGTTGGGGGACATGGTTCTGATTCCTCTGCGTGAGGCTCCCGCACAGGGGGCGAGAGCCGGCGTCCGTCCCGTGGTGCGAAGGATCAGAGGACGAGAAGCGCCGTACTGCACACAATGATAGCCAAGACGGCGGGTGCGCACGCACGGAGAAGTCCCGAGGTGAGACCTTTGCGGAAGGCGATGGCCTCGTCGGGCGGCAGACCTGCCGAGCGGGCTGAAAGCTCCTGCCGGAGTACGAGGAGGACCATGAGATAGAGGGCGCCGAGGACGATGACGATGCTCGCGGCGTTTCGAAGTGAGGAGGCCCCGTCGACGACGAGGCCCGAAATCATGGCGGCGCCGAGCGCGAGGCACAGGGTGCCGATCCAGAGCGACCTGTGTGCGCGGTACTCCTGTGCGAGCACCGCGTACACGAGACGGCGTGCGGAATCCTCGGTCATCAGAGGCTGCCGCCGGCGACGACAAGCACGAAGAGCGGGCTGACGACGCCGATCATGATGCGGATGAACCAGAGGCCTGACTCGGAGACGGGGCGGGCGACCGTGAGCTCGCGCTTCATCGTGGGCCATGCCACCCAGGCGGCAGCGATGGCGATGCCGAAGGTTGAGAGCGGCATGCCGACGTTGGACGTGACGTAGTCGAGGATGTCGAAGATCGTCCTGTTGAAGAACTTGACGTCGCTCCAGACGCCGAAGGAGAGTGTGGAGGCAAGGCCCACGACCGTGCAGCTCGCGACGGTGAGCAGGATGGCCGGCGTGCGGCGCATGTTGAACTGGCGGGTGAGGAGCGCCGTACAGGCTTCGAGCATCGAGACGGACGAGGTGAGGGCCGCAACGACGAGACAGACGTAGAACATGACGGCGAAGAGCTGGCCGAGCGGCATCTTCGAGAAGACGGCGGGCATCGTCACGAAGGTGAGGCCGGGGCCGGCGCTCGGGTCAAGACCGAAGGCGAAGACGGCGGGGAGCACCATTAGACCGCCGAGAATCGAGGACATGATGGCGAGGACGGCGACCCATCCCACTGCGCCCGGAAGGTCGGCCTTGGGACTCAGGTAGGAGCCGTAGGTGATCATCGTGCCGGCGCCGAGCGAGAGCGAGAAGAAGCAGAAGCCCATCGCGTTGAAGAGCGCGGAGGCGTTGAAGTCCTCCCAGCGGGGCGCGAAGAGGTACTCGAGGCCGGCGAGGCCGCCAGGCAGCGTGAGGCCGCGCACGATGATGATGAGCATCAGGATGAAGAGCGCGGGCATGAGCACCTTGGCGACGCGTTCGATGCCGCCCTGAATGCCGCGGAGCACGACGACAGACGTGATGCCGAGGAAGATCATCATGTAGAGGAAGCTCATCGAACCGTCGGAGACGAAGGCGCCGAAGTGCGTGCCGAGGAGTTCGGGATCGCTGATGAGGCCGCGGCCGATGACGGCGTCGACCATGTACTTGATGCACCAGCCGCCCACGCCCGAGTAAAACGAGAGGATCAGGAAGACCGTGAAGACGCCGACGCCGCCGAAGAAGCCCCAGCCCCTGCCGCAGACCTTGGTGAGCGAGGCCATCGGGCCCTCGCGTCCGGCGCGGCCCATGGCGAATTCGGCCACGAGCAGCGAGATGCCGACGGTGAAGGTGAAGAAGATGTAGGGCAGCATGAAGACGGAGCCGCCGTTCGTGCCCGCCATGTACGGGAACTTCCAGATGGCGCCGAGGCCGACGGCCGAGCCTGCGCTTGCAAGAATGAAGCCGAGGCGGGAGCCCCAGCTTGTGGTGGTTTGGTTTTCAGACATTGGGTTGGACTCCGATCTTGTGCTTTTTGCCCGCCGTTCGCATCGGGTGGCCTGACGGCGGGGAATTTATTGGAATGAGGTCAAATGGACTCAGAAGACGCCGAGGCCCTTGAGCATCACGACGAGGATGAGGATCGGTGCGAAGATGCCGGCCATCACGCGGTAGCTCTTGAGGAAGAAGCCGGAGACGGGCTTGACGAGCGAGAGCTGGTTCACGGTCGTGGGCCAGGCGAGCCAGGCCGTGACGATGGCGATGCCGATCACGCCGATCGGCATGCCGATGTTGGACGTGAGGTAGTCGAAGAAGTCGAAGAAGCTCTTGCCGAAGATCGTCACGTGCGAGAGCGTGCCGAAGCTGAGCGCGCAGAGCGTGCCGAGAACGGCGAGGATCGAGCCCGTGATCGTGACGCCGGCGGGGCGGCTGATGTTGAACTCGTCGTGGAGGAACTGCACGGACATCTCCAGAATCGAGATCGAGGACGTGAGGGCCGCAACGAAGAGGCACACGTAGAAGGTGATCGCGAAGAAGTGGCCGAACGGGAGCTGCGCGAAGACGGCGGGCATCGTCGCGAAGGTGAGGCCGGGGCCAGCGTCGGGCGAGAGGCCGAAGGCGAAGACGGCGGGCATGATCATCAGACCGCCGAGAATGGCCGAGAGAATCGCGAGGAAGACGATCCAGGAGACGGACGACGGAAGGTGAACGCGGTCGCTGAGGTAGCTGCCGTAGTTCATCTGGGAGCCCGAGCCCACGGAGAGCGAGAAGAAGGCGAAGCCCATCGCGTTGAGCAGCGACTCGCCCGTGAAGGCGGAGAGGTCGGGCTTGAAGAGGAATTCGACTCCCTTCATGGCGCCGGGGAGCATGAGGCCGCGCACGATGAGGATGAGCATCATGAAGAAGAGGAGCGGCATCAGGACCTTGGAGACGCGCTCGATGCCCTTTTCAACGCCGAAGTAGACGACGAAGGCGGTGGCGCCGAGGAAGGTGAGGTGCGAGAGCACGGGGGCGACGTCGGAGGAGGCGAAGGACTCGAAGGCGCCGCGCATCATGGACGGATCGTTGATGATGCCGTTGCCCATGAAGGCCTGAATCATGTAGTAGACGCACCAGCCGCCCACCACGGAGTAGAAGGCGAGCACGAGGAAGCCCGTGAGCACGGAGATGTATCCGATGATGCCCGTGAAGGGGCCGCCGAGCCTTCGGAAGGCGCCTGCGGCGCCTGCGCGTACCGAGCGGCCCATGCACATCTCGCCGATGAGAAGCGTGAGGCCGATCGTCACGGTGAAGAAGATGTAGGGGAGCATGAAGATGGAGCCGCCATTCGTGCCAGCCATGTAGGGAAACTTCCAAATGGCACCGAGACCGACGGCGGAGCCTGCGCTCGCGAGAATAAACCCCAGGCGGGACCCCCATACTGAACGTTCTGTCATTTTTTTTGCTTGTATTTCTAATGGTCAAGGCGGTTCGGCTTTCTGGAGCCGGACCGCCGCGGGTTGTGTTTGGGTGCGGTGTCGCCGCGGGCCGTCAGACAAGGCCCGAGACGAGCACCACAAGCACGAGGACCGGAGAGAAGCCGATCATCATGAGGCGGAGGAACTTCACGGCGCCCTCGGAGAGAGAGGTGTTTCGCGTGATGTTCTCGCGGATCTGCGGCCAGCATCTGACGCCTGCGAGCCACAGGATGATCAGGCCGCCCACGGGCAGGGAGATGTTGCTCGTGAAGAAGTCGAAGAGGTCGAAGATCGTCTTGCCGCCGAAGAAGGTGACGTCGGAGAGCTTGCCGAACGAGAGGCAGGGCAGGGCGCCGACGACGGCGAGCGCGAGCGTGGAGAGCATGGCCGCGCCCGCACGCTTCATCTTGTGCTCGTCGACGAGGAAGGCGACGACGATCTCGATCATCGAGACGGACGACGTGATGGCCGCCACCGCGATGCACAGGTAGAAGATCACGGCGAAGACCTGACCGAACGGAAGCTGCGCGAAGACGGCGGGCATCGTGATGAAGGTGAGGCCGGGACCTGCGGACGGGTCGAGTCCGAAGGCGAAGACGCTCGGCATGATCATCAGGCCGCCGAGAATGGAGGCGATGACCGCAAGGAACGTGATCCAGAGGCAGCCGTTGACGAGGTTCGAGTTCTGATCAAGGTACGAGCCGTAGGTGAGCATGCACCCGCAACCCACGCACAGCGAGAAGAAAGTGAAGCCCATGGCCTGCAGCAGGGCGCTCCAGGTGAAGGCGTCGGGATCGAACTTGAAGAGGAACTCAAGGCCGCCTATGGCGCCGGGGAGCATCAGGCCGCGCACGATGAGCACGAGCATCATCACGAAGAGGAGCGGCATCAGGAACTTGGAGATGCGCTCGATGCCCTTCGTGACGTCGAGCGCCACGATGAGGCCGTTGAGCAGCAGGAAGAGCCACTGGAAGCCGAGTGCCTGGACGGGATCGGAGACGAAGCTGCCGAAGTGCTTGCCGAGCTCGGCCTGGTCGGTGATGAGGCCCGAGCCCGTGGCCGCTTCGGCGAAGTAGGCGAGCGTCCACCCTCCGATGGCCGAATAGAAGCACAGGACGAGGAAGCCCGTGAGAACGCCGAGATAGCCTGCGGGCACCCAGGCGCGGCCTGCGAGGTTGCGGTAGGCCGTCACGATGCCGCCGCGGCCCGCACGGCCGAGCGCCACTTCGGCGATCAGCAGGGCGGCGCCCACGGTGAAGGTCATGAGGATGTAGGGGAAGAGAAAGGCGCTGCCGCCGTTCGTGCCCGCCATGTAGGGGAACTTCCAGATGGCCCCCAGACCCACGGCAGCACCGGCGCTGGCGAGCACGAAGCCGATTCGGCTCGTCCAGGTCTTTCGCTGTTCTCCGGACATAAATACACTCCTTGATCCGCAGTCCGCCCCATCGGGAGGCGCGCGGAAGGCAGAGGCGGTCTTGATGCCGCCTGATTGACTCTTTTATGCGACAGGTCCTTCGGAAGCGGTGTCCCGGTTGCAGTTTGCTCATGAGGCTTCTGCTGCTTTTTTGGGCGGACGACGCGCGTGAGGACTTTGCCTGACTGTAAGAATCGTAACAGGTCGGACGGGTTTGCAACTAGGGAAAAAGGCTAAGGTGTCGCCGATGGGATCAAACGGCGGGCAGAGAAAGCGGCGTTTTCGGAGCGGCGCAGGCTCGAAAAACGCAGGGCGCGGGCGCGCCCTTCAGGTCCGCAGGCGGAAAAACCGGGGATGCTCCTCAATAAATCGTTGCAAACGTGCCTGCGAAAGGGTATCGCTGGAACTCATAATGAAAGAAACGGCATTCGCTGCCGTGACTCAACAAGGAGAACCTCGAATGAAGAAGACCGTTCTTGCCCTCAGCGCAGCCGCCGTCTGCGTCGCATCAGCCGCTCCCGTCCTCGCCGAAGGGCAGAATCCGATGACGGCGCCCGTCCAGATCTCGATGCAGGGCGAGGCGAGCATGACCGTCGCCAACGACGAGGCCGTCATTCTCTTTTCGGCCGAAAGCCGCAGGCCCGATGCGGTCTCGGCCTCGAACGATGCGGCCAAGCGCGGCAACGCGGCGATCGAGGCGCTCAAGCGCTTCAGCGACAAGATCGACGTCGGGACGACGGGGCTCTCGACCAATCCCGTCTATACCCGTGCCAAGGAAGGCGAGGTTTCCGAGATCGGAGCCTGGGAGGCCCGCGAGACCCTGCGCGTTACGGTGCGTGACGTGAGCGTCGTCTCGGACGTGCTCGCCGCCGTCGTCGGCCACATGAACTACGAGGGCATCACCTTCCGCGTCTCCGACAAGGCCGAGCGCGCCCAGCGAGACGAGCTCCTCAAGGCCGCCGTAGCCGATGCGCTCCGGCAGGCGGGAATCGTTGCTGAGTCGATCGGCCGCAAGTCCTCCGACGTGAGCGTCGCCTCGGTGCGCATCGGGTCGCACAGCGCGGGCGGCCCTCGCTACTACGCGGCCCCCATGATGAAGGCCGAGCGCGCCTCGGCAAACGTTGCGCCTGCAGTGAGCGCAGGCACGACCGAGGTATCGCTCACCGTGACGGTCGAGGCCCGGTTGCCCCGCTGAGCCGGGTTCGTCTCAAGCCCCTGAATCTCCGTGCCGGACGCCCGAAGGGGCGGCCGGCGCCTTCGTTCAGCCGAAATCCGCGCACAAGGCGGCTTTTTTCATTAAAATGGGCGCACTTTCCACAAGCTCTCTCCGGAGATCGAATTGAACTCGCGAATCTATCCGCATCCCTTCTTCGCCCGTGAAGGGCGCCCCTTCATCATCGGCACGTTCGCCGTCACGGCCGTGCTCTGGCTTCTCGACTGGAACTTCCTCGCCTTCCTCTCGCTCGTCCTCTTTGTCTTTTGCGTTCAGTTCTTCCGCGATCCGGCCCGTGAACTTCCCACCGATCCGAAGGCCGTGCTGAGCCCGGTCGACGGCCGCGTCTGCAAGGTCCAGAAAGCTCAGGATCCTCTTACCGGCGAGGATGCGATGATGATTTCGATCTTCATGAACGTCTTCAACGTCCACAGCCAGAAGTCCCCCGTCGCTGGTCGCGTCGAGGAGATCGTCTACAAGCCCGGTCTCTTCCTCAACGCCGATCTTGACAAGGCTTCGACTCATAACGAGCGCAACGCCGTTCGCGTCACGACTGACGAGGGGCGAAGCGTAACCTTCGTCCAAGTGGCCGGCCTTGTTGCCCGTCGCATCCTCTGCTATGCCAAGGTGGGCGAACGTCTCGAAAAGGGCGAGCGTTATGGCTTCATCCGTTTCGGCTCTCGCGTTGACGTCTATCTGCCGCTCGACGCCGAGATCACCGTTTCGATCGGAGACAAGGTCACCGGCGTGATGTCCACGATCGCGCGTCTCTGATCAGTCAGGAATGTGAACCACTGACAACCGTCCAAAAGAGCCTGTTCGACTGCGAACGGGCTCTTTTGGTTTGCTTGGCATGGGCACACCCAATGAGCACGAACACCAAACGCAATTCTCGTAAGAAGTCCACCAATCCCCTCGATAACCACATCGAACAGTACGTTTCCGAGCTTCGAACATCGGGCCGCTCCCTGGGTCCCGAAGCCTTCTCCGAGGCCGTACGTACCTTCTCCCAGCGCTTTGTCGAAGCCATGTTGCAGGGAGAAATGGATGCACATCTCACCGGCTGTCAGCCCACCGAAGCGCCTCCTGAAGAAGTTGATGCTGACGAGCTTCTCCAGGTCCCCAACAAGCGCAACGGCTTTAGTCACAAGACCCTCAAGACCGAGTATGGTCCTCTGCCACTGAGCGTTCTGCGCGATCGCAAAAACACTTTCGACCCAATCATCGTGCCCAAGCACAGCCGGTCGTTCGGCAAAATGGACGAGCAGATCATCGCCATGTACGCCAGAGGCATGAGCACCCGTGACATCCAGGCTTCATCGACAATCTCTACGGTGTGGACATCAGCCCCGACTACGTCAGCAAGGTTACCGACAGGGTGCTTGAAGACGTCCAGGAGTGGCAGAATCGCCCGCTCGCAAGTGTGTATCCGGTCGCTTTCTTTGACGCCCTCCGAGTCAAAATCCGCAGTGGCGCAGCTGTAAAGAACATGGCCGTTCATCTCGGGATTGGGGTGCGAACAGACGGTACGCGTGAGGTTCTGGGCATGTGGATCGCCGAGAATGAGGGTGCAAGCTTCTGGGTGACCGTCTTTAGGGGCTGAAGGCCCGAGGCGTTGAGGACATTCTCATCGCCGTTACGGATGGCCTGAAGGGCATGACTGAAGCTATAGAGGTCGTCTATCCACAGACCCTCCATCAGACCTGCATCGTTCACCTTATTCGCGCCGACATCATTCGTTTCTCAGAAGGACAGAGCGGCCTGTGCAAGGAGCTCAAGCCCATCTATCAAGCAGTGGATGCCGACGCTGCAGAACGTGCTCTGGAGCGTTTTAGGAATACGACCATGGGCAAAAAGTACCCTGCCATCATCCAAATCTGGGAACGGGCCTGGGCACAGGTGATCCCGTTCATCCAGTTCGCGCCTGAGATCCGTACGCAGATCTATACGATCAATTCGATTGAAGGGCTCAACCGAGCTGTCCGGAAGGTAATCAAGACGCGCACTCTGTTCCCCAATGAAGAGGCTGCCAAGAAGCTGATCTATCTGGCCATCATGAATTTCACGGCCTCCTGGAAACGTGCTACGCCCAAGTGGTCTGCTGCCATGCCCCAGTTCGCTCTGCTGTTTGGTGAGCGGTTTACTGGTGTCATGGAGTAAGCTAACGCGCCTGCCGCTTCGCGGCGCGCGATAGTGGGGGCTAAGGAGGATCCTCCCGCGCTCCGCGCGGGCCCCTCCACCATATCCCCTGCTATCGCATCAGGTCTGGCAGACTACATCACAAAAAGGAAAGGGCAGCCTCGTTGGGCTGCCCCTGGAATAACCTCCCCAGACACAGCAATCCTGACACTCCCCGGAAGCGAAGCAAAGAGGTGTCAGAAACGGTGGTTCGCCCAGAAGGCACTCGACAGAAGAGCCGCGCGGCTACGTTGCTCGTCAGGTACACCTCCATTTGGAGGTCCGAATAATTGAGAGAAATCTGCAGGAGGTGGAGGCGGACCATCATCTCCAATCGCATGTACGGACGTCCAGCCTGAACTGCGAGCCCGTTCTTCTTGTGGGAGAAGGGCAAGCACAGTTTAACGAGCTCATCAACCCCATCATCCGTCAGCCGATCCATGGCATGAATTCGAGGATCAGCATGGGACCGGCGATACTCGATGTATTTGTCGGCCTCTATGTCAGCGAAGCTGAATTGATAGCTGAAAATCTCTTCTATAGCCACCATCAACTATTCATGTTGTAATAATAGTATTCTGCTATTTTTAGAGAAAAACAAGCGCCGTTATCTATGTTCGAAAAAGCCGAACGAACATTTTTGTTTCGCTCGGCTGTCCGTAGGGGGTATTTGAAGAGCTTCCAAAACGCATGAGGCACCTCGCTAAAGTGAGGAGATGTAAACAATAATGTCGGCAAAAACACTCTACAGATATAGTAAATCTTAATGGAATCAGGATTTTTCCTACAAGTCCTTGCATCACAGAGATCTTAATAAGGAGATCATCATGAGCAAACTCGGTTTTTTGGTTGCTGTTTCGGTTGTCAGTTTGGGTGCAGCCGTGGGCGCTTGGTATTACAAATATCAGCTCTATGGTTGGTTACCTTCGACAGCTTCGTCTGAGCTCAAGAATGTTGACGGCTTATTGATGAACTGATTCCTGAGATGAACCAGGATGTCAACCGGCTCCAGTTGATAGCC
>OGHN01001456.1_pt1 | contig 10016 bp, 10 predicted proteins | sample 1571511 | NCBI WGS metagenome assembly OGHN01 (sample SAMEA2582024, study PRJEB24529) | metagenome | biome: Human gut stool | place: China | collected 2011 | reverse complement strand
TGGCCGAAAACAAGTTAAAACAACAGGAAACCGATATTTCGCGCAAACTGGAAGAAATACAACGCAAAGGGAAAGAACTCCAAAGCCAGCAAAGCAACATAGAAGTACAAAAAGAATTGATCGAAAAGAAAACGGCAGAATTGGACAAGATCAAAAAACAGCAAATCGAACAACTTGAAGCCATTTCAGGTATGTCCGGTGAGCAGGCAAAAGAAAAACTGATCAACTCTCTGAAAGAAGAAGCAGAGGCAGAAGCCATCTCTTATGTCAACGAGATCATGGAGGAAGCTAAAATGACTGCCAATATGGAAGCTAAAAAGGTCGTGATAAAGACGATTCAGCGTGAAGCGACCGAAACAGCGACCGAAAATGCAGTCTCTATTTTCCACATCGATTCGGACGAAATCAAAGGCCGGATTATCGGACGCGAAGGTCGTAATATCCGCGCACTCGAAGCTGCAACAGGAGTTGAAATCATCGTCGACGATACTCCTGAAGCGATCGTACTCTCGGGTTTCGATCCGGTAAGAAGGGAAATTGCACGTCTGTCTTTACACCAGCTGGTAACAGACGGACGTATCCATCCTGCACGTATCGAGGAAGTAGTAGCCAAAGTACGCAAGCAGGTGGAAGAGGAAATTATAGAAACCGGTAAACGTACTACCATAGACTTAGGTATTCATGGTCTGCATCCCGAGCTTATCCGTATCATCGGTAAGATGAAATACCGTTCGTCTTACGGTCAGAACCTGTTGCAACATGCCCGTGAAACAGCCAATTTATGTGCTGTAATGGCATCTGAGCTCGGTTTGAACCCCAAAAAGGCAAAACGTGCCGGATTGCTGCATGATATCGGTAAAGTGCCCGATGAAGAGCCGGAATTGCCGCACGCACTCTACGGTATGAAACTGGCAGAGAAATTCAAGGAAAAGCCGGATATTTGCAACGCTATCGGCGCTCACCACGATGAAGTGGAAATGACCAGTCTGCTGGCTCCTATCGTACAGGTATGCGACGCCATCTCAGGAGCGCGTCCGGGAGCCCGCCGCGAAATTGTAGAGGCCTATATCAAGCGTCTCAACGACCTTGAGCAACTGGCGATGTCTTATCCGGGCGTAACAAAGACCTACGCTATCCAGGCAGGCCGTGAATTGCGCGTCATCGTCGGTGCAGACAAGATTGACGATAAGGCGACAGAAAACCTTTCCGGTGAAATAGCCAAGAAGATACAGGATGAGATGACTTATCCGGGACAGGTGAAAATTACCGTTATCCGTGAGACACGTGCGGTAAGCTACGCTAAGTAAACAAAAGAATTAAAACCATGAGAGGAGCGTTGGCAACAGGCCATTCGCTCCTTTTTTATTTTATCCGCTTCCGGAGTTCACGGAGTTTTCTTATTTTTGTGACTATAAAAAGAGATAAAAGTCATGAAGGAATATTTATTTGAGGTTTGCGCAAACTCGGTAGAGAGCTGCATTGCCGCCCAAGCGGGTGGAACCGATCGGGTAGAGCTGTGCGCCGGAATACCCGAAGGGGGAACTACCCCTTCGTACGGTGATATTGTCATTGCAAGAGAAGTCCTGCAAAAAAACAAACTACATGTTATTATCCGTCCGCGCGGCGGTGATTTTCTATACTCTCCTATCGAACAACGCATCATGCTAAAGGACATAGACAATGCCCGCCGCTTAGGAGCAGACGGTGTTGTTTTAGGCTGTCTGACGGATGACGGAGAAATCGATATTCCGCTAATGAAGCAATTCATGGAAGCCGCTCAAGATATATCGGTCACTTTTCACCGGGCTTTCGATGTTTGCCGCAATCCGCAAAAAGCGCTGGAAGACATTATCAGTCTCGGATGCGACCGTATCCTGACCTCGGGACAGCAAGCCACAGCCGAACTGGGCATTCCCCTGTTGAAAGAACTGCAACAGCAGGCGGCAGGACGTATCACCTTGCTTGCCGGTTGTGGAGTAAATGAAACAAATATCGCACGTATAGCCCAAGAGACAGGTATCAACGAGTTTCATTTCTCGGCCAGAGAAACAGTAGCAAGCCGTATGCAATACCGCAAAGAACGGGTGCCGATGGGCGCAACCGTACAAATCAATGAATTTGAACGCAACGTGACAACTAAAGAACGGGTGAAAAAAACAATTGGAAAATTGAGAGCCGGGAGTTAAATCCCTCACCTACTTACAACTTACCAATCGTTTTCGTCAACTGCTCGCCCAATCCTATTGTATAACCTTGCGAGATAAAGACTACCCTGTTAAATGTATCCGCAATGATAAATACAGGTAAGGTTTCTTTATGTCTTAACTTCATCGTCTCCGCAATCTGAGATTGAATACCGTCCGTATCTATACCATAGATAACGGTAGAAGGTAAATCGGGAAAAGATTCTTGAACGAATTTCCCGGGCTGCGCCTCATTCGGGAAAAGCAATACCATCTTCCGTCCCCACTTTTCCAAATCTGTTTTGCAAGCGGCTATATCACGCAACGCATGGTTGGTAGGTTCCTGGTTAACTCCCAAGATTCCGACAACAAAGTACCCCCGTCCGCAGGCTTCCAACAGGCTTTGCTTGGAACTGGCCGCTTGCAGCGGAGTAAAGAGAGACTCCGAATTGAAATTACCTATCACCTGCACTTCATCCTTACTTTCACGTACCGCCAACTCGAGATGAGTCGTCTGCCCGGGTTTGATACTGAATTCCGTGATACGGGAAAGCACGCCGCCTTTTGCCAAACGGGTTCCGGTCACTAAAAGGTAATCTCCGCTATCCAATGATGTCCCTTTCCTCAACAGGCTGCTCCAAGTAGTGCCGCCGCCCATATCAAGGTCACCTTCATCGTAAGCCAACAACCGCAATTTCCCCTGCGGAGTTACTTTGGAAAGGGTGAAATGAGAATAATATTTGGGATCGTCCAAAGACTTGATAGGCGGATATTCAGCGACAAGCTTACCCTTCAGAGGAATAGTTTCCTCCATAGATACAAGGTCTTGCGGATTGCAGTCCAAATCGACATCTGTTGCGCCTTCCGCCCTTATCAGCTGTACCTTGCCCGTCACCTCGTCTATACGTGCAGGTATACCCATGCTACGCGCCATGGATACAAAGAAAATATCCCGGCTATGCGCATCCGCCAACCGCGCTCTCCACACGCCTTCGGGAGAAACAGGGTCGCCGCCTAAATTACAATTCTTATCCACACGGATGTTTTCCGCCACCCACTTCACCAATTTCATCGGCTGTGCCGCATAGGCTTCCATATCTGCTTTTGAAACGACTTTCTTGAAGAAACCTTTGTAGGGAGTCAGCATTTCGTTACTTACACGCGGGTTACGTACATAGTTACGGAAAGTCTCCGCATCGGTACGCACGCTGGAGAGCATATGGTCTATCAGTACTTCCAGACCGACATCCCGAAGGTCTTTAGCCGAAATCCGTTGCAAGAGGTCGATGCCGCCTTTCTTTGACTTATCAGAGCGCAAACGGGTCATAAAGTCACAAATTACCTTATGATTGCCGCGGGAAGCAACCAATATCTTCGCGACGGCCTCCTCATCCAGCTTATATTTACGGGCAAAGGCGCGCGCCGAATCCTCGGTCATAAATGTCGCCGTATAGGCATTACGGATAGAATCTTCCTGCGCCAGCCGCCAATCATTCCCAGCGCGTTGCTCCGGTGTCACTTCGGGCAGATTGGCTGTTTCCGGTGGCGGTACGATATCTATATCCATGGCAAAAGCATCGCCCTTCTTTTTATCAAGTTTCACCGTCAGTTCCGATTGCCTGCCGAAAGAGAGTTTGGCAAAACCGAAGCATCCGTCCTTCGATGCCCACACCAACATATCTCCCTTTCCTGCGGTCAATCCACAAGTGCCGCCGGCAGAGGTATATTTGGTAGCCACCGTATAGAATTCCGCATAATTGTAAAGTTTGAATTCCACACAGGCGCTATCCACGGGCGTACCGTCCGCATTCACTACGGTTACGGAAGCTTTTGCAGCAGGTGCATAATTGTCAATCACATTGATTTCGGTGTAAGTGGGAGTAACGGACATTATCTCTTCCTCCCCCTCATAGCGTCCAAAAACTTTTGTATGCATCAGCATCCCCCGACTGGCAGGCGCATTGAACCACCCGAGATTAAGAACCGGTTCGGGCTCGCAAGCTCCCAAGAAATGCCATTTACCGTCTGCCCATGCCTCCACCCACGCATGATTATCATCGGTATGAGCCCAACGGGGCGTATATACCTGACGTGCCGGAATACCTACCGAACGGAGTGCGGCAACCAAAAATGTTGATTCCTCCCCGCAACGGCCGTAAGCCGTACGTACCGTTGCCAGAGGCGAACTCGTACGCGCATCGGAAGGCATATAAATGGCTTTCTCATGGCACCAGTGGTTCACTTCCAAAATGGCATCCCGCAAAGAAAGAGATTTCACCCGGTCTTTCAGCTCCTTATAGAATACGACGCGGGCGCTGTCCAAATGCTCATTATTCACCCTCACCGGAAGAACAAAATGCCTGAATACATCTTCAGGGATAATCTTTCCCCAAGGCATTTCATCGGCAGCCCGCCGAGAAGCACGTACATTCATCAAGTGAAACTCTCCGGAGTAATCCGCAATATCCGCCAAGGGCATATAAGCATAAAGAAACTCCAAAGCCTCACGCTCGTAAGCAGTGAGAGAAGCATCGAATACGGCAAACAAGTCTCCTTGCGGCATCAAAGTCTTTTTCTTTTGAAAATCTTGCTCCACACGCGAGCGATAAGCGGCATCCGTCATGAAATGAGAATCGCCGCAAGCAGCCAGCAAACACAGCAAGCCGATTATGCCGGAAAGAAGAGTGGTACGTTTCATAAGGTACATATCATTAAGGTTGAGCTGCAAAAGTAACATAAATCACGTGCAAAAGAAAATTTATTTATCCCGAATGTATTATCGAGGCGGCATCTTCCCTAAACCATCCTTCGTATTGCCGGAGAAACCGAACGCTCCGGGAAGATATCGTTTCCCTCCTAAGAAATCCCCTTATCCTCCGAAGATATGTTCCCGTAAAGGGAGGGACTCATCCCTGCCACCTCTTTCCGATCACGTACCAACCGCACGTTCCGCCATATATTTGTAATACCCGGATAGCAAAACGATGTGTTTTTTAAGAAAATGAAAGGGTAGACGCAAATTTTTATGTTATAAAACATACTTCTCGCGAACATTTTGTATCTTTGCAGCGTTAATAAGAGAGAAAACAATAAAAGATGTTTAATCGCTTTCCGAAACGCGGAAGGCAAAAAAGAAGACGATTATGAAAAAGAATGCAAATGAAATTTTTATGTTACAGTACCGTATCAAACGCTATCAAGCAATGGGTAACGGAGCTATGTGCCAAACCTTAAACGGCAAACTACAAAAACTGCTGGCAAAGCAAGCCACCATGACCATGTAAATCACACCTTTAAATAAAATGAACGAGGGCGGGAAATTTTTCAGTTTCCCGCCCTCTTCTTTTATCGGTCTTCTGCCTATGCAAGGCAGCATGCTTACGCCTCCACAATATCTTTTCCAAAAGGAGCCAATGCCAAAGCGGCAAGTTTGAAATGCTGCATACCGAAAGGAATGCCTATGACAGTGATGCACAGCAATATGCCAAACCCCAAATGTGAAAGGCAAATCCATATTCCACCCAGAAAAATCCACAGCACATTCATCAGTATATACAGACACCCGCCGGAGCGTACTCCGCTACGCACATCCTTGCCGAAAGGCCACAAAGCAAGGCCTGCCATTTTCATTGTCTGCATGCCGAAAGGAATACCGACGATTGTAATCATCATTAACAAACTGGCTATCATATACTCCACCGCGGTAAAAATACCGCCGAATACCAGCCACAAAATATTCATCAGACATCCCATTGTATTACGTTTTTATGTTCGACATTGCAAAGATAATATTCTTTCTTCCTTATTCATTGGATTCCCAGTCACTAAATTCAAAACTCAGCTGCTCCCAGACACCTTTTTCATCACTTTCTTCACGAGGATTGGAAACGGAAAGCCCTATCAGGCGGATGGGATGATGTTCGTAATCGACTTCCTTCAAAAGTTGCTTTGCCAAAGGCAGAATCACATCAAGGGCAATCAACTCTTTGGACTGCGTGATGCTGCGGGTGATTTGGCTGAAGTCATGAAACTTGATTTTCAGCGTCAATGTATTTCCCCGGAAGTTCTTATGTTCCAAACGGCCTGCCAGTTCCACCGCGGTATGATACAATTCGATAATCACCGACGCCTGCCGGTTGATATCTTTTTCCAAAGTATGTTCGCACCCGATGGACTTGCGAACGCGTACCGCCTCTACCGGACGAAGGTCTATCCCACGGGCAAAATCATAATAGATACTTCCTACTTTCCCGAACTCGCGCAGCAGCATTGCTTGCGAACAGGCGCGCAGCTGTTCTCCATTGTGTATCCCCAAAGCATGCATTTTCCTTGCCGTCACCGGTCCTACTCCCCAGAAACTTTCTATCGGCAAACGTGCTATAAACCCCAAAGCCTGGTCGGGATGAATGGTGCACAAGCCATCCGGCTTACGGTAATCGGATGCTATTTTGGCAAGGAATTTATTATAGGAAATTCCCGCAGACGCCACCAAGCTCAGCCTTTCACGTACTTTCCGTTTTATTTCTTTGGCTATATCCACAGCCAGGGGCATACCCGGCTTGTTTTCCGTCACATCCAGAAAAGCCTCATCCAAAGAGATAGGCTCTATGATATCCGTATACTCATGGAAAATCTCATGTATCCGGCGGGATACCGATTTATACATATCCATGCGTCCCGGAATGAAAATAAGCTGCGGACACAACCGCTTCGCTTTCTGTGACGACATGGCCGAACGCACCCCGAACCGGCGGGCTTCATAGCTGGCGGCAGCCACCACGCCCCGTTCCTCGGCATGCCCCACTGCCACAGGCTTGCCACGCAGTTCCGGATTATCGCGCTGTTCCACAGATGCGTAAAAAGCGTCCATATCGATATGTATAATCTTCCGTTCGGCCATCATCGTACCAACTACCGGTACAAAGATACACTATTTTTTGTTCATCCGAAGTATACGTCGGTAGACATAAATAAAAGCGGGAATGAGGAACAAATCCGCGAAAATCCAAGCGGTCGGGTCACCGAAGCAAACGGCGATGTAGCCGAATGCCGGCACCGCCAGCAAGCTGACCAGAATACGGGCTATCATTTCGGAAACGCCCGAAAGCATAGCCAGATTGGTGTAGCCCGCTCCTTGAATCGTGTAGCGCAGGATACAAAGCAACCCCAGTATCGGGAAGAAAGAGACAGATATATGCAGAAAAAGTTCCGCATCTCTCAGTATTTCCACTTCCGAAGCCTCTACAAACAGCAGAGCGAACGTTCTGGCTCCGAGCATCAGCACCGCGAAAGTGAACGCCCAGTAGACAATCATCATCAGAGCGCTTGCCTTGACACCCTGCCATATACGTTCGGGCTTGCCCGCACCGTAGTTCTGTCCGCTATAAGTGGCCATCGCCATACCCAGGCTTTCGAAGGGACACATAAAGAACATCTTGATACGCATGGCAGCCGTAAAAGCCGCTACACACGCCGTACCCAACGCGTTGTTGGCGCTCTGCAGCATGATACTGCCGATAGCGGTGATGGAAAACTGCAACCCCATAGGCACTCCGATATACATCAGCGTACGCGCCAGCGCGCCGTCGAATTTACGTTCGGCAGGAGTAGTTCTCAGAATTTCAAAACGCTTCATCATATAGATGTAACACAGCGCCGCCGAAACTCCCTGGGAAAAGACCGTAGCGATCGCCGCTCCCGCCACGCCCCAGTCCAAAACAAGGATACAAAACAAGTCGAGCAGAATATTCAGGACGGTGGAAAAAAGCAGAAACCAAAACGGCGTCTTGCTATCCCCCAAAGCACGTATAATGCTGGACAACAAATTATAGAAGAAAGTACAGGGAACACCTATAAAAGTGACAAGCAGATAATAATAAGCTCCGGTAAAGATATTCTCCGGTGTACGCATAATCCTCAAGATATCTGCACAATAGATACTGGTAATCAAAGCAATCATAACAGACATCACCAACGAAAGCTGCAAACTCACAGCCACCTAACGCCGCATCATGACATAATCACGGGCACCGAACTTCTGGGCCACCGGAATACCGAAACCACAACTACACCCATTACAGAAACCCAAAATCAGGAAAATCACGGAACTACTGGCTCCGACAGCAGCCAACGCATTTATTCCCAAGAATTTTCCGACAATAGCAGCATCTACCAACGAATAAGTCTGTTGAAGCAAATTGCCCAAAAGCAAGGGCATCGTAAAATTGAAAATAAGTGGCAGCGCGGGCCCTGCTGTCATCTCTCTGGAAGTTGCCATAACTTAATTTCAAATCAAATCATTGTATTTTTTCACCCATTTTCTCAACGAGCGCCGCATTTCCTGCCAGTATAGAAATACCCCGGTTTTCCCTGAATCTGCGGACGATGCCTCCGGCTTCCTGTACAATCAAGGCTCCGGCACACATATCCCAGGGCTGTAATGCCAATTCCCAATATCCGTCCAACCAACCGGCAGCGACGCAGCATAAATCATAAGCAGCCGAGCCCATTCGTCTTATCCCCCGGATGGAAGGCAGGATTGCAGCCAGATTTGCAGCATTATTATCCGGATTTACATCTTTATCGTAAGGAAATCCTGTTCCCAAAACAGAATGAGCCAAATCCTGTTTTTCAGCAACACGGATCACTTTTCCATTGTACCGGGCTCCTCTGTCCCTGATTGCCGTATACAACTCGCCGAGATACGGCGCATAAACAACCCCCAGAATGGTTTCTTCCCGGTATTGCAACCCGATAGATACTGTAAATACAGGTAATCCCTGGCTATAATTATTCGTACCGTCCAAAGGATCGATCACCCACCGATACTCGGCAGTACCGGCATGAGCACCGCTTTCTTCCCCAAAGACTGCATGCCCGGGATAGTGCTTCTGAATCTTATCCAACAGAAAAGCTTCACTTTCTTTATCGGCTCTTGTTACCACATCGTACACATTCGATTTGGTTTGTATACCCAAATCATTTCCCCTGAAATAGGAAAGCTGTATCTTTCCAACTTCTTTCGCCCAGGCTACCGCATATTCCAATGCCTGATTTAAATCAATACTCATTTTAATTACTTCCCATTAAAAACAAAAAATCCTTTAACACCCTTCTATTTCTTTCAGCGCTTTCACCAATTGATCCGGACAGGAAGTACGTTTACTTCCACATTGTATACCTTCCAATCTTTCTATTACCTCCTCTACTTTCATTCCCCTTACCAACATCGAAATTCCTTGCAGATTTCCGCTGCATCCTCCTTCGAAACAAACTTCCCGGATCACCCCATCCTCCACGGTCAAATCAATAGCTACCGAACAAACGAGCGACGATGGTATAAAATGAATCGATTTTTTCATCGTTTAAATTATTTATATTTCCAAGCTTTTCCACAACTACGGCACTTCCAGGCCGGCCGGAATAAGGGAGAAACCTTCTTCAAGGACTTTCAGAGCTTCCTGCCAACATTCATGCCGGACGAGCAGCTTTACTCCACCGATTGCCTGTGCATGGATCCCCGTCCGGACCGTCAATTCATCCTGCATCCGGGTTTCGATCCCGGCAGATTCTAAAAAAGCCTTAGCCATATAGGCTTCCTGCGGATTTATAAAGGTTTGTACGATCACCCAACTGTCCATTGTATAGAAAGTTTGTCAGTTAAAAATCAATTCTTTTATTCGAATTTTTCCGGAACTTTCCAGGTTCATCCCTACTGATCTCTCAAGCAATCGGCACATCGATCCACTTTCCTCCCTGCAATTGTCTAACGGTATGGAATCCAGCTTCTTTCAGCGCCTGTAAAGCCTCCGCCCGCCCGGCATTGATCAAATC
>OGHN01001438.1_pt1 | contig 10065 bp, 5 predicted proteins | sample 1571511 | NCBI WGS metagenome assembly OGHN01 (sample SAMEA2582024, study PRJEB24529) | metagenome | biome: Human gut stool | place: China | collected 2011 | reverse complement strand
ATAACACATTCTGCTGTTGTGACAGCACCTTTCAGCGGCAAGCTTGTACCGCTGAGCAGTGTCCCGGATGAGACATTCGCCAGCGGCGTTCTGGGCGAAGGCATCGCCATTGAACCGTCCGATGGACTGTTCTGCAGCCCTGTGAGCGGCACAGTGGAGAGCATCGCAGAGACCAAGCACGCTATCGGCTTTGCCGGGGACAATGGGCTGGAAATCCTGGTCCATGTGGGTCTGGAAACGGTCGGTCTGAAGGGCGAGGGCTTTGAGATCCTGGTCAAGGAGGGCGACCGGATCAAGGCCGGTCAGCCTGTGGCCAAGGTAGACCTTGACCTCATCCGGGCGCGCGGCCTGAACACCATCACGTCCATCGTTCTGACCGGCGGCGCAGACGATATGGAGCTGAACTGTGCCGAGGGGATCGCGGCGGCAGGCAAGACGCCGGTGCTGACCCTGACGGCCAAAGAGGCACAGCCCGCCGAGGCAGCGGAAGCGGCACCTGCGGCCAAAGAGGCCAGCGCAGAGAAGCCGAAAAAGAAGAGCTTCATCAACTTCGACTTTTTGCAGAAGCTGGGCAAGGTACTGATGACCGTCATCGCCGTCATGCCCGCCGCCGGTCTGATGATCAGTCTGGGCAAGCTGGTGCAGATGGGCGGCGGCGACATTGCGGCGGTCATGACCATCACCACGAGGAAGCGTGTGGTTGCGGCTGTGGCGAACATCATCACCACCATGAAGATGAGTGCGGTTGCGGCGAGCACCACCATCATCATGACGGTAAAGAGCATCATCACCATCATCACGAGGAAGGCGCCTGCGGCTGCGGTTGCGGTCACAAGCACTGACTTGTGAAGGGGTGCGCACGGCCGCGCCCCATTTGCCCTGCGGCGGGCTGAATGAAGAAAAGGGAGACACTCGGAAGCGTCTCCCTTTTCTTTCTTAATCCTTGGTGCGGGGAATCGGACTCGAACCGACACGCCTCAACGGCGTCAGGACCTAAACCTGGTGCGTCTACCAATTTCGCCATCCCCGCACGAACAACGCATTCTACAGGAATTCAGGGCGCGGATGTCCTGACCTTGAGCCTGATGGCGTGTCATTCGGCGGGAGCGCCCGTCCTGCTTGCATCGTAGACCTCGAGACGGGCGCGGTTGTACTCGGCCCAGGTCATGGCGCCCTTGAGAAGCGAGGACTGCAGGGCGGAGATTTTTGGATCGACCATTTCACGGGAATGGCGCGCAAGCTTGATGAGGTGGGCGTCTCCCGAGGAGATCATCAGGCTGCGGGTGTCCTCGTTGAGCTTGTGCAGGCTTGCAAAGACGCGCTCAGCGACGCGTCGCGCCTCCGGGGTGATGCGCGAGCCGTCCTTGAGGTGAGCTTCCGTCATGCCCGAGGGCAGGCAGGGCGTCTTCGCATAGTAAGGACGGTTTGCTGGCGAGGTGCAGATGGCGCGTATGTCCCTTGACACCTGAGCGATCCTCTCGTTGTAGAGTTCGTTGTCGGTGGTCTTTGCAAAGCGTTCTGCGGTCGTGTGACGGCGGGTACTCGTGACTTCCAGTTGCGTCCCCGCATCAGTGTTCGTCCCCCTGGGCGCAGTTGCGCAGCCTGCAAGAAGGGAGAGCATGGCGAAGGAGATGGTCAGAAGGGAAAGACGGGACCGCATGGTTCTGAAGGCAGGAGGAAGATGAGGGCCGGCGCAGGCCGGATTGAACGGGAGAAAAATTCTAGCAAGCTCGAAAGAGCCTCGTCGCAGGAATTGTAAGCAATTGGCCGTGCGGATGCGGAGGAAGGCGTCTCCTGCACAAGAGGAGGACGGCGCCTGAATCGAGGCCGAATTCAGTGCGGGGAGCGGGTTTCCCGCAGGAACCCGTTGAAACAACAGCTGAATTTCTCCGCTATAATTAAAAAATTCAGGTCCGCCGACATCAGAAGCCGGCGGATGCTCTTTTTATAGAAGAGAACGAACGACGGTCCGCCGCATGCGGGTGCGCTTCGCTCTGGAAAGGATTTTTCACGCGGTCCGTTCTGCAAAGGGACGGATCTCTTCCACAAATTCCGCCGCGCGTCAAGCGGGCGGACTTTTATAAAGACTACTGCGATGACTGAACAAGAAACCGTCAAGACCGAAGAGGTCGCCAAGGTCAACCCGCTCGAACGCACGCTCGATCTGGTCGTTTCCTACGCTTCCGCTGAAGAACTCACCGAAAAGGCCCTGAAGAACTACGGCAAGAACGCCAAGCTCCCGGGCTTCCGCAAGGGTCACGTTCCGGCCGCTCAGGTCCGCCGCATGTACGGCATGCAGGCCTATGACGAAGCCATCAACCAGCTCGTCGGCGAAGCCTGGCAGAAGGCCGCCTCCGAAAGCGAGCTCCGCATTGCCGGCTATCCGCGCATCGACGCCGCCAAGAACGAAGAGGACAAGGAGAACATGCACTTCACGGCCAAGTTCGAAGTGTTCCCTGACGTTCAGGTTCCCGACTTCTCCGCCGTCGAACTCAAGCGCTACGTCTGCCCGGTGACGGACGCCGAAGTCGAAAAGACGATTGACGTCATGCGCCGCCAGCGCGCCACGTACAACGTCGTGGAACGCGCCGCCGCCAACGACGACCGCGTCAAGCTCAACTTCAAGGGCAAGAAGGACGGCGTTGAATTCCAGGGCGGTTCCGCCGAAGGCTACGTGTTCGTTCTCGGCCAGGGCCGCATGCTCCCCGAGTTCGAAGCCGCCGTCACGGGCATGGCTGCCGGTGAAAAGAAGACCTTCCCGATGACCTTCCCCGCCGACTACGGCATCAAGGAACTCGAAGGTCAGGCCGTTGAATTCGACGTTGAAGTCGTCGAAGTCGCCGAACCCGCCTACCCGGAAGTTGACGACGAATTCGCCGCCAGCCTCGGCGTCAAGGGTGGTGTTGAAGCCATGCGCGCTGAAATCCGCGCCAACCTCGAACGCGAAGTCAAGGCCCGCCTCGAAACGAAGACCAAGGCCGAAGTGATGGAAGCCGCCGCCAACGCCTGCGACTTCGCCCTTCCGACCGTTCTCGTGAACGACCAGTGCGAAGCCCTCCGCCAGCAGATGGAAAGCGACCTCGCCGGCCGCGGCATCGACGTCAAGAAGATGCCCGCCATGCCCGTCGACGCCTTCAAGCCGCAGGCTGAACGCCGCGTGCGCCTCGGCCTCTTCGTCGAAGCCCTGATCTCTCAGGAAAATATCTCCGGTTCCGACGAACAGGTTCGTGAAATCGCCGCCGATATCGCTTCCAGCTACGAAAAGCCGGAAGAAGTCATCGAGTACATCATGAAGGACCAGAACCGCGTGGGCAACCTCCGCGCCCAGGCCACGGAAAACAACGTGACCGAATGGATCCTCGCCAAGGCCAAGACCGTTGAGGAAACGGTTGAATTCGACAAGCTGATGGCCGGCCAGTTCTAACGAACGGGACAGCGTCAGACTTGCGGGCGCGGCCTGCCGCGCCGGCCCTGATCGACTCGAGAGGCATCACGGACAACACGCCGGATGCCTCTTTTTTCTTTTCCGTGGTCCGCAGGCGGGAGCTTTTCCGCTCGCTCCGCTACAATCGGCAGATACCCCTTTTTCCACAAGGCGAATAAAAAAATGCTAGTCCCTTATGTCATTGAAGACACCGGCCGCGGCGAACGCAGCTACGACATCTATTCGCGCCTCCTTCGCGACCGCATCATCTTCCTTACGGGTGAGGTGAACGACCAGTCCGCGAGCCTCGTGATTGCACAGATGCTCTTCCTCGAGAGCGAGAATCCGGACAAGGACATCTACTTCTACATCAACAGCCCCGGCGGTTCCGTTTCCGCCGGCATGGGCATCTACGACACGATGAAGTTCATTCGTCCGAAGGTCTGTACGATCTGCGTGGGCCTTGCCGCCTCGATGGGCGCGCTCCTCCTGAGCTCGGGCGAGAAGGGCCGCCGCTATGCGCTGCCGCACTCCCGCGTCATGATCCATCAGCCGCTCGGCGGCATCCAGGGGCAGGCGACCGAAATCGAGATTACCGCCCGCCAGATCCTGCGCACGAAGCAGGAGCTCAACCAGATTCTTGCCGACAACTGCGGCAAGCCTGTTTCCGAAGTCTCCCTCGACACTGAGCGTGACTACTGGCTCGTGGGCGAGGAGGCCATGAACTACGGCCTCGTCGACCGCATCTTCACGACGCGCGCCGAGCTTGAAAAGGCGCTTTGAGCGGAATCGAGGTGAATGACATGCGAACCTGTTCCTTCTGCGGCCGCAGCGAGAGCGAGTGCAAGGAGCTCTTCTCCGGCATTCGCGGCGAACTGATCTGCGGTGAATGCATCCGCTCGATGAACGACGAGCTCAGGAGCGGCCCCACTCCTGAGAGCGCTCCCGAGGCTGAGAAACCCCTGCCCAAGCCCAAGGAGCTCTATGACCTGCTCGACCAGTACGTCGTAGGTCAGGAGCGCGCCAAGCGCACGCTATCCGTGGCGGTCTACAACCACTACAAGCGACTGAAGAACCAGGCGGACGCTGCGCGCTCCGTCGAGCTTCAGAAGTCAAACATTCTTCTGATCGGTCCGACGGGCTCCGGCAAGACGCTGCTGGCGCAGACGCTTGCCCGTGCGCTCGACGTGCCGTTCGCCATTGCCGACGCGACGACGCTCACCGAGGCGGGCTACGTGGGCGAGGACGTCGAGAACATCGTCGCCAAGCTCGTGCAGGCCGCCGACGGCGACATCGAGCGCGCCCAGCGAGGCATCATCTACCTTGACGAAATCGACAAGATCGCTCGCAAGAGCGAGAACCCGTCGATCACGCGCGACGTGTCCGGCGAAGGCGTGCAGCAGGCAGAGCATGTCGTGCGCCTCCTCGGTCCTGAAGACGTCGTCGTTGCTCTTCATGACGACGCGCACGCCTCGGCGGGCGAGCGCCCGCTTCACATTGTCGACGTGACCGCGCTTCTGCACGAGGATCGCAATGTCGCGGGCCTCGACGGCGCGAAGAGCAATGGTCTTCGCCACGGGCTTCTTCGTCTCGCCGTCCTCGACTTCGATCACGACCGAGCCGATCACATGGTCGTCGGGACCTGCGGCGATCGCAGCCCTGCCGTCGCGCCCGAGCGTGATGAGTCGGGCGATGTCGTCGGCAACAGAGCGGGCCGTCGCAACGTTCATCGCGTCCTTGCCCTCAAGCCCTTCCTCGGTGTACCAGATTTCAAATACGTCCGCCTCGCGCCAGATCCCATCCTCGTCGAGCAGGAAGAGGCCCGTGCGGTCGACCTTCGCATCGACGGGCTTGTAGGCGAGGTCGTGGCGCAGGAAGGCGTCGGGGCCCGCGATCGAGAAGAACCGGTTGACCGCCTCGACGAGCTTCGGGCAGGAGCGGAAGTTGCGTCCGAGGCGGCTGTGGCGACTGATGAGCTTGCGCGCACGCATGTAGGTGTCGAGGTCGGCCGAGCGGAAGCTGTAGATGGCCTGCTTCGGGTCGCCCACGAAGAAGAGCGCGCGGGGCTTGTCCGCCGAGCGCTCGCTCTTCGGGATCTCGAGGAAGAGCTTCCTGAAGATGGCAAACTGCACGGGGTCCGTGTCCTGGAACTCGTCGATCAGCACGCCCCTGTAAGTGTTCCTGATGCCGGCCACAAAGGCGCCCGTGGCATCGTCGCGCAGCGTGAGCCACATCTCGGCGAGCAGGTCGTCGTAGGTCGCGAGCCTCCTGGCGCGCTTGAGGGCGCGAAGCGCCGCAGGCGCGGTGCCGATGAAGCGCTCGAGCCATTCGCGGGGCAGCGGCTCGACATCGTCGGGAATGACGCGCTTTGCCAGATCTTCGGGCAGGCCGGCCAGCGTTCTGAGCTTTTCCGCCCAGTCGTCGCCCTGCATAAGCAGGCGACGCTCGTCGGCCGACGTGCAGGCGTCGAGTTCGCGTCGCAGGAAGGACTCCGTCACCTCGTCGCGCAGGGCTGCGTCGTCGTCCGAGAGCTCCGTATCGAAGTTCCCCGCCGACGTGAAGACGTGTTCGGAGAGCATCTTCTGGCAGAAGCCGTGAATCGTGTTGATGGCCGAGTCGTCAAAGCGCGCAAGCGATTCGCGCAGGCGCTTGACGGCATCCTCGTCGCTGATGGACATGCCACGCCAGATCTCCACCTGCCTCACGACGAGGGGATCGACATCCTCGGCGGCGTAGATGCCCGTCAGATAGCCGTGCGTCTCGGCAAGATGCTCGCGGATGCGGCTCTTGAGCTCCGCCGTGGCCGCCTTCGTGAAGGTCACGACGAGAAGACTGTTGATCGGGATCTCCTGCTCGACGATCAGCCTGAGCACCAGATGCTTGATCGAGAAGGTCTTGCCCGTGCCCGCAGACGCCTCAAGAAGCGTCGGAACGGTGAGGTCGGCCTTCTCCACCACGAAGCCGTCGCTGTCGGCGGACTTCACGGCGAGGGACTCCTCATGCTCAGGTTCGGACGCGGGAGCGTCGTCGAAGAAATCGTCGGGGACGCAGGATTCCTGCGCAGCCGCGCAGTCCTCGACGTCCGCACACGACGGCACATCGTCGCAGTACTCGGGCACGGCGTCGCAGGCGGCCGCAGCGTCGCCGTCATTGAGTTCCGAAAGCGGCGGCACCGCTTCGAAACGGGAATTCGTGTCTTTAGTCATCTTGCTGGTCATCCTGCGTCGGTTCAGCCATGGCCTTGAGGGCCTCGTCCACCTTTTCTTCAAAAGCGGCCACCAGTTTTTCGTCCTGTGTCTTCTTGAGCAGCTTCTTCTTGAAAAGCTCGAAGCGCATCTTGCGCCTTTCGTCCGCAACCCTGCGCATCCTGTCTAAGTCGCCTCCGCGCCAGAGAATGAGGTCGGCGGACTCGTCCTCCTCCCCATAATCACCGAACGTGTCGACGCCCTGGGCGGCCGAAGCCGCCGCAGCGAGACAGGGCCTGAGCAGGGCGCGGAGGATCCTGCGCGCCTCATCGGCCGAATAGGCCTTGAAGGCGATCGTCACGAGCTTCTCGGGATTGGTGTCGTCCTTGGGCTCCTTCACGCCGTTGCCGAGCTCTTTGGTCCAGCCCGCGATGATTGCGCCCTCGTCGACGCGCTCAAGCGCGCAAGCCGCGATGAATTCGGTGAAGGCCAGCGTCACGGGGTTGCCCGTGCCCTTCGAAACCGTCGCGCGCACGAAGCGGCGCACGTCGCCGGACTCGTACACGCCCCTGAGGCGCATCGTCACGCGGGGGAAGCCCTCGCCGAGGTCGATCTCGAGATCCTCCTCGGGCAGCTCCCTGCCGACGGCGGCCTCGATCCTGAGCTCCTCGACCCTGGCCGCATAGGCGGCCGCGTCCTCGCTGAGCCAGTCGCGAATGCCCTCGGCTCCGAACCTCGGATCGCAGGCGGTGCGCCTGAGCCAGTTCGCGCAGTCGCCCGACGCAGCGGCCTCGAGGGCCTCGTTCCTGCGCATCCAGCTCGAGAGTCCGTCATCGGGCGGCATCATGCCGCGCTCGTCGTCGCCTGCCTCGTCCGGAAGCCTGACGCCGGCCGCAGCCAGCGTCTTCCTGGCAGGCGCCTTCCAGAAGTCGCAGATCTCGCGCACCGAGACTTCGGTGCGCCTGAAGACCTCGAGGCCAGTATCGGCGAACTTCTGCTCGGTCGCGGCGTAGCCCGCCGACACGGCCTTCCTGAGCGCCTCGAAAAGAGCGGGATCATGGCTTCGCCAGCCCCTGCCCGCATCGCGGAAGCTCTCGGTCGAATAGGCGTTGAGCGGCACGTTGACGGTGAGGAGCGCCTCTGCGCGGCGGCGTTCGGCGCGGCCCGGCGCAAAGGTGAGCAGCCATTCTCGAAGCTCCTGCGCGACCACGGATGGCTGGCGCTCGGCCGAACCCGCACCCGTTCCGCAGACGTACGAGATGAGGAGCGTCCTTCTCGCGGCGAGCAGGATGTCGAGGAAGACGTTGCGGTTGTCGCGGCGGCTGTCGCGGTCCCCGCGGCGGGCTGCATGCGCCATGAGGTCGAACTCCTGGCGGTGCGGATTGCCGGGGAAGGCGCAGTCCTCGTTGAGACCCACGACGGCGATGATCTTGTAGGGAAGCGGACGCAGCTGCGACATGCCCGTGAAGGTGACGCGGGGCGTCGGCATGCCGCCGCCGGGCGAGGTCTCCTGGGCAAGTTCGAGGCTCTTCATGAAGATGCCGAACGGAATTTCGGTCACGCCCGCGCGCTCGATCTCCTCGCGCAACGTGGCGGCCGCGTTGCGGATGCGGTTGAAGGCCCCGCCCTCGTCATCCCTGAAGAAGACGGCGGTTGCGTCAGCGAGCCACGTCGTCCAGGCCTCGGGGGCCGCAGCCTTCTCGGTGCGCAGCCTGAAGCCCTCGAGCGAGGCGGCGAGCCTGCTCACGGCGTCGAGCAGTCCGGGCTCCTCGCTCACGTCCTTCCAGCCGTCCTCCTCGGTGCCCCTGACGGGCAGCGTGTCAAAGAGCGGATCGCCTTCGGAGGCGGGCAGCGCAAAGCCCATCACGAGGCGCTCGACGGCGCGCGAGAGCGTCATGTCCCTGACGTTCGCATGGGTGACGGGATCGAGATTGCGCAGGTGCGCGTCGGAAAGACCGTAGCGGTAGCCCGCGGCGCGAAGCCAGGTGCCGAGCATCGGCACCGTCTCGGACGTGAAGCCGAAGCGCTTCGCAACATGCGGGAGCGCAATCCAAGCCTCGAACGACTCGAGCGTGGCGCGGCCCGTGACGAGCTCGACGAGTCCGAGCACGGCCTGAGCCGCCTTGTCGGCCTCGAAGCCCGAAAGGCCCGAGATGCGCCATTCGATGCGGCGCTCGGGCGGCAGGCTGTCGAAGACGTTGGCGATGAGCGGCGCGGCAGTCGAGATGTCGGGCGTCACGACGAGCACGTCGTCGGGACCGAGTCCGGGATCGGCCGCAAACTGCGCGTGCAGCCAGTCGGCAAGCGCCTCGAGCTCGCGCGTGGGCGTGGGCGAGCGCATGAAGCGGATCGAGCGGTCGTCCTCGCGAAAGAGCGGCGCGCCTCCTCCCGTCTTCTTGAGATCCGCATCAAGGTTAAGGATCGAGTCCTGCACGCGGGAGAGAAGATCGGTGCTGTTCCGCTCGATGTAGTAGCTGTCGTTGGCAACGGCCATGTCGGCACGGATCTCCTGATGCCGTCCCGCATATCCCTTGAGGAAGTCCGACGACAGGAACCTACGGGTTCCCTGCGGCAGACGACTGACGGTGTCCTCATCGAGCTCCTCGGACACGCCGAGTTCCGAAAGGCCCGCAGCCGTGTCGGGCGCGGCCGTGAATCGCCAGATTCGGTCGATGTTGGCGCGGGTCGACCCGCCGTTGTCGGCAAGAAGCGGATGCCCGTCGAGCTCGGCGCCCTCGGGGGCGTTCTTCCAGTCGAAGAGCCTGCGCGGCAGAAGGTCGTACCAGTATTCGCTCGTGGGATTGAGAAGATAGAACCAGACGTCGCGCCCCGAGGCCGCATAGGCCTTGATGATCGGCAGCATGACGGGCGGCACGACGAAAGGCACGAACACGTGCAGCGCATCGGGAAGCGTCACGGTGAAGTCGTTCTCGAGCTTCACGCGCTTAGAGCCGCCGCTCGCGGCGAGGCGGCGGAGCATGTCGGGGAAGCCCTCGAGGAAGCGGCGTCCGCGCCAGGACGGGCGGCTCGCGAGCTCGCGCCAGAGGTCGCGCTGCCATGCAAAGTCGGGATGGCGCTCAAGCACCTTCTGCTCTGTCGTGCGTGCGTCCGTGTCGTTGAGCATCTCGGGATGCATGCCCAGCCAGTCGAGGACCCAGTCGAGACGATAGGTCGAATAAACGACGAACACCTCGGCGATGCGCCTCGCCAGATGCCAGACGTCCTCGTCGCTCCTGCCCTCGAGATAGTGGCGCAGGCGCTCGCGACCCGGGCCCTCGCGGAAGCTCCCAGACCCCGTGCGGCGCAGCAGGTCCCAGATCATCCAGTCGGCCTCGTTGCCGACGATGTTGGCCATGGGCTCCTTGGAGAAGAAGCCCATCCAGGAGGAGAGTGTTCACATTCCAGTTGTTTCTCCATGAAAGTATAGCATAAGGATACTTTCCTCCCCATTTCTTT
>OGHN01001417.1_pt1 | contig 10171 bp, 10 predicted proteins | sample 1571511 | NCBI WGS metagenome assembly OGHN01 (sample SAMEA2582024, study PRJEB24529) | metagenome | biome: Human gut stool | place: China | collected 2011 | reverse complement strand
CTGTTCATCGAAGGAGAATCCATGTTGATCATGCTGGATATGAAGGGCATTTGCGCTTCCAGCGGTTCCGCATGTACTTCCGGATCTCTGGATCCTTCCCATGTACTGCTGGCTATCGGCTTAAAGCATGAGGAAGCACACGGCTCCTTGCGTCTGACCTTATCTGAGGAAAGCACGAAGGAAGAGATGGACATCGTGGCGGAAGAAGTGAAGAAAATCGTACAGAGACTGCGGGATATGTCTCCTTTATATGAAGATTTTCTGAAAAGTCAGAAGAACAACTAAGCAAGAAAGAAGAGGATAACAGATACATGTACAGTGAAAAAGTAATGGATCACTTTCAAAACCCCAGAAATGTCGGGGAGATCGAGGATGCCAGCGGCGTAGGTACTGTGGGTAACGCCAAGTGCGGAGATATTATGAGAATGTTCCTGGACATTGACGAGAACGGGATCATCAGAGAGGCAAAGTTCAAGACTTTCGGTTGCGGTGCTGCTGTAGCTACCAGCTCCATGGCTACCGAACTGGTAAAGGGCAAGACCATCCAGGAAGCTTTGCAGGTAACGAACAAGGCGGTAATGGAGGCTCTGGACGGACTGCCTCCCGTAAAGGTACACTGCTCACTTTTGGCAGAGGAAGCCATCCATGCAGCTCTGTGGGATTATGCGGAGAAGAACCACATCACCATTGAAGGCCTGCAGAAGCCCAAGAACGATATCAGTGAGGGCGAAGAAGAGGAAGACTATTAAGATCTATGAAGAAAAAAGTAGTGGTTGGCATGTCCGGAGGCGTGGATTCCTCCGTGGCAGCCATGTTATTAAAAAAACAGGGCTATGATGTGATCGGGGTCACCATGCAGATCTGGCAGGACGAGGAGGAAGCGGTGAAGGAAGCCAATGGCGGATGCTGCGGATTGTCTGCGGTGGATGATGCCAGAAGAGTGGCAGAGAGACTGGAGATTCCTTATTATGTCATGAACTTTAAAAAAGAGTTCAAGTGTCATGTCATGGATTATTTTGTGGACGAGTATTTAAGAGGGCATACACCGAATCCCTGCATCGCCTGCAACCGTTACGTGAAATGGGAATCCCTGCTACAGAGGAGCTTAGAGATCGGTGCGGATTATATTGCCACGGGACATTATGCGAGGATCGACAGACTGCCAAACGGTCGTTTTGCTATCCGCAATTCCGTTACGGCGGCGAAGGACCAGACCTATGCGCTGTATAATCTGACCCAGGATCAGCTTTCACATACTCTGATGCCGGTGGGAGAATACACCAAGGATGAGATCCGTGCCCTGGCAGAGGAGGCGGGACTTCCGGTGGCGCATAAGCCGGACAGTCAGGAGATCTGTTTCGTGCCGGACAATGATTATGCTTCTTTTATTGACAGAGAAGCCGGCGAAAAGGTGCCGGGACCGGGCAATTTTGTCACGGAGGACGGCAGGATACTGGGGCAGCATAAGGGGATTACCCATTATACCTTAGGACAGCGCAGAGGATTGGAACTCCCCATGGGAGAGAGGGTGTTTGTTACAGCCATCCGCCCCGAGACCAATGAGGTGGTGATCGGTTCCAATCAGGAACTTTTCACGGATAAAGTATTATGTGAAAATGTGAATTATATGGCAGTGGAGAATATCACAGAACCCATCAGAGTACTGGCGAAGATCCGTTACAACCATAAGGGAGAGTACGGAACCCTTACCAGACAGCCGGACGGCAGAGTGCTTTGTACTTTTGATGTACCGGTGCGTGCCGCTACACCGGGACAGGCTATGGTGTTCTATCAGGGCGAACATGTACTGGGCGGCGGGACCATTGTCCTGTAGGAAAACAGGGATCACTATTTTACAATAGTGGTCCTATATTTTTATCACGACACGTAACATCAACAGCGGGGGCATGCATATAATAGAAGAAAGCTTTTATAATTCACAGGAGAGACTATGGATTATCGATTTTCGTTTCAGAGACCTATGAGAAGAAACAGCTTCTGTTCCATGAAGGGAACGATTGTGGATCTGGTGCCGGCAGGGCAGGGCGGTCGCAGAGCTGATGGATGCCTGCTATTTGCCGCTATCGAGGATACGGATGGCAATACCGTGAACTTTTTTATCAACCCCGATACCTATGTGGTGGATTTTACTACGTTGTCAGTGGGAATGATGGCAACCTTCTGGTATCGCAATGATGCGCCCATGCCCCTGATCTATCCGCCTCAGTATACGGCAGTGGTAGTGGCTGAAGAGAGAAGCGACCGGAATGTGGATGTGAGCTACTACAGCAATTCCCTGGTCAATGAGGAGCAGACATTGCAGCTGAATCTGGATGGCACAGTGGATGTGCGTACCGTGAACAACCAGTATTTCCAGGCGAGTCCCGCGAACCATAATCTGGTGGTCATCTATTCCTCTTCCACGAGAAGCATTCCTGCCCAGACCACGCCGTCTACAGTGGTGGTACTGTGTGACAGAAACTGTGGTTAGGCAGACAAAAGAGGACAGTTGTAGTCCATAGACCTATTGAGATTTTTGCAAAAATGTTATACCATAAAACAATCCCCATAGAACATATTCATAGCTGCCTGCGCATAGTGCAGGCAGCCTGTGAGGGGGAGATTACTTATGATCTGGCAGAACGAAAGAGAAAAGAGGATATTATGGGTAAGAAAAAGCAGATGCGTTCTGAAGTAAAAGGGAATGTGAAAAACAGTATAGGAAGAATTGCGTTTGCAGCATTGGCTGTGCTCTTACAGATCGGCTGGATACTGATATTGATGATCAAACTGTATCAGTATTCTTCAGTGATCTCTCTGCTGACCAGCCTGTTTGCGCTGGTAGTGGCGCTCAGGATTTATGGAAAACATACCAATGCCGCATTTAAGATGCCCTGGATCATTGTAATATTGGCATTTCCTGTGTTCGGTCTGTGTATTTACGGATTGTTCGGACATAAAGAGGCTATGCATAAAATCATCCGGAAATTTGAGGATGTGGATGCACAACTGATTCCTCTGAATGTTCAGGATGAGACAATATTGCAGCAGCTGGAGCGGGAAGATCCTCTGCTGGCAAATCAATGCCATTATATCTGGAAGTATGGTAATTATCCGGTGTATGACACGACAGCTGTGAAATTCTATCCGGAAGCTTATCTGGGATACGAGGAACAGCTTAAGGAGCTGGAGAAGGCAAGGCACTTTATATTCCTGGAATATCATGCCATAGAGGAGGCGGAGGCTTTTGCACGGCTGAAGGATGTATTGGCAAGAAAGGCTGCCGAGGACGTGGAAGTCCGTATCCTGTACGACGATGTGGGCTGTATCGGCTTTTTGGATAAAAGCTTTATTGACCGCATGAATGCCATCGGTGTACAGTGCCGGGTATTTAACTATGTAGTGCCCTTTTTAAACATTTTCATGAATAACCGCGACCATCGTAAGATCATGGTCATCGACGGAAAAGTAGGATTCACCGGTGGATATAATCTGGCAGATGAGTATTTTAACATCACGCATCCTTACGGCTATTGGAAGGATACCGGTGTGAAGCTGACCGGCAGAGCGGTACAGAGCTTTACCATGATGTTTTTGGAAATGTGGAATGTCATGGGACAGGCGGATACGGATTATGAAAAGTATCTGAAGGCATCGCAGGAAGGTGCGGAAGATGGAAATGTGCAGAAGGCATCCGGCTATGTACAGCCCTATGCGGATTCTCCACTGGACGGAGAGCCGGTGGGTGAGAATGTCTACCTGAACCTGATCAAGACGGCGAAGAAACGCCTCTATGTGGCAACTCCTTATCTGATCATCAGTGATGAGATGACGAGAGAGCTGGGACTGGCAGCCAAACGGGGCGTGGATGTGCGTGTATTTACCCCCGGTATTCCGGATAAAAAAATCATTTACGGTGTGACCAGATCCTATTATTCCGGACTGGTACGCCAGGGTGTGCGGATTTATGAATACACACCGGGATTTTTACACGCAAAACAGATGCTGTGTGATGACGATACCGCAACGGTAGGTACGATCAATATGGATTACCGGAGCCTTTATCATCATTTTGAAAACGGTGTGTGGATGCACGGCTGTGATGCCATCCGGGATATTGAGGCGGATTTTGATAAGCTGTTACAGGATAGTGAGGAAGTCACCGATAAATATCGGGATGGAAGGAAAAATATGGCAGTGAGAGGCTGGCAGTGTATCATGCGCCTGATCGCGCCGCTATTGTAACAGACATAATAACGGAAAGCTGGAGATTACGATGAAAATACTGGTCAGTGCCTGTCTGCTGGGCGAAAACTGTAAATATAACGGGAAAAATAATTACAGCGAGCGTGTGGCAAAATATCTGGAAGGGCATGAGGTGACCCCGGTATGTCCTGAGGTGCTGGGAGGACTTCCGACCCCGAGGGATCCGTCGGAGATCGTGAGCGGTGAGGTCATAAACTGTAAAGGCGTAAATGTGGACAGGCAGTTTCGGGAAGGCGCAGAGGAGGCTCTTCGGATCGCCAAAGAGAATGGCATCGATCTGGCAATCTTACAGTCACGAAGCCCCAGCTGCGGCGTAAAGCAGATTTATGATGGAAGCTTTACCGGTAAACTCATCCACGGACAGGGAGTATTTGCACAATTGCTGGAAAAGAACGGCTTCCGGGTGATGGACTGTGAGGAAATATAATGGCAAAAATATTATTGTTTGGCGTGAGTACACAAAAAGACCGGGCTGTGCGTGTGGCAGCGGAGAAAATAGGTGTGGATGTGACGGCGGTGAACCGCAGGGACTATGGACAGAAGATCGGCACACTGGCGGAAATCAGCGGTTTTCATAAGAATGGAAAAATATATAACGGTCCTGATTTTGCAATGGAAATGCTGGTGTTTTCCGGAATGGATTCGCAACAGGTGGATGCATTCCTGGCAGAATATAAGGCAACCGGCTTACCACCGGTTGCCCTGAAGGCGATTGTGACACCGTATAATGTCTCATGGACAGCGGATGCGTTGCTTCGCGAGCTGATGAAGGAACACATTCAGCTTGGAGGATAGGGAATAAAGAAAATTACAGCTTGTGGTATTCCGGGCTGCGTTTTTCATAGATCGTATAATATTTGAAACCACACAGCTGCAGAATCTCGGAGGCCAGATCCAGATAGGATCCTACATCCTGTGCTTTGTGGGCATCACTGCCAACGGTAATGATCTCGCCGCCCAGTTCGTGATAGCGGCGGAGAACATCGGTACAGGGATGAGGCTGTCTGAGACCGTAGCGGAAGCTTCCGGTATTCAATTCCAGGCCCTTGCCACTGTGAACCAACAGTTCCAGAATCGGATCGATGGCATCCTTATATTTATCGTAGGAGTAATTTTTGTCCTTGGAAGGCGCCACACGGACGATATAATCCAAGTGCCCTAAGACGTCATAATCGTCATGGCATTTCAGATTTTCCAGCGTCTCTGCAAAATAAGCACGGATGGCTTCCTCCTCGGAGGAAAACTTCTCAAAATATTCGGGGTAATAGGGATCCATTCCCCGGCATAGATGGGTAGAGCCAATGACGAAATCAAAATCATAGGCGGAAGTAAAATCTTCGTCTTGGTCGGCCAGATGCGGCTGCAAGCCTAATTCCACACCGAAGAGAACCCGCATTTTCCCTTCGTATTTGGCGCGGCAGCGGAGGATGTCATACAAATAAGAATCTGTATTCAGCAAAAAGATGCTGCCGGGACCTTCCTCAGTGCGTGGATAATCAAAATCGTTATGCTCGGTAAAACACATGGTCTCCAGTCCCAGAGCGAGACCTTTATCGATCATCTCCGGCATGGGAGCCTGGGCATCTCCGGAAAAAGAAGAGTGAAGATGACAATCTGCTTTGATAGACATATTTTTTATCCTTTCTGGTTATCATTCTGTTGTAAGTCATTTACAGGGTACAGTATAGCAAAAAACGGAGCAAAAATCATACCATTTCTAAACAAACTGTAAAATTTACCACAAAATCGCAAATATTTTGCATTTACATCTTGAATTATAAAGAGGAATTAGGTAAAATGAATTTGCTGATAAAATTTTGACAATCTGTGAATCACAGTAAGTCAAAAGATATAAAATTAATATTTTAGGAGGAAACTAAAATGGCAGTAAGAGTAGCAATTAATGGTTTCGGCCGTATTGGTCGTCTTGCATTCAGACAGATGTTCGATGCAGAAGGATATGAAGTAGTAGCAATCAACGATTTAACCAGCCCTAAGATGTTGGCACATCTGTTGAAGTATGATTCTTCTCAGGGTGTTTACAAGTATGCAAGCACCGTTGAGGCTGGCGAGGACAGCATCACCGTTAACGGCAAGACCATCACCATCTACAAAGAGGCTGACGCAAGCAAGCTTCCTTGGGGTGAATTAAAGGTTGATGTAGTTCTGGAGTGTACCGGATTCTACACCTCTAAGGAGAAGGCTTCCGCACATATCACTGCCGGTGCCCGTAAAGTTGTTATTTCTGCTCCCGCAGGTAACGACCTTCCTACCATCGTATACAATGTTAACCACAAGACCCTGAAGCCCGAAGATACCGTTATCTCCGCAGCTTCCTGCACCACCAACTGCTTAGCACCTATGGCTAAGGCTCTGAACGATTGCAGACCTATCATGAGCGGTATCATGACCACTGTTCACGCTTATACCGGTGACCAGATGATCCTTGACGGACCTCAGAGAAAGGGCGATCTGAGAAGAAGCCGTGCAGGCGCTTGCAACATCGTTCCCAACTCTACCGGTGCAGCTAAGGCAATCGGCCTGGTAATTCCCGAACTGAACGGCAAGCTGATCGGCTCCGCTCAGCGTGTTCCGACCCCTACCGGTTCTACCACCATTCTGGTAGCAGTAGTTAAGGGCGCTGTAACCAAGGAAGAGATCAACGCAGCAATGAAGGCTGCTTCTACCGAGTCCTTCGGTTACAACACCGATGAGATCGTATCTTCCGATATCGTAGGCAGCACCTACGGTTCCATCTTCGATGCAACTCAGACCATGGTTGCTCCTATGGAAGATGGCAATACTCAGGTACAGGTTGTATCCTGGTATGATAACGAGAACAGCTACACCTCTCAGATGGTTCGTACCATCAAGTACTTCAGCGAGTTAGCATAAGCCGACAGGCGTTAACGCGTAAAGACCTATCAGGGTCCGGTCTTACAAGGACCGGGCCCTTTTTAGATACTAAAATAATTGGAGGTTAATACCATGGGATTAAATAAGAAATCTGTAGATGACATTAACGCAAAGGGAAAGAGAGTCCTGGTAAGATGCGACTTTAACGTTCCCTTAAAGAACGGTGAGATCACTGACGATACCCGTATCGTTGCAGCTCTGCCTACCATCAAGAAGTTGATAGGCGATGGCGGCAAGGTAATTCTTTGCTCTCATCTGGGTAAGGTAAAGAATGGCCCCAACGAAGGCGAATCTCTGGCACCTGTTGCCAAGAGACTGTCCGAGAAGCTGGGCAAAGAGGTTACTTTCGTAGCTGACTACAATGTAACCGGCGAAGCAGCTACCAAGGCTGTTGAGAACATGAAGGAAGGCGACGTTGTTCTGCTTCAGAATACCCGTTTCCGTGGCGCAGAAGAGACCAAGAACGGTGAGAAATTCAGCAAAGAACTGGCTGACCTGGCTGATCTGTATGTATGTGATGCATTCGGCTCTTCTCACAGAGCACATGCTTCCGTAGCAGGCGTTACCAAGTTCATCACCGCTAAGGGTGGTCAGAACGTAGTAGGTTACCTGATGGAGAAGGAGATCAACTTCTTAGGTAAGGCTGTAGAAGATCCCGTAAGACCTTTCGTAGCTATCCTGGGTGGTGCAAAGGTTGCAGACAAGCTGAACGTTATCTCCAACCTGTTAGAGAAGTGTGATACCCTGATCATCGGTGGTGGTATGGCTTACACCTTCTTAAAGGCAAAGGGATATGAAATCGGTAAGTCTCTGGTAGATGATACCAAGATCGACTACTGTAAGGAAATGATGGAAAAGGCTGAGAAGCTGGGCAAGAAGCTGTTACTGCCTGTTGATTCCGTAACCATCGCTGATTTCCCCAACCCGATCGATGCTCCTGTTGAGGTTCAGGTATATGATGTTACCAACATGCCCGCAGACAGAGAGGGATGCGATATCGGACCCAAGACCGCAGCTCTGTATGCTGAGGCTGTTAAGACTGCTAAGACCGTTGTATGGAACGGACCTATGGGTGTATTCGAGAACCCGACACTTGCAGCAGGTACCATCGCTGTAGCAAAAGCTTTAGCAGATACAGACGCTACAACAATCATCGGTGGTGGTGATTCCGCAGCAGCAGTGAACCAGTTAGGATTCGGTGACAAGATGACACATATTTCTACCGGTGGTGGAGCTTCTCTTGAATTCTTAGAGGGTAAAGAATTACCAGGCGTTGCAGCTGCTAATGATAAATAAGAGCATCCGTGTAATATTATACATTCATGAAAGAAGGAAAGATATAATGGCAAGAAAGAAAATCGTAGCCGGAAACTGGAAAATGAACATGACTCCAAGCCAGGCTGTAAAATTAGTAGAAGAGTTAAAACCACTTGTAGTAAGTGATGACGTAGAAGTTGTTTACTGTGTACCTGCAATCGATATCGTTCCGGTTGTAGAGGCAGTAAAAGGAACCAACGTAGCAGTTGGAGCTGAGAATATGTACTTCGAAGAGAAAGGTGCATATACCGGAGAAATCTCAGCAGAGATGTTAGTAGATGCAGGTGTAAAATACGTTGTATTAGGACATTCTGAGAGAAGAGAGTACTTCGCAGAGACAGATGAAACTGTAAATAAGAAAGTATTAAAAGCTTTCGAACATGGTATTACACCAATCATCTGCTGTGGAGAGACTTTAACACAGAGAAAACAGGGTATCTACCTTGACTGGATCCGTATGCAGATCAAGATCGCATTTCAGAATGTAACAGCAGATCAGGCAAAGACAGCTGTTATCGCTTACGAGCCGATCTGGGCTATCGGAACCGGTAAGGTAGCAACCACAGAGCAGGCTGAAGAAGTATGCGCAGCGATCCGCGCATGCATCGGCGAGATCTATGATGAGGCAACTGCACAGGCTATCCGTATCCAGTACGGCGGTTCTGTATCAGCAGCAAGCGCACCAGAACTGTTTGCACAGCCGGATATCGATGGCGGCCTGGTAGGCGGCGCTTCCTTAAAGCCAGACTTTGGTAAGATCGTAAACTATAACAGATAATTACTCAGGACGGCGGGAAATTTGACCCAAAAAGGAGCGTCAAGCTTGCTTGTAAGCGCCTTTTTGGGGCAGATTTCACATTGGAGTGACCTCCGATGCTTCTTGTGCGGCAAAGCCGTGCAAGAAGATGCGCCGTCCGGGTGGTTGCGAATTTAGCCCTGGGGTCGTGAAAACGGGTCTCAGGGCATTTGTATCCATTTTATAAAGCCTTAGTAAAAAAGGCAGATTTAAGAGGAGAAAACAGATATGAGCAAGAAACCAGTAGTATTAATGATCCTGGACGAGTTTGCAAACATCGGACAAATCCCTAAGTTTGATAAGCTCATCGCCACCATACGCAGCCGTGAGATTTCTGCTTCGATTATTCTCCAATCGCAGAGCCAGTTAAAGACCATTTACAAGGATGCCGCAGAAACCATCATCGGCAACTGTGACACGATGCTGTTCCTTGGCGGCAAGGAAAGCTCCACCCTCAAGGAGATTTCTGAAACCCTGGGCAAGGAAACCATCGACCTTTACAACACATCGGATACCCGCGGCAACAGCCCCTCTTTTGGCACGAACTACCAAAAGACCGGAAAAGAACTGATGAGCCGGGATGAGCTTGCAGTCATGGACGGCAGCAAGTGCATCTTACAGTTAAGAGGTGTCAGACCATTCCTGAGCGATAAGTTTGATATTACCAAACATAAGCGATACAAGGAACTTTCGGATTTCGACAAGAAAAACGAGTTCGACGTAGAACGCTACCTGAAACACGAACTGCGGCTGCTCACCACGGAAGAATTTGACCTTTATGAAGTGGATGTGACCGAACAGGCACAAGGAAAAGGAAGGAGGCTTTTATCAACAGCAAGCGATACACCCTCCCACCCGTTCGGGCAGACCCTGAAC
>OGHN01001413.1_pt1 | contig 10180 bp, 9 predicted proteins | sample 1571511 | NCBI WGS metagenome assembly OGHN01 (sample SAMEA2582024, study PRJEB24529) | metagenome | biome: Human gut stool | place: China | collected 2011 | reverse complement strand
ATTATTGACGAGGCAGGAAAAATGAATCGGATGGTGAAGAATCTGCTGATATTGAATCAGCTTGAATTTGGTTCGGATGAAGTGGAGTTTGAACGATTTGATATTGTAAAGCTTGTAAAGGGCGTAATTGCAAGCTGTGATATTCTGATCCAACAGGCTGAAGCAAATATAGATTTTATTGCAGGCGAATCAGCGTATGTATGGGCGGATGAATTTAAAATAGAAGAAGTATTTATGAACTTTTTCTCCAACGCGGTGAATCACTGCGAGGGTGAGAAGATCATCGATGTCAAAATGGAACAGAAGGATGGCAGGGGGCGTGTATCGGTATTTAATACCGGCAAGCCGATCCCGGAGGATTCTATCGGTCACATCTGGGAGAAATTCTATAAAGTAGATAAAGCCAGAACCAGAAAATACGGCGGCAGCGGTGTGGGACTGTCCATCGTGAAGGCAATCATGGATTCCATGAACCAGCCTTACGGTGTGATCAATTACACCAACGGTGTGGAATTCTGGTTTGAATTAGAGACAAAATAATGATTTTAAAAGGATATATTTTTATATGAGGGAAGAACAGATGCAGGAGGCACCGGTAAAGGTGCTGTTAGTCGGTGTGGACATCGGGGAAGAAGCGGATTTTGAGCATTCCATGGAAGAACTGGCAAGTCTGGCAGAAGCCGCGGAGAAGGAAGTCGTGGGCCAGATCGTACAACGGCTGGATCATGTGAACAAAGCATTGTATATCGGAACGGGCAAGGTGGCTGAGGTACGCAGACTGGCGGAGGAGAGAGGTGCGCAGGAGGTTGTATTCGACAATTCCCTGACGCCTTCGCAGGTGAGAAATCTAGGGAAAGAGCTGGAGCTTACCGTCATTGACCGGACGAATCTGATCCTTGACATATTTGCCATACGTGCACAGACCAGAGAAGCTAAACTGCAGGTGGAGACAGCGAGACTGCAATACATGCTTCCGAGACTGGTGGGAATGTACGATGCACTGAGCCGTCAGGGCGGCGCCAGCGGCAGCATGAGTAACAAGGGTACCGGTGAGAAGAAGCTGGAGCTGGACAGACGTAAGATCGAACACCGGATCACGGAACTGAAAAAGGAACTGGAGGATGTCAGCAGGACCCGGGATGTGCAGCGTAGGAAAAGACAGCAGTCCCGGACTCCGCAGGTGGCGCTGGTGGGCTATACCAATGCGGGAAAGTCTACGATCCTGAACCGCATGGTGGAACAGTTCGGAGAGCTTCCGGAGAAGACGGTCATGGAAAAAGATATGCTGTTCGCCACATTGGAGACCAGCGTCCGTAGCATAGACACAGGGCATAATAAGCCGTTTTTCCTGACGGATACGGTTGGATTCATTCATAAGCTGCCTCACGGTCTGGTAAAGGCATTCCGTTCGACTCTGGAAGAGGTAAAATACGCAGATCTGCTGGTCCAGGTGGTGGATTTTTCCGATGAAAATTACAGACAGCAGATGCAGGTCACTGCCGATACTCTGAAGGAACTGGGAGCAGGTGACATTCCGCAGATTGTGGTGTATAATAAGGCAGACAAATGCGGCATGGAACCGCTGCCGCAGAAGAGACAGGAGCACTGGTATCTCGCCGCAGGGCAGAATACCGGTATCCGTGAACTGGCAGAAGCCATTGAGCAGCAGGTCTATGCGGACAATGTGGATTGTACTTTCCTGATCCCGTACAGCGTGGGGAATGTAGCTTCCTATCTTATGGAAGAGGCGCAGGTTTTTTCTACGGAGTACAGGGAAGACGGTATTTTGATCCATGCGGACTGTCACAGACAGGACATGGAGAGATACAAAACATACATGACGCAATAGATCATACAATACGGGAGGATATTATATGGAACAGAATACACAGCAGGACAGAGCAAAGCTTTTGGAACAGCAGGCAAGGGAATACCTGATGCGTTCCAACGATCCGATCTTTACACAGTATGTACAGCAGCTGATCCCGAGAATACAGAAACAGCCACAGTATGTGGAGCAGTTACAGGCAGAGCTGGATAAAAGCGTGGAATACTGGCATCAGAGACAGCAACTGAATGCGGAAAGAGCAGAAAGTGCTGCCGCAGGGCAGATACAGGAGTCCGTACAGCCTTCTACACAGGAGCCCATGCAGAAACAGCCGATAGGGCAGGCTGTTGGGCAACCGGCAGGACAGTTCACTGGGCAGCAGACAGGACAGTTCGCTGAGCAACCGAGAGGACAGTCCACTGTGCAGCCGGCAGCAGAGCCTGTAGTACAGGGGACGAAGAAAAAGCAGAATGCGGAATATCTCATTGGAACCATAGCTCTGTCGGTGGTGGGAGGCATATTTATCCTGACAGCCCTGGTGCTGATGGGAATGTATTTCATGAACGGATGGATCAAGGGAATCTCTCTCTATGTGGTATCCCTGGGCGTAGTGTTGCTGGCAGAGCTGTTGATCCGGAGAAAATTACCGAAGCTAGCACAGATATTTTCGGCAATCGGCATGGCGGCTTTGTACCTGTCCACCATGATCAATACGCTGTCCTTACATAATTTCGGGATGCTTCCCGCGGCTTTGATCATTGGTGTGATCACCGTAGGCACGGTATTGCTGAGCCGGAAACGGGATTCGCTGATCCACAGACTGCTGGGAATTGCTTCCTGCTGGCTCTGTGCTTACCCACTATCCATGTCCTCCGGGTTATCGATGGCGGAGGTCCTGATGGTAATGGGATTGATCCTGATCCTGAGTATATTGTGCGCCTGTGTACCGGTGCACAGATTCCATACGGCATCACAGCTGATCCTGTTTGCCAGTACCACAGTGCTGTTTCCGACGGCTGTAGGTTGTATTGTGTGGACACAGGGCATGTCGGTTGGTGTTGCGGTTGTAGCTTATAGTGTGTTTTTCCTGATAGCACATCTGGTACTTGTCGTACAGAGCCGTTATGCGCAAATAGAAAAGCAGACCGGACGTGTGGTGAAAAGTGGAGGATTGCTTGCTATTTACATTGCATTTATTCTGGTATCCGGAATTATGACGGGTGCCGGTATGGATGATTATTGGAGAGCAGCAGAGACGGATGGATATATTGGCATTTTTGCCCTGACCGGAATAGCATTTGTTATCACAATACTGACTGTGATCGCTTTGCGGAAGGCGGAAAAGGGGTGGCAGAAATGGCTTCCCTGCTATTTCTTCAGTTTCGTGACTTTCTGTGGATTTTCAGTAATAGAGAATGATTGGGGGATCGTGATCTGCGCTACGGTATTGCTGATAGCAGTAAAAGTACTGTCACGCCTGGCAAAAGGGGGCCTTGCGGCACTGGATGCCATCCTTACTACGGTATATTGTATCCTGCTTCTGATGAACGGGAAGGAGATCCCCTATGCTTATGTGCTTTTGGCAGGAACAATCCTCAGTATGTTCCTTGTGCATGAATGGAGTACCTACCAGGAGATCGTGCTGACTTTTTCACTGGCATTTTTTGCTCTGTCGCATTTGATGCCTATGATAAAACTGCCGGCATTTTCCGGAATTCTCTTCGTGAGCATTCTGCTGTTCAATAATGTGAATTGTATGCGGGGTAAGGGAATCCTCGTATTTAACGTATTCGTACTGATCGGACAGATCGGAGCACTGATCGCTCTGGCAAATCCGATCTATCGGAATTCCTACATTACTTATTTATGTATGTTTGTGTTTGTGCTGGCTTATCTGGTGCTGACCCTGCAGGAAAAATATTATAAGAATTTTAAACACAGAGAATTGATCATCGTGATATTCCTGACCTATATGGCACTGATCGTCAAGACAAATATTCCTGTGATCAACAGTATTCTGATCATGTTGATCGCGCTGGTAAGCGTGACTGCAGGTTTCGTGAAAAAGGATAAGCCCGTCAGAATCTATGGTTTAGTGCTTTCTTTGTGTACTTGTGGTAAAATAGCCTTATATGATTACTGGGGCGCACCGATCCTGCAGAAGACCATACTTTTCTTCGTGGTAGGCGTAATTGCTCTTGTAATTGCCGGAATCTATATTATACTGGAAAAGAAATGCAATGAGTGATGCAACGGACAGGAAGGAAGAAAAGGAACGAACTATGACAGGACGTAATAAAAATATGGTATGCGGAGCCTTATTATGTGCAATGATGTTATCCATGACAGCCTGCGGCAACGAGATCCCGGATCTGACGGAAGAGGAATCCCAGCGGATTGGAGAATATGCGGCAGTGACACTGTTAAAATACGATGCCAATAATCGCAGCCGCCTGGTAGATCCCGAAGTGGTGATCGCCAAATTGGAAAAGGAAGCGGCAAAGGAAACAACAAAAGCATCACAGGAAGAGGGAAAAGCGGAAGAGACGGGTAGCACCGGTACCACGGAAGTGACGATGCCCACGGCGCAGGAAGAGATTACTGCCAGTATGGAAGATTTTTTTGGCCTGCCGGAAGGTGTCAGCATTACCTATGAGGATTATATGGTAGCAGATTCTTATCCCGAGGACGGGGTTGAGGATGACTATTTTGCGCTGGACGCATCCATGGGGAAGAAATTGCTGGTACTCAGATTTCATCTGACGAATGGATCAGAGCAGGAAGAGACGATAGATCTGCTGAATACGAATTCCAGATATATTATTACAGTGAATGACAGCATCCGGGCAAATGCACTGACTACCATGCTGCCGAATGACATGTCTACCTATGAGGAGACACTGGAACCCGGACAGTCACAGGGACTGGTACTATTACTGGAAGTAAACGAAGATGTGGCAGATGCTGTACAGACGATAGCACTTCGTCTTAAAAATGCATCAAATGAATATACAATTCAACTATTGTAGATATTTTTTGAAAAAAATAAAAAAAATTAAAAAAATTTCATTAGGGGGCTGTAAAAATGCCTCTCAGCGTTTCGTTTTATGTAAGGGTATTTTGGACAGGAAAAATTTAAAAAATTTTTATCAAGAACCTGTATTTATGCCCTTCATCTTTTGAATATGTGTAAGGACATTTTTGAGCCGGTATAAAAATGATTTTTACAACAATTAGAAACATAAACGAGGCGAGAAAAGAATGAAATATGAATACATGAAGGAGTCAGAGCAGATGCTTCAATACTTCCAGTTTCCGAAGTTTTTGCTAAAACTGCGAATTTCTCAAACTGCAAAATTTCTTTATATGATTTTGTATGACCGGGCACGGATATCGAGAAAGAATAGCTGGATAGACAAGTATGGAAATGTTTATCTGATTTTTCCGATAGAGGAATTGTCTGCTCAAATCGGCAAATGTAAATCTTCTGTAAAAACAGCATTGAAGGAATTAGATGATGAGGGATTATTGGTTCGCAGATCCGGTGGATTTTCAAAACCCAATCATTTATATGTAAAAATTCCATCTGATGAGATTGGTTTACAGCTGGTTGAGAATAAGGCGGTTGAAAAGATGGTTGCAACAGAGTCGAAAAAGCAACCTTCATCTGGTCGTAAAAATGGCTGTGCAGGAGTCGGAAATGTGGCACCTAGTAAAGTAACTGAGAAATATAAAAGAAATAAATATCATGAAGTAAATTATTGCTATGGGGAAGGAGAGAGTTTGTGATGAGAGAAGAAGATACTGTATGTGTAGGCAGTGATGGCTTGAAATACTGCAAAGTCTGTGGGGAAGCGAAAGAAGCATTTTTCCCCAAGGGTGGATTTATGGGAATGAAGAAACATTCCAGGCAATGTGCCTGTGACAGAAAAGCATATGAAGAAGAACAAAAATATTTTAAAGACAAAGAGCACCGGGAATTAGTCAGCAGAAATACGAGCATCTGTTTTGACGAGAGCAGAATGGAAGAGTGGACATTTGAGAATGCAGATATGTCAGATACGGTAATGCATAGAGCAAAAAAATATGTTGATAACTGGGAGGAAATGAAAAGAAATCATATAGGCTGTTTGTTCTGGGGACCGGTTGGTACCGGGAAAAGTTATATTGCCGGGTGTATTGCCAATGAACTTCTTAAGCGGGAAGTAACGGTAAAGATGACAAATTTCAATACCATTATTGATGATATATTTCCACTGGCAGACAAAACGGAATATATCAATGCATTGGCGTCTTATCAGCTTTTGATTATTGATGATCTTGGAGTGGAACGAAATTCAGAATATGCGTTAGGAATTATTTTTAGCGTCATAGATCGAAGAATCCGTTCAGGACGACCTTTGATCATTACGACCAATCTTCCGCTGAAAGAAATAAAAAACGAGACTATGTTAGATAAAAGACGTATCTATGACCGTATTTTAGAAATGTGTACACTCGTGTATGTTGGAGGCACAAGCAAACGAGAAGCGATTGCAAGTATGAAAATGGAGAAAGCGAAAACGTTGTTGAATACGAACAGAGGGGAGGAGGACTGCGAATGAATCATACAGAAAAAACAATACCTGTTTGGGAGAAATATTCTTTAAATATATCCGAAGCAGCAGAATATTACGGAATTGGAGAAAAGAGATTGAGACAAATCGCAGGTGAAAATGAGGGAGCGGATTTCATTTTGGAAGTAGGTTCTCATATTCGATTCAAAAGGAAATTGTTTGAAGATTATCTGGATACAGCCAGCACAGTTTAAGTGACAGAATAGAAGAAATAGTAATGAAAATAATGTTCATTTTATCTTAGCGAAGGAAAGGTCTTGTGGTATAATGAATAAACCGAGACGGTTTTCCAAGTTAAATGAACATTTGATGAAGGAGACTAAAATATTATGAGTGAAAAAAGGAGAGATCATAGAGGACGTATATTACACAATGGAGAAATACAGTTATCTGATGGCAGATATCGATTTAAGTATGTCGATGAGATGGGAAAGGAGCGCTGCGTATATAGCTGGCGCTTAGACCATAACGATGCAACTCCGAAAGGAAAGCACCGGGCTTTATCGCTTCGGGAGATGGAGAAGAAAATCCAGGCGGACCATTTTGAGCAGATTGCAACAAATGGCGGAAATATGACGGTACTGGAACTGGTTGAAAAATATACATCAACAAAAACCGGTGTCAGACCTACTACAGTTGCAGGATACGGAACAGTTATCAATTTATTGAAGAAAGATCCATTTGGAAAAAGAAGGATTGATACGGTTCGGATTTCGGATGCAAAATGTTGGCTGATACATCTTCAGCAGGTAGAAAAGAAAAGTTATAGTTCCATCCATTCAATCCGAGGAGTTCTTCGTCCGGCATTTCAGTTGGCAGTGGATGATGACCTGATCAGGAAAAATTCATTTCAGTTTCAGCTAATGGAAGTGGTTGTGAATGACAGTGTGACAAGAGAGGCAATCAGCAGGGCTGAGGAACGAAAGTTCCTACGGTTTGTGAAGGAAGACCCTCATTTTTGCAGGTATTATGAAGGAATTTACATATTATTTAAAACAGGCCTTCGCATCTCGGAATTTTGTGGTTTGACCATTTCTGACATTGATTTTAAGGAGCATACGATCAACATCGATCATCAATTGCAGAAAAAATCAAAAATCGGATATTATATTCAAGAGACTAAAACAACCAGCGGAACGAGAAAGATACCTATGACTGCAGATGTAGAGGAATGCTTTCGGAAAATAATAGAAAAACGAAACCCACCCAAAGCAGAACCTATGGTAGATGGAAAAAGTGGATTCTTATACTTTGATAAAAATGAAAGTATCTGTTATTCCCTGCACTGGGAGCACTATTTCCAACACATCATTCAGAAGTATAATAATACTTACAAAGTACAGATGCCTGTCATTACACCGCATGTATGCCGACACACCTATTGCTCAAATATGGCAAAATCCGGAATGAATCCAAAAGCATTGCAATATTTGATGGGCCACTCAGATATCAGCGTAACGCTGAATACATATACGCATGTAAATCTTGAGGATGCCAGGGAAGAAGTTGCCCGGATTCAGGTTGTGTAATTACGATTTTTAATTGAAAATAGCAAGGTGTAAAATGGAAAAACATACACCTTATTTTACACCTTTTGCGGACGATATTATGAGAAAATAAACCAGGTTATGCCAGAAAGCAAAAATTTACAAAGGCTTACAAAGCCCGAAAAACCAAGAAAAACTAAGAAATGCGAGGTTATGCAACAATGATAAAAGTACTCTTTATCTGCCACGGCAACATCTGCCGCAGCACAATGGCGCAGAGTGTCTTTGCCCATCTGGCGGCGGAAGCGAACCTGGCAGATTATTTTGAAATTGATTCCGCGGCGACAAGCCGCGAAGAAATCGGAAATACACCACATTACGGAACAGTAAGGAAACTCAGGGAAGAGAACGTTCCACTCATCCCGCACAGGGCGCGTCAGATGACGAGAAACGATTATTTATACTATGATTATCTGATCGGCATGGATACTGCGAACATCCGTAACATGATAAAAATCGCCGGAGGCGAGGACAGTCAGGGTAAAATCTACAAAATGCTGTCCTTTGCGGGATATGAACACACGCACAGGCTGTCGGAGGCAGGAGATGTCGCTGATCCGTGGTATACCGGGGATTTTAAGGCAACCTATCGGGATGTTGTAAGCGGCTGCGAGGGTTTTCTTGCATATTTAAAAGAACATAACGAATTTACATTGTGATTTCAAAGGTCACATGCTAATATTATCACATAACTGCACACGTTACAGCCGAGATACGTTCTTGCTGTTTCGCCTGCAAAAAAGAATTGTCACTAACACCAAAATTTCATTGAGGTGAAAGATACGGCATGCCATAAGGGAGAGACTGCGTCAATGTCATATGGGCACAGTTTCTATTTTGCGTATGAAATTTTTAGCTGTATCTTCTTCGGAGGATGCGGCTATTTTTTCTTTACAAAAAATACGTTAGTGAAGAAAGGAGCACCATGGAAACAAGAATTGCATTAATCGGGATCATTGTGGAGAACCCGGAGTCGATCGAGGCTCTGAACCATCTTTTACATGAATATGGAAAGTACATCATCGGTCGAATGGGAATCCCATACAGAGAGCGTGAGGTAAACATTATCAGTGTGGCAATTGATGCCCCACAGGATGTGATCAATGCACTTTCGGGAAAAATCGGACGGTTGGATGGAATCGGAGCAAAAACCGTTTACTCAAATATCACAGGGAAAAAATAAACACACAAAAATAGAGGAAAAGCCGATAAAAACCAATATGAATAAAGAAATTAAATCAACAATTAATAAAGTAAAACAAAGCCGGAATATTTCATTGGAGCAGTTAAAACTTTTATTGGAGATAAATGATGATGAAGGTGTCCGCTTTATACGTGAAGAAGCGGTAAAAGTATGCCAGAAAACCTACGGAAATCAGGTACTTATCCGTGGACTGATCGAATTTACCAATTTCTGCAAAAACGACTGTTATTATTGCGGAATACGGTGCAGTAACAAGCAGGCAGAGCGCTACAGGCTCAGCAAGGAGCAGATACTTGATTGCTGTAAAACAGGCTATGAGCTTGGCTTCAGAACGTTTGTACTGCAAGGCGGAGAAGATCCTTATTACAGTGATGATATGATATGTGATATTGTCTGTTCGATAAAGCGTGATTTTCCCGATTGCGCTGTAACACTTTCGATAGGCGAAAAAAGCGAAGAAAGCTACCGCAGATATTTTGAAAGCGGTGCGGACAGATACCTGTTGCGCCACGAAACCGCCGATTACGAGCATTATTCAAAGCTCCATCCGCCCGGTCTTTCGGCAAAGCACAGACAGGATTGTCTTAGGACGCTTAAAAGAATCGGCTATCAGACAGGTGCAGGCTTTATGGTAGGCTCTCCTTATCAGACGGCTGAAAATCTTGCCGATGATATGCTGTTTTTGGAAGAACTGAAGCCCGAAATGGTGGGGATAGGTCCTTTTATACCGCACCACGCAACGCCCTTTGCCGATAAGCCGCAGGGTACGGCTGAGCTTACGCTGTTTATGCTGGGTCTTGTGCGGCTTGCACTGCCCGATGTACTGCTTCCTGCGACTACTGCGATAGGAACGATTCATCCGACAGGCAGAGAGCTTGCGCTTAAAGCCGGTGCTAACGTTGTAATGCCGAATCTGTCACCGGTAAAGGTGCGGAAGAAGTATGCCCTTTACGATAATAAAATCTGTACCGGGGAAGAGGCAGCG
>OGHN01001408.1_pt1 | contig 10189 bp, 9 predicted proteins | sample 1571511 | NCBI WGS metagenome assembly OGHN01 (sample SAMEA2582024, study PRJEB24529) | metagenome | biome: Human gut stool | place: China | collected 2011 | reverse complement strand
CCCCACCGGGCAATCAGCCTGCAGCGGGGGTTCAGGCGGTTTTGATCTCGCGCGCTTCCTCCTCCATGAGCAGGCGGTAAAGCGCGTAGGCCTCCGGCAGACCGGTGGCGAGGAAGAGCTCCCAAAGTGCTTCGCAGTTCATTTTGACAGGCCCCCTTCTCCATTAGGTTGCCTGTTTCCCGCTCTGTTATCAGCGGTAAATTTTCGGACTTATTTTGGTGCCGGTCGCCGGCCCGCCCTCCGTATCCTGTACGGTCTGCGCCCTTCCATATCCGCGCCTTACTCGTCCCGATACCCCACATCGCGGATAAAATTGAGATTGTCGCGCCAGTTTTCCTTGACCTTGACCCATGTCTCCAAAAACACCTTGGTGCCCATAAACGCCTCGATGTCCTTGCGGGCCAGGGTGGATATCTTCTTCAGCATAGCCCCATTTTTTCCGATGATGATACCCTTATGGCTGGCCTTTTCGCAGTAGATGGTAGCGTCGATGTCGATGATCCCGTTCTCCCGCTCGGAAAACTTGGACAGCTCCACCGCGGTGCCGTGCGGGATCTCCTTTTCCAGGCACAGCAGCAGAAAATAGAAGAGGCCCCAGCAAAGAAACGTCCAGTTGGCCCCGTGCCATACGCCGGTGAGCAGCCACACAACGAAGAGATTCCGGTAGGTCCGCCACGGGCCCTTCCGGCTTCCGCCCAGGGGGATGTACACATAGTCCCGGAACCAGGTGGACAGGGAGATGTGCCACCGCCGCCAGAACTCCGTCACCGAACGGGAGAGATAGGGGTAGTTAAAATTATCTAAAAAATGTTTATCCTGCGAATACTATTTAAAACAGAACTGAAATTTGCTCTAAGCTTCGATCCGGTCAGGATTTTGTTTTTTATTTTTATAAAGAATCCAGATATCCCTGCAATAGACGACTAATCCCGTCGACTGGCCTAAAATTAAAACTGGGTCGTGCCTCACCAAGGCATAGGATACGATAATCAACGATCCGCTGAGACTGATCAACCAAAATCCCATCGGTAAAATGGAGTCATGGTGCCTACGCGAATAAACCCACTGGTAGACGAAGCGAAGAGTGAAAATAATCTGCCCTAAAGACCCCCAGAGAAGCAGGCCGAAAGGAATGTTTTCATTGTAGAAAAATTGATTGATGAACCCTTTTACCTCTGCTAACATATATCCGATGGCTACGATCGGGGTTATGAGGAGAATGTAGCGGATGAGTACCGGAATCTTTTGCCAGCTGTTTTTCATGTTCAAATTCCAAATGTAGATGTAGTAGGATATAAGTTGTCCTAAAATTATGGCAAAGTCATTTCGCAACCAACCGTAAAAGAAAAGTAAGTATGAACCTAATAAGCTTAATAACCAGAACAGAGTAGGGGATACTACCTGCTTTTCTTTTTCAGATATAATCCACTGAATAAGTAAGCGGGCAGAGAAGCAAATTTGTGCTAAAAAACCGAGTGCGTATATCATTGAATTTTTAGTTTTGTTGGAAAATTATAATACTGTAATCTCCAATTGTATATGACTCATTATTATTTGAAAAATTATATAATTTACTTTCTTTTTTGAGTGTGTTTCTATTTACGAATAGAATAAAATTTTGTTTTCCTGATAGACTATCTATAGTGGGTAGATCTACTTCATTAATTTGTTTATTTAGGTAAGAATCTAAATTCTTTCCACTTCGAAGTTTGTAGAAATAGTAATTTTTTATACCATCTTCTTGGGCTATTCTTGTCGCTTTTTGAGTAATATTTTTCAAACCGATGTATTTATTTAATTCGGAAATGTTCACCGATCCAATGAGAATAGACAAGAGTAAACCGACAGAAAGACTATTCGTCGCATTAGTGAATCTATTTTTGTAAAGATAATATAAGCACAGAATAGCCGACGAAGACAGCAGGAAGGCGGCGAAATAGAAATAAGAGCTTTCTAACCAAGGCAGGGAGAGAAAGGCTGGGAGGAAGAATAAAGCCGGAAAAACGAATACGAGTACGGCTGCAGGTAGAACGATAGTAAAATAGATTTTGGGGAGTGCTATTTCGGGGAGTAATAGGAAAGCCAAATAAGCCATAAAGGGGAATAGGGGTAAAAGATAAATATCCAGTTTGGCACTTGAAAAAGTAAGTACCACGAAACCGGTAAGAAGGATGGTCAGGAATAATTGTTTTATATCGTTATTGTAAAGGTGTTTGCGTATCCCGATGAGGAGAACGACAACGTAAAATAGGGTCCAGGGAGCGAGTGAATACCAGATCGTTTTCAGATAATACCAGAAAGGTTCTTTGTGACGGAAGGAATCGACGGCCCTGTTGATGGTCTGGTGGAAAAGCAGGTTGTTCAGATAGGTTTTTCCCCCTTCGAGATATACAGCAATAAACCACAAGCTGCAAAGCCCGATTAATATGCTCCATTGTTTCCAACCTAAATATTTACCGATGGTTTTGAATTGTTTTTTTACCAATAAAAAAGCCGGAATGGTCAATAGAGGAATGATCAAACCTACCGGACCTTTAGTAAAAATGGCCAGAAAGATATAAATCGGTAGTTTGATCGGGTCAGCAGGAGAACATCGGCCGGTATAGATGCGGTAAAAAGTATACAGGCTTAGAATGATAAATAAAGACATCAGCATATCCATGCGTAGCACAATGGCCGAGCCTGTAAATAAACCGCTCGTCAGAAGCATGAATTGGCTGCTTAACCTGAGGTCGGAGGGTAAGGCTGTGTTTACCCATTTATCCATGATGAACAGGATCCACAAGGCCGGGATCAGGGAAAACAATCCCAGGAAAAACATCGAATGTGTACCGAGTAGCCACTTACCTAGCATGACAATCCAGAGGTAAAGAGGAGGTTTGTCGGCATATAGGGCGCCATGATTCCAAAAGGTGAACCAATGGCCTTCGCGGAGAGCTTCATCTGCAATACTCAGATATTTCAATTCATTATTGGGAGTAAAATCCCTGAAATACAAGAGAGGTATAAAGCACGCAAAGAAAAGTAAATATCTGGTTATTTTCATCATTTTTCCTTTATAGATATTTCGTACGTATAAAAATGAATTCGGTTACCTGAAGTTGCAGGTTTCATTTTCATTTTCGGCTATAAAGGAATAAAAAAATTTATGCTTGGCGGAGGTAATAAAAAAGAGCCTTATTTCTAAGGCTCTCTTATTGTATTGGGTTCGGATCAATCGTTCAGTGTAAAACGAATAAATCCGGTTACGGTCAGATCTTTGTCCTGACTTGCTAAATAAGCTTTGATCGTTTGTTTAGCATCTTTTACAAAAGCCTGATTCAACAGGGTAGACTCCTGATAAAATTTGTTCAGACGGCCTTCAGCGATTTTATCGAGCATGTTTTCAGGTTTTCCTTCTTCACGTGCTTTATCACGTCCGATTTCCAGTTCGTGAGCGATCACTTCCTGAGGAACGTCGTTTTTGTCGACAGCGATCGGTGCCATTGCAGCAGCCTGCATCGCTATGTCTTTTTTCACTTGGGTATCGGCATCTTTGTTGAAACCGATCACAGTAGCCAATTTATTACCCGGGTGAATATAAGCGATAGTAGCTTCGGCTTCGATTTTGCCATAATAAGCTAATTCCAGTTTTTCACCGATCACACCGGTTTGTTCTGAAATCTGATCTGCGATAGAACGGCCACCGATTTGTAATGCCAAAAGAGCATCTTTATCAGCAGGCATATTCTCAAAAGCTGCATCCAGAATTTGTTTGGTGAAATTGATGAAGTTTTCATTTTTAGCTACGAAGTCGGTTTCACAATTAAGGCTTACCAAAACCCCTTTCTTCCCTTCTGCGTGAGCCAAAACACAGCCTTCTTTAGCTTCGCGGTCTGCACGTTTGCTAGCAACAATCAGGCCTCTTTTACGGATGATGTCTACTGCTTTATCGAAATCTCCTTCAGCTTCCTGAAGTGCTTTCTTACAGTCCATCATTCCGGCATTAGTTGCATGACGCAACTTCATTACATCAGCTGCTTTTATTTCCATGTTTGTAATTTTTTGATTATTGTTCTTCTGTTGCTTCTTCTGCAACTTCTTCTGCAACTTCTTCAGCTTCGCCTTCAGCTACTTTTTCTACTTTCTTAGCTGCCGGTTTTTTTTCGGTGCCTTCTTTGTCTTTTTCAGCTTTACGTTCTGACAAACCTTCTTTGATAGCATCGGCTACCCGGTCGATAACTAAACTGATAGAAGTAGAAGCATCGTCATTACACGGAATGACGAAATCAATACAACTCGGATCAGAGTTGGTGTCTACCATTGCAAATACTGGAATACCGAGACTTTTAGCTTCTTTCACTGCAATATATTCCTTCATTACATCCACAACGAAAAGAGCTGCTGGCAGACGGGTCAGATCGGCAATACTTCCTAAGTTCTTGTCGAGTTTTGCCCGCTGACGAGCGATCTGAAGTTTTTCCCGTTTTGAAAGGTGGTCGAAAGTACCGTCTTTCTCCATCTTATCGATGGTGGTCATTTTCTTCACTGCCTTACGGATTGTCGGGAAGTTGGTCAACATACCACCCGGCCATCTTTCAGTCACATAAGGCATATTAATATTAGAAATTTTCTCAGCAACAATGTCCTTAGCCTGTTTCTTTGTTGCAACAAACAGAATTTTACGGCCTGACTTAGCGATCTGTTTCAGTGCTGCAGAAGCTTTGTCCAGCATGATAGCTGTTTTGTTCAGGTCAATGATGTGGATATCATTACGCTCCATAAAAATATAAGGAGCCATTTTAGGATTCCATTTACGGGTGAGGTGTCCGAAGTGACAACCTGCATTTAATAATTCGTCGAAATTCGTATTTGACATTTTTGTGTTTTTAAAAAGTTTACATTCTTCATTTAAGCAATTGCCAGGTAGTCCCACTGAAGGAGTCCTGTCAATTTAGATACTAAACTGAGATTAACGTTTAGAGAACTGGAATCTCTTACGTGCTTTGGGCCGACCCGGTTTCTTACGTTCAACTTCGCGAGGATCACGTGTCATGAAACCTGCTGCCCTTAATTTAGGTTTGTCTTCTGCATTGATTTCAACCAGAGCTCTGGCGATACCCAGACGCAGGGCTTCTGCCTGGCCTTTGAAACCACCACCGTCCAGATTTACCTTGATGTCATATTGACCGGTAACTCCCAACAGTTCGAGAGGTTGTTTAACAATGTACTGGAGTGTAGGTAAGGTAAAATATTCTTCCAACGGACGTTTGTTGATGGTGATATTGCCTTTTCCTTCACTGACGTAAACGCGAGCTACTGCTGCTTTTCTTCTACCGATTGCGTTAATTACTTCCATGATCTGTTAATTTAAAGAGTTTAAATCAATTACCTTCGGCTGTTGAGCTTCGTGTTTGTGTTCGGTGCCTGCATACAGGTGAAGGTTTTTCAAAACTGCTCTTCCCAGACGGTTTTTAGGAAGCATACCACGAACGGCGTGTTCGATTACTCTTTCCGGATGTACTTTCAATACTGCTGCCGGAGAGGTGTGACGCTGGCCTCCGGGATATCCGGTGTGACGAGTGTACAATTTGTCGGTTAACTTATTACCGGTTAACACTACTTTTTCTGCGTTGATGATGATGACGTTGTCGCCACAATCTTCAAACGGAGTAAAGGACGGTTTGTATTTGCCTCTTAACAGTTTCGCAACTTTAGAAGCAAGACGTCCCAAAACCTGATTCTCTGCGTCAACAATAACCCACTCTTTTTGTGCGGTGACTTTGTTGACATAAGTTGTTTTGTAACTTACTTGATCCACTTTTTTTAATTTTTAATGATACATCTGTTTGTTTTTTGGCGCGGCAAACCCTTGCAATTAACGGAGAATGGGAAAAACGCATAGTCGGGCAGGCCAAAATCCCATTCACTGAAAATGTGCCTGCAAGGTAAATGGCTAAGGTTCAACCTTGCAGTTTAAAAGTGTGCACCACTCCAAAATGAGGGGCAAATTTAATCAAAGATTATTTATAATCAAAGAGTTTTGTCTATAAAATAGATTTTGTGAATTATTCGTAATGAAGGATCAGATAACGTTCGGCTTTGACATAAGTCACATTGAGCAGGTTCGTTAGAGGCAAATTAACCGGATTTCCTGCATCATCGTTAAAAACGATATAGGGAAGTTCGATTTGAAATAGCCTGATTTTATATACATGTTTACACTAAATGTACGTTTAAATGCAAATATGTATATAACGGCCTCATAAAAAAAGCTATCCGAATCAGCTGATTTCGGATAGCTTTTGGGGAGGTCAATTCTATTCTCAAAAACGATAGGCCAAACCCAAAGAAGCAGAAACGGCATTCGATTCGTATTTCCCGGAAAACTTACCGCCGGGACTATATTTGTCCGGGTAAGAGCCATGCCGGCTGACTCCCTGTATATACAAAAAGGCAAAATCGATCTGCAAATTCCGGTAAGGTTCGAAAGAACACCCTGTCGAAATACCGATTTTTCCCATACCGGGAGTTTCCGGATTGTAATTATTTTTCCGGATCGGACTTTGATCATAGTATAATCCCAAACGAACATCCAACCGGTCTGTCGCCATATACTGGGCCCCGATCCGGTAGATCATCGTATTTTTATAATTTTTCTCTGCTTTTATATCCTCGATTTTCAATACTTTCTCATTGAAAACAACATTTAATGAATCGTAAGCACTCCAACCGACAAACTGCAAATCCAAAGCCAGTTCCCAACGATCGGTCGGCCGGTAACTAACCCCGAAAGTCGTATTCGAAGGCAAAGGCAACTGAGCATGAAAAGTCCCCTTATCCAAAGGAGGTATTTGTCCTGTTGCATCCAGCAGATCTTTTATCTTCTCACTGGCATAATCCAATTCCGCCGTCCCTTCTTTTACTTTCATCCGGACCCGGGAACGGTAAGAAAGACCTAAAGTCACTTTATCGCAAACATCATACATCACTCCGATATGATAGCCCAGTTTCACTTTCGATTTTCCATCCAAAGTGGCAGACACGGGTACAACATCCTGATAATCGGCACCCAGAATCGGCACCAAAGCTCCGACAGGCAATAAAGCTCTGGAAAGATTTACATTTCCCATAGCGATCTGTAAACCGACTCCAACACTCAGATTATCCAGAATTTTATACGAAAGAGTGGGCTGTATGATATATGATTTCAAGGTGATATCCTGAATCAGATGAGCTCCTTTCCAGGCTTGGGGCCATTTTAAAGAATTTCCATAAGGAGTAGTCAAAGAAATTCCGGCTGCCAGGTTATCATAAATCCGATATCCGACATAGGCATATACAGGTGTCCCTACCGAATTATCTGTCTTTGCAGAATAATCTCCGTTTTTGTACCTGGCATTTGAAAAAATACCGGATATCCCCACCGACATATCCATATGCCCATTGAGATACACCAAGCCTGCCGGATTGAAATGCATACTTTCGGCTCCTAATTTCATACCTGTCCCGACATGTCCCATTCCCGTCTGCTTTGTACTCAAAACGTTTACCTGATATCCTTCGGCAAATGCGGACGATAAGGTAACACTGGCCAGTAAGGATAAGAATAATTTCTTCATAAAAATTAATTTTCGTTCATAAAAGGTTGTCCTGTAACACATTGCAAACAACCATCAAAATTTCAGAACGGCAAAAATAAATACTTTCTTTCCCGTTTGTTTCTACTTTACGGTATGTACCCCATATAAAGTTACAGGAATTCCGGGACAAAAGGTCCGTCCCAAAATCCCAAAAAAGTTGTATTTTTACACAGAATTTAAACGATCGGAAATGTTGGAATTTGAATTGACAGAAGATTATATCGAGCTGATCAAGCTGCTGAAAGTATTACAAATTGCCGAAAACGGGGCAATGGCAAAAACATTGGTGGAAAATGGAGAAGTGGTTCGTAATGGCGAACCGGAAAGCCGGAAACGGGCCAAAATCCGAAAAGGCGAGGTAATCAAAGTACTGGGCCAGACGATCAAAGTCATCTGATCCGGCGTCAATACATTTCAAGCATTCCTTTTATCGCTTCCAGATAATATTCTTTCCATCCCCCGGTGATCTCTTCGTACACATCTTCGGGGATATGGGTATGAGTCAAACCGACCAAAGTCCTGGCTCCCTCTTTTTTCAGGGTAATGCGGACGATAGATTGTTTTTCCTGCTCACCGAAAAACCATTCCTGTACCAACAGCTTACCGGGAACAACTTCCAGGTTAACACCTGTAATATCCCCTTCCCAAAGTGAAAACACATAACCTTCTTCAGCTTTCATATCAGCGGGATAGCCACTCCACAATTCAATCTGAAAAGGATTGGTCAATGCAGCGAAAACCTCTTCGGGATCGGCAGTGATCTCCATCTTGTATTCGAAATCCATATTTTTATTATTTGCTGACAAAGATATATCTTCTTATGTCAATTCCAGCTTCTCTTCCCCTCTTTTTCCACGCCTATCTGAATAACTTTCTGAAAATCTGAAGGGCACATTCCAAAGATTCGGCAACGGGTAAGTTCAATTCTGCCAGCAATTTATTGGCCGCAGACAAGATATCTATTTTCGAATAACAACTTTCATGCACAAAATTCAGATATTTCAACACACGGAAAGCATTGAAATTATCGAAAAACCGTTTCATAAATTGCTCTACAGAAGCACAGTTTGCATTGATCTCCGCCAAGACTGCAATTCCATTCATTTGGGATAAAAAAAGCCGGATATCCTTCGTCTGCTGTTGAAAATAGCCCGAAACACCAGCTTCATCCACTTTATAAAGGGTAGAAATTCCCTGAAAAAAACATTTTAAATCCCGAAAAGCCTGTGGGTGATATACCCGAAAATGTCCGGACTCCTGAACGATCTGCCGGACCGCCTGCCCGGTTCCAAAAGGGGTACGCCCCGAGAATCGCGGAGAAGGATATACCTGCGTCGACTGTAAGGTTGCATATCTACCGGTAGCGATCAATTTCTGCAAAAAATAAAAATCCTCTCCAGCCTGTCTTTTATTCATTCCTCCCTGAGCCACATAATCCAACGTCCTTACAGCAAAAGCCGATCCTATACAATGGTAGGCATGGGGATGACCGGTATACTCCAATGCCAAACGATAATACCTCAGATACAATTCGTATTTCATTATCGCCTCACGGGCCTGAACTGTCATACCGGCTTCTTCGAGACGGTGAGCATAAGCAATAGAAACGCCGGCCACAGATTTTTCCTGAAAATAACGGACCACCTCCTCCAAATAATTCGGTTCGACCCAGGTGTCAGCATCCAAAGAAAGAATAGGAGCATCGATTCGCCCGTTTCGGTAAAAAAAGGCAGCCGATAAATCCATAGCTATTTTCCGGGCCAATCCCACTCCGGCATATTTTGCAGGTAAATCGAATGCTTCGACCACTTCGAAGCGAAGCCGGTCGGTCTGTCTATCTCGAACATATCGTTTCAAAGTGTCAGACAACCCGATATTCCGGGTCTTTATTTCCTGCGGGCAAACTTCACTATGGTTCACTACAATCAAAACACCCGCCTTGATATTCATCACCGAACAACAGCAAAGTGAATCCAGGGTAGCAAAAATATCTGGATCGTTGAAAACGGGGATAATAAATAACGTTCAAATACCTTCATAAGCATAAACTGCTCCGATGGTTAACCCTTACCTATAAAAAAAGGCTGATCACTCAGCCTTTTCAAAAATCTTCTGTCATTTTATTTCTGACTATCGCCCTTTTTGTAATTGGCATTCAAGCGATCGACAATCTCTTTCGTGATATCGAAACCATCCTCGGCATATAAAACATTTCCACCCAACTGAGTACTCAATACAATACTGAATCCTTTCTCTTTGTTGTACTCTTTCAAGAAATTAGTGATTTCGTCAAAAAGCTGTTTGTTCAGTTCGCTTTGCTCTCTGGAAGCTTTATCCATCATCTCCTGTTGTAAGCGGCGGAAATTTTCTTGTTTCACCAACAATTGATCTCTGGCTTCTATCGCCCGGGCTTCGGAAATAAAACCGTTATTTTGCAATTTCCGTTGGAATTCGGTTCCTTCCTGATCGATTGCTTTCGCTTTTATATTCAATTCTGTCCTGCGATCTTCCTGTTTTTTCAGAAAAGCCTCGTTCAATTCGACTGCCAGCTGATAATTATTCAAAAT
>OGHN01001407.1_pt1 | contig 10213 bp, 5 predicted proteins | sample 1571511 | NCBI WGS metagenome assembly OGHN01 (sample SAMEA2582024, study PRJEB24529) | metagenome | biome: Human gut stool | place: China | collected 2011 | reverse complement strand
CGCAGGAATTCATAGACGATTTCCTCGGTTACTTTATGGACCCCACCAACAAGCACATGTCTTCACTTTTGTTGAAGTGCGGCCTGCCAGGCGGTATGATGGGCTCCATGATGGCCGATTTGAAAGGCGTGCATTCCGGCATCAACATGATACTGCGAAGCAGGAACGAGCCGGAACTCAGTTTGGACGACCTGCTTGTGATGCTTTTCGACGAAGTGGAATATGTATGGCCCAAGCTGGGCTATCCTCCTTTGGTGACTCCTTTCAGCCAGTATGTGAAGAACGTGGCACTGATGAACGTTATGCAGCAGGTGAAGGGAGAAGAGCGCTGGACGATGATAGACAACCACACCTGGGATATGATTCTTGGCAAGAGTGGACGTCTCCCCGGTATTTTGGCACCCGAGATTGTGGAGCTTGCCAAGTCCAAAGGCTTTGAGTTTGTGGATACCGACCCGCAGTTGAACTATCCGGATGCCTTGGATACATATCGCAAAGAGATGGACGAAAACGGTTGGGAGTATGGTGACGATGACGAGGAACTCTTCGAACTCGCCATGCACGACCGACAGTATCGCGATTATAAGTCAGGCGTTGCCAAGAAACGTTTTGAAGATGACCTGCAGCGTGCCAAGGATGCCGCCATGGCCAAGAGCGGATATTCGGAAGAGGAAATCAAGAAGCTGAAGCGTGCCAAGGCAGACCCGATAATCGCGCCTTCCAAAGGGCAAGTGCTTTGGGAGGTTTCCGTCGAAGGTCCTTCTTCTGCTCCTTTCATCGGACGCAAGTACCAGCATGATGAGGTGTTCTGCTACCTCTCTACGCCGTGGGGCGAATACGAGAAGATATGGACCGGATTTACCGGACGTGTGGTGGAAGTTTGTGCCAAGCAAGGAGATGTGGTCAATAAAGGCGATGTGATAGCCTATATCCAGCGGAGTGACATTTTTGCATAAATGAGAACTTGAAAAAGTGGAATTTCACTGAAAAGTGATAATGTAGTAGGGTGATAATGCGGTAGTTATCACCCTACAGTCTTTTCAGTCATCCTTTATCGTCCAGCCATTTCTTGATGGTTTCCTTCAGCACTTCTTGGGTGAAGGGTTTGGTAAGGAAGTCGTTGCAACCTGCTTTTAGGGCAGCTTGCTTGTCGTGTTCGTAGGCATAGGCTGTAAGGGCGATGATGGGGATGTCCGGTGCCAGTTCACGGATGATGCGTGTGGCGTCGATTCCGTCAAGGTTGGGCATTTTCATGTCCATCAGGATGAGGTCGGGGTGGACTTCTTCGAACATAGTTACGGCTTCCATGCCGTCTTTGGCATGTTTCAGCCGATAGAGACGGCCTAAAATGGCGTTAATTAGGATAAAATTGCTTTCTGTATCTTCGGCAATCAGGAGGGTCTTGGAAGGAGGGGTAGGGAGTGCTCCGGCCTCTTCATTCTTCGGGGAAGCTCCGGGGGCTGTATTTCTGCTCCTCTGCTCTGTGGAGTGTGCCTCTGCTGTCGCCTCCCGGTTGTTCTCTTCTTTCTTTTCCGCCTCTGTTTTGCTGGCGGCTTCCAGTGGGAGGACAAAAGTAAATGTGGTGCCTTTACCCACCTCCGAAGTGACGGATATGTTACCCCCCAGGCGTTCGATGATAGTCTTGCAGATGGAAAGTCCCAATCCGGTGCCTTGGGCAAAGTTGTTCACCTTGACGAAACGTTCGAATACCCGGTCCACCTTATCCGGTGCAATGCCCATACCCGTATCGGTGACGTGGAATGCTACATACTTGCCTTCCTGGTGATACCCGTAACTGATGTGCCCGGCGGTGGTGAACTTGAAGGCATTGCCTATCAGATTGGAAATGACCTGGAAAATCCGGTTCTTGTCTCCGTCAATCACGATATTCTCGTCAGAGGGTTCGTATATCAGCTCCACTCCTTTGGGACAGCGGAAAATATGTGCGTCGTGTATCTCCTTGCAGAGTGGATGGAGACGTACGGGCGTGATGGTGAACTCCACGATACCCGATTCGATTTTTGATAAGTCGAGGATTTCGTTAATGAGCTGGAGCAGGCGTTCATTGTTCGATTCCACTATTTCGTAATAGCCTAGCCGTTCTTCCTCGTTGGTGCTTTCGGCAATGATGCGCGAGAAGCCTACAATGGCATTGAGCGGTGTGCGTATCTCGTGGCTCATGTTGGCGAGAAAGGCGGATTTGAGCCGGTCGGAAGTCTCGGCTTTCTCCTTGGCTACGAGCAGTTCCCGTTTCATCTGTTCCATTTCCGTGATGTCCCATTCGATGTTCAGCAGGATGGGGGAGAAGTCGTTGCTTTCAATCTTCATCTTCCGTTTGTCCAGATAGATGGGATTTCCGTTTCCGTCGCGTTCTTCCGCAATCCAGTGCATCTCTTTGCCGGTTCTGGCTATTTCGATGTCTTGCGCCCTCTTTTCCTGAGCAGTCTCCAGAGGATAAAAATCGAAGTCGTCCTTTCCCAATGCCTCTTGTATGGGGATTTCGCGGTTATACGATTCGCGGTTGCGGTAGAGGTACTTGAAGTTGTTGTTGATGTCCTTCACAACAATGCCTGCCGGGAGGTTTTCGATGATTTTGTCCAAAATCTGGTTGAACTGTTTGATTTGCTGCTCATGCCGGATGCGTGTCGATACGTCTCTTCCGAATGTCCAGATGGTTCCTTCCCCTTTGTCGCTTGTCACCCAATAAGCGTTTCCTTCAATGGCGAGTACTTCCGGACGCTTGGGCAGCGGATGGTAGACGATGTATCCGTGGTTCGTCTCTCCACGTTTGACACGGTTGGCAAACTCTTTCCAGGATGTTTCATCCCTGCCGTATGAGGGCAGGTCGTATATCTTCATCCGGGTGATGTCTTGGCCATTACCGATGCCATGCCGTTCCTTGAAGCAACGGTTGCAGAATATCAGCGTGCCGTCTTCGTGTGCCGAATAAATGTCCTCGGTGGAGTTGTTGATGGCATGTGTCAGCAGATTGATGTCGTTGCGCCGTTTCTGTATGTCGGTAATGTTCTGTATGTATCCTTCTATAGTGACATTCCCGTCTTTCTGCCGTTCGCGGGCAAACGCTTTGAGGCGGATATAGAAAATGTTTCCTTTGAGGAAGATGCGGTAGTCCACGCTGTTTTCCATCTTGCCTTTCAGATTCTCTTTCATCCAGCCGGTAAAGCTTTTCCGGTCTTCAGGAAGGATAAGTTCCAGATAATTGTCCATATTGATGTGCTGCACCTCTTCCGAACACATGATGCCCGTATGGCCTGCATAACAGAATATGCGGGTCTGGGTATCGTATTGCCAGTTTCCGATGAGGGCGGCCTTTTGTATTTCGTTGAGCTCGTGGTTTTTCTTTTCGAGTTCCAGTTTGCGCTGGCTGCGTTCTGTGATGTCGCGGTACTGGCAGAGGACCATGCCGTCGTACGGGTACATGATGCATTTAAAGTAATAGGTAGTGTGACCCAGTGTCATTTCGTAATTATGGACTGAACGTACCTTTTGCGTCAGTACCTTCTTGAACTCCGGATATACTTGGTAGTAAGTGGACGGCGGTATCAGTTGGAGCAGATTCTTGCCCAGCAGCTTTTCTTCCTTCATGAACCAAAGGTTTACATTGTACACTGCGATGTCCATGCAAATGCCGTCCCGGTTCAGAAGGAGCATGGTATCTGACGTCAGCTTCAACAGTCTCTCGGCGTTTTCAGCTTGTTTCAAAATGTTTTTCATTCTTACAGTATTAGTTTCATGCCCTTCTGGCCTTCTCCCATGCGCCGCTTGCATTGCCTTTGCGCTTGTGCAGGTAGTTGAATCCTCGTATGACGTTGACGTTCATGAAGAGGAAATAGTAGGGGATGAAAAGTATCTTGTTTTTTATATGCTTCATTGAAAGGTAGTACCCCCAACTTCCCATGAGGTAGAAAAGAGCTTGTAACAGCCAGATGATGGCATACAGTAATGGCGTGCTTGTCGTAAAGATGAGAATTGTGTTGAGGGGAAGCAATAGGAACAATAGGATAGGAGTGAGCGACCAGCGCAGCACCCGGTGGGAAATATATTGGAAACAGAATGTGCCGTAACGGAATGGGTTGAGCAGCGGACGCAGCCGCCAGATGGACTGCAAGCCCCCGGCAGCGATGCGCACCTTGCGCTTTTCTTCCTCGCGCATGTCTGCCGAGCCGCTTTCTACGGCATAGGCATTGGCACAATAGGCAATGGTGTGTCCCTGCATGACGATGCGCAGGGAGAGTATGAAGTCGTCGAGCAGCGTATCTGTCTGCATTTCCTCGAACAGCTCGCGGCGCACGGCAAACAGTTCACCCGCTGCGCCTACTGCCGAATAGAGGCGTGCGTCGAGCGCTTTGAGGGTGGATTCGTATTTCCAGTATAGCCCTTCTCCCCCCGAGGCAGCATTGTCCTTGCTTTGCACGGCGATACGTTTTTCGCCTGCCACGCATCCCACTTTAGGGTCGGTGAAGGCGTGCACTATCTCCCGCAGGGCTTCGCGGTTGAGGTGAGTATTGGCATCGGTGAACACGACAAGGGGCGTTTCTACGAAATGTATACCGCGGTTCAGGGCGGCTGTCTTGCCTTGGCGTTGGGGTTGGTGGAGGACGATGGCTTGCGGCCAGTGGGAGAGGCGTTCGTTGGTATGGTCGTTGCTGCCGTCGGTCACCCAGAGGATGCGTAGCTTGTCGGCGGGATAATCCAGCTCCAGGCAGTTGCGCATTTTTTCATCCACTACATCTTCTTCGTTGTAGGCGGCGATAAATAGCGTCAATGGGGGTAAAGCATCGTCGGCAGGCATCGGACGGGGCGCAGGCTTACGGAAACATTCTTTTATCTTGACCAGGATATATAATAGTATACCATATCCTATATAAGTATAGAACACTATGAATAAACTTATCCAGAAGAGTACTTCAAGGGCTTTCATGTATCCGCTCGTTTGCTTTCTTTTTTGATAAAAAGAAATGTGATTGCCAAAAGTATGGATAATCTTTTACCGATGCAAGAAAAATAAAAGAAAAATAAAATGTTTGTTTCTCAAGGTGTTCCGATGTTATAAGGAAGTGAGCTTCCTATAGAGGTGAGCTTGAATAACCTTGTGAGTGAGAGGCGATTAAAGGCTTTCAATCATCATTCTCCATAGGAAAGGGATGGGCAGGTAGGCAGGGCGTTACTCAAAACGCTTCTGTCATATTGAAGTAAAACAACATCTGGTTGTTTACCGTGTTTTTGCCTAAATCCAGGCGGACGTTCATGCGTGGCTGTACCTCAATGCGTAGACCTACACCATAGTTGGGCAGTACACCCTCTATCTTGCCGGGAGTGGGGCCCATGAAGCCGCAGCCGGTCCAGGCTACAAAACCTATGTGGTTGAGCATCCGCTTCACCCAAGTGCTGCGGTCGGTATTGAGCATCTGTCTGTACTCTGCCATGACCACATGCGAGGACTTGTCGCGATATTGCCCCATGTAGTAGCCGCGCAGGTCGAAAGGCGTTCCGGTGAGGGCATATTGCGTCAGAGGGACGTCACCGAACACGTTCTTGGTCTGTGCCGTCCACGCGAGCACCCTGCGCTTGCCCAGTGACTTGTATTGGCGGTAGTCTATCTCTAGGCGGTAGAAGGTCTGGTCGCTGCCGATGAACTTGGCGTACATCATGCCGCGGAAATCCAGATACATACCACGGTAGGCGTTGGCAGGGACGTCACGGCTGTCGTATGTCAGCAGGAAACCGAGGCCGGAGTTGAAGTTGTTATAGCCATTAGCCGTACCGCCTGCCTCTTTGTACGAGGGTTCGTCCACCAAGAACTTGCTGGGCTCCGTCAAGTGGTCGTAATTGATGTCGATTTGAGGTCCGGCAAAGATATTGCTGTTGCCCAGTCGGAAAAGGAACCAGGGGTTGATTTGCACGCCGCTGTACCGGTATTTGCTGGTACTGTCGCTTCGTACATAATCTTTATTGGTATTATAGCCGATGCCGTAAAAGTTTTCTTCCGTATTTTTATAGCTGAACTTTCCGAAGATACGGAAACGGTCGCCCTTAAAGAAGAGTTGCGGTTTGGAGAAGAGATTGATGCCACCGTTGAACATGAAGGCGATGGCCATGGGCACTACGGAGCGCAGCTGCGTGGTGTCGCTGGGGTTCATACGGAAGGTCATTAGGGCGCTTCCTCCCAGCACGGCACCGAAGTCGGGGGTGTAGCTGGGTCCGCCCAGAATATTGTAATGCAGATTCCGACGCGCTACCTTTTGCTTGCGTAGTTCTTTTTTGGTCAGTGCAGGAACGCTGTCGTTTGTGGCGGCCGCAGTCTGTTCCTGGGCATAAAAGGTGGTGGCGAACAGCACCAGTGCGATAATGCTTAGTATATATCTTTTCATGTCGTACGAAATGTGGGTGCAAAGGAAACTATTTTATCCCGAATAGTTTTCACTGTAATAGATAATAAATCTAAAGATGTCACTAAAATTATCAAAAAAGACATTACTTTTGTCTGCTTCACGAAGCAAGACATCAATAACTAAAAACACATAATCTGAATGAAGAAACGATTTTTATCTGTAATTGTTCTGAGTGCCGCACTGCTCTCCGTGCAGGCACAAGAGGGAAAAGGGGGTATCAGCCCCGAAATGCTTGGACAAATCAAGCAAAGTTATCAAGGCACGGCTGCCGACAAGGCGCTCCGCAATGCCATAGGCAATAATGACATCCGTAAACTGGCACTCAACCAGGAGAATATGCAGGGCATGGATACCCACTTCTCCATCAAGGTAGAATCCAAAGGTATCACCGACCAGAAGTCGTCTGGCCGTTGCTGGCTGTTTACGGGGCTGAATGTGATGCGTGCCAAGACCCTTGCCGAATACGGTTTCCAGTCTTTCGAGTTCTCCGAAGTCTATCCCTTCTTCTGGGACCAGTTGGAGAAGGCAAACCTCTTCTTGCAAGGCATCATCGACACCTCCAAGAGTCCCCTGACTGATAAGACCGTAGAATGGCTCTTCCAGCATCCGCTGAGCGATGGGGGTACCTTTACTGGTGTGGCCGACATTGTTTCCAAATACGGCCTTGTTCCCAAAGATGCCATGCCCGAAACAAACAGCAGTGAAAATACCTCCCGCATGGCCAACCTCATCTCTCTGAAGCTGAAAGAGTATGGTCTGCAACTGCGTGACATGGCTGCCGCCGGTGCCAAGCCCGAAGCTCTGGAGAAGGAGAAAACTACGATGCTCGGAACCATCTACCGCATGCTGGTGCTGAACCTCGGTGTACCTCCCACGGAGTTCGACTATGTCCGCCACGATGCCAAGGGTAATCCTGTGGAGACAGAGCATCACACTCCCATGTCTTTCCTTGAGAAATATGGAGACAAACAACTGCTGACCAACTACGTAATGCTGATGAACGACCCCAGTCGCGAGTATTACAAGTGCTATGAAATAGACTATGACCGCCACCGTTACGACGGCAAGAACTGGACTTATGTCAACCTGCCCGTAGAGGACATCAAAGAGATGGCCATTGCCTCCTTGAAGGACAGCACCATGATGTACTTCTCTTGCGATGTGGGCAAGTTCCTGAACTCCGAACGCGGTCTGCTCGATGTGAAAAACTATGACTACGAATCACTGATGGGCACCACCTTCGGGATGGACAAGAAGCAACGTATCCAGACTTTCTCCAGTGGCTCTTCCCACGCCATGACCTTGATGGCCGTTGACTTGAACAAAGACGGAAAGCCCGTAAAGTGGATGGTAGAGAACAGTTGGGGAGCCGCTTCCGGTTATCAGGGACATCTCATCATGACCGACGAGTGGTTCAATGAATACATGTTCCGTCTGGTAGTGGAGACAAAGTATGTTCCCGCCAAAGTGATGGAACTGTTTAAACAAAAGCCCGTCCGCCTGCCGGCATGGGACCCGATGTTCGCTGAAGAGGATTAAAATAAAATACGGATGAGATAGACAACGCGAATCGTTCAATTACCAATCCGTACATCTATCTCATCCGTATTCCATTGCTATATCAAAAGAGTCTGGGCATACAATCACTCGAATAGCAAACCCGGCTTTATCTATTAACGGATATGGATTTGTCGCAAGATTTGATCCGTCGCTCCTACACTGTTTTTCACAAAATCACCGGCAGCTTGCCCGGAAGTTTCCAAAGCTGTCGGGTCGGTCAATAACTCGTCCATCTTCGTTCGGAAAGAGGAATCGTCCGTGATGGAGAAACCACCACCTACGGCGATCAGATCCTTCGCCTCCTTAAACTTATGGTATCTCGGGCCGAATAAGACCGGCATCCCATAAACGGCGGCTTCCAACGTGTTGTGGATACCCGCTCCGAAACCACCACCGATATAAGCTATTTCGCCATAACGGTAAATAGAGGACAGCAGTCCGAAGCAGTCTATTATGAGACAATCCGCTTTCAATACATTTCTTTCGTCAGCACGGGTATAGCGCACATACGGACGCTTCAGTTTACCGATGATCTCAACCAGGTGATTCTCATCGATCACATGCGGAGCAATAATCAATTTCATTTCCGGATGATTATTGAAATATTCGAGGAATAAATCCTCATCAGGCCCCCATGAACTTCCTGCAACGAAAGTAAAAGAATTGTTTCCTTTAAACTTCTCCACCAACGGGAGCTCTTTAGCCTCTTCGCGGATTTGCAGTACACGGTCAAAACGGGTATCCCCCACTACTGTCACACGACTGATGCCGATTTTCGACAAATAACGTTTGGATGCCTCATTCTGAACAAACAGATGATCGAAATCTTTCAAGACATTGCGATAAGTACCACCGTACCATTTAAAGAATATTTGTTCGCGACGGAAAATAGACGACACACTATATACCGGAATACGGCGCTTGTGCAGCTCATCCAGATAATTCTTCCAAAACTCATATTTGATAAAGAACGCCATGCAAGGATTTGCAATATCCAGGAACTTCTTCACATTCCTCGGCTTATCAAACGGCAGATAGCAGACAATATCCGCCCCCCGGTAATGCTTGCGCACTTCATAACCGGAAGGAGAGAAAAATGTCAGCAATATCTTATAGTTAGGATATTTCTCACGAATCATTTCTATCAGAGGGCGTCCTTGTTCAAACTCCCCCAGTGAAGCAGCATGAAACCAAATATACTGCTCTCCTTTTTCCACTTGCTGGCGTAAGAGTTCATACACCACCCAATGCCCCTTCATCATCTTCCGGGGCTTGCGGCTAAACGGAGCAGCCAAATGGACGATAAAGTCATAAATGACTATTGCCAGGTTGTAAAGCATAGTACTGTGTCGATTACTTCAAAACCTCTACCGCCCGTTTCATACGAGCTATCGTCTCCTCTTTGCCCAATACCCAGGAAATATCGAACATGTGCGGGCCTTTTCCTTCACCCACCAACGTCAGACGGAAAGCATTCATGATATTACCGGTATGGTAACCTTTCTCTGCAATCCAGTCCATAACAACTTTTTCCTGTCCTTCAATGCTAAAATCTTCAATACCGGCAATCACTTCTGCCAATTCGGTCATACATTTTGCAGAATCTTCTTTCCAGCGTTTCTTTACCGTCTTTTCATCATATTCGGTAGGAGCCACAAAGAAGAAGCTACATACATCCCACAATTCCTTAACGAAACTAACACGGTCTTTCATCATACCGACTACAGTCACCACCTTTTCAAAAGGAACTTCCACACCGTGCTCCTTCAATACAGGCAGGAACAGTTCAGCTATTTCCTCGTTCGGTTTCTGCTGGATATATTGATGGTTGAACCATATACCTTTCTTATAGTCGAATTTAGCACCCGACTTGCTGCAACGGCGCAAGTCGAACAACTTTATCAGCTCGTCCATCGACATCACTTCCTGGTCGTTACCCGGATTCCATCCCAGCAAAGCAAGGAAATTGATTACCGCTTCGGGCAGATAGCCGGATTCACGATAACCTGAAGAAACTTCACCTGATTTCGGGTCGTGCCATTCCAATGGGAATACCGGGAATCCCAGCCGGTCACCGTCACGCTTGCTCAGTTTTCCATTACCTTCCGGTTTCAACAACAGAGGCAGGTGGGCAAACTCAGGCATCGTATCCTCCCAGCCGAAAGCACGATACAACAGTACATGCAAAGGTGCGGAAGGCAACCACTCTTCACCACGAATCACGTGAGACACTTCCATCT
>OGHN01001394.1_pt1 | contig 10276 bp, 5 predicted proteins | sample 1571511 | NCBI WGS metagenome assembly OGHN01 (sample SAMEA2582024, study PRJEB24529) | metagenome | biome: Human gut stool | place: China | collected 2011 | reverse complement strand
AAGTAATAATTCTTTTGAAGACACTAACATATAAAAACCTCCTATTATTCGCCCATAATAATAATTTTACATTTTATAAACGTACTTTGATTGTTTTTCCTTCTTCTATATTCTTTTTTATAATGCTTTTACCCTCCTGTAATACCTCTACATGAAGTTTTTCACCCACGCGTGATACATGAATATCAAAGTTGGAATTGAAAGCACGTATTTTATTCAGATTCATATAATTCCATTCTTGTGGCAAACGAGGTGTCATTTCGAAGTTACGTAAACCAATAGGGCGGATACCAAAAAGACCTTCAGTATATATACGGCAGTAAAGGCCACTTTCTGCCGACAGGTGACGCTGATTACCTTCCGGCCATGCTTCAATGGCATAAGGAACATGGTCACCAAGTAAACGGCGCCGAGAATATTTTTTCAGAAAATCCATCCCCTTTTCTACTTCACCAGCAGCAATTGTACCACGTAAAGCATAAAGAGTGGAACGATCCCAAAAAGTTTCCGTACCGGCCTGCGTCAATAACCCGTCATTTGTCCAAAGACGTGGCGAAAACAGAGCATCAATAGTCCCTTGAGCACGAGTATAAATCCCCATAACAAGCGGCATACAAATCCACGAACGCAAAATATCATTTCCTTCATAGTAACGATAACTGTGGAAGCCTTCTATCTCATATCCGAAGTGACTCTCAATGGCACTCTCCAAAGCTTTCGCTTGAGCAGTATAAGTAGCAAGTTGCTTACCGGAGACACCTATCTCACGCCCCAATAATGCAGCAGAACGCAGTGCATCATAGTATAAAGTAGATGTACAAAGATTGGCGTCACCGGCAGGAAAACGGTTTTCTAATTCATCAGAATTAGAAGCAACTACACCATCAGGAGTTAATTTGCGTTTACAATACTCCAAACACCACTCAATAAGTGGCCAAAGTTCACGAGCCTCTTCTTTATCACCACGAGCCAAAGCATAACGGGCAGCTCCATAAGCAATCATTGCGCCATCGCCACGATCTTTTGCCCCATGCCAAAAGCTAACTCCCTCGGAAATAATAGAACTTGGAATTGGATTATATTCCGGATTCATATAACGAGCAAAATGGCGATAAGCATTCAAAGCAGATTCATTACCAATATCATACCCTAAAAACGGGAAAAAAGGATTTATATATTCCGCTTGATCATTGGCCCAAACAGCGGCATAATAAGCTTCACCACCTGGACCATGCATTAACCCACCTTTAGTACGATAGATACTCTCAGCTCCACGCAATTTGGCAAAAGCAAACATTCGGTTCAACACAGGATCAGGAGTATCCAACACAAGATTTTCCCACCATTGGTTAATAAGCGCTTGGCGTCCGGCACGCTCACTTTGAATTGTGATACGTGAGAAAGCCGTGTTATCTTTCTCCGTAACATCATCTGAAACTTTCTTCCCGGAATAAATAGCATAAAAGTCCAATGTTTCACCCGGTTTCAGAATAAAAGCACCTTTTTTGGATAGAGAAGCTTCAATACGATAAGCACCATAAACACCTGCCTCTTCCGGAGTTGTATAAGTAACGCGCCATTCAGGTACACGCAAAGTTATAGGGTTTTGGCTGTTATTCTTAAAAGTATATTCTTCAAGATAACGGGGAGCATTTATCGAAGGGTAAAGAATGCGAGTCACATGAATCGCATTCTTCAGTTCCTTACGACGGTAGATATATCCATAATCACTTTCTACACGCATAATACCATTAAATGTAATATCCTGAACTACCTCATTCAACAACGTCTGGTCGTCCACTGTTACCATAGCTGGTATATTTACATCGAAACGTTGCTTCAAATTATTCTGTGTTTTATTAGGCTTCATACGCAACATGGGAAAAACCAAGCTGCGATTTAAATGAAAACGCTGTTGTACATCCACACCATAACGTAAAACGACAGAAAGCATCTGCCCACTCATTTCAACATGATCTTCATGCGGCAAATTTCGTGTAGGCTTCCATTGAATGGAACCATCTTGCAGAATCGTCCAACGGTCTTGTGACTGAGCACAAACTGTTACTGAAGCAACGAGTATCAAAGATATAAATAAAAAGATTCGTTTCATTGTCTGTTAAGTTATTGTGTTTTTAATAATAGTATGGCGCTCTCAAACTGTGCATTCAGCGGATTAGCTATTCCTGTACTCATCAATTCCGCTCCACTGAATATTTTTCCATGCCCCGGAAAACGAGAAGTACTTCCTTTAGGAAGGCCGACCTCTTCCACCCTATAATTTTTACGAGCATCAAGTCCACCAAGTATTACTTGAGGTACACTACCATCTTGAATCTGATAAAGATAAACCACAGCATCATTTTTATCGGTAGAAACATAGCTCAGAGAGGCCATTGGATGTTCATAAGGAGATACCAAACGATAAAGTTCACCTTGCATTACCAAAGGACGGATACTCGCCTTATATAATTTAACAGCATCAGCTATCTGTACACGTTCTTCAGCTGTAGCCTTATCCAATGCAAGGTCTATGCCGAAAGCTCCACTTAAAGCAACATCAATCGCCAGTTTCAGATGACGTTTACCCATACGTGTCACATGAGCAGAAATTGTACTTGCAGGAAAGAAATGAGAGAATCCCCACTGTATCTTAATACGTCCCAACGGGTCTGTATTATCACTGGGCCAAAAACTATGGAAATAAGGTAACGCACCATAGTCTACACGTCCGGAACCACCCGCACAAAGCATTGCCATAACATTGGGGAACTCTTTGGAGAAGCGTTCCATCAAACGGTAGAGAGCCCAATTATAATCAATCCAAAGATGACTCTGCTCTGCCGGTTGTAAATAGCCGGAACCTGGTTGGGTAATATAGCGATTACAGTCCCATTTCACATACGATATATCTGGATTGGGACGTAATGTTTTATCAATAACTTGCCACTCAAAAGCCTGTACTTCGGGGCGGGTAAGGTCAAGAATTTCCTGATGTCGCCCTAATATAGGAGTACGTTTAGGCTGGGTAATAATCCAATCGGGATGTTTTTGATAAAGCTCACTTTGAGGATTTACCATTTCCGGCTCTAACCAGATACCAAAATCTACTTTACGTTTCAAGGCTTCTTTTGCTATGTAAGACAGCCCCCGGGGCAGTTTCTTGGTAGAAGGCTCCCAATCACCCAAGCCATGTTTATCATCATCACGTGAATATAGTCCGTTACCAAACCAGCCATCATCCAGTAAGAATAATTCCGCCCCCACCTGGCGAGCGCCATTAAACAATTCTTTCAAACGCTCTTCATCAAAGTCACAATGTGTAGCTTCCCAATTATTCAGTAATACCGGACGATCTTTCTGTGCATCGCGAATCGCATGTTTCATAGCCCAACGATGATAACGACGACTTACCTCACCTTTACCCTGCTTACTGTATGCATACAAAATGGCAGGCGTTGTAAAGGTACCGCCACGTTCCAAATAATATTGGGAACCTAACGGATTCATTCCGGTTATGAGGCGAAGATTTTTATTCCAATCGACATCAAAAGCGAACTGGAAACTACCGCTCCAACGCAAAGAAGCAGCTAAAACCTCACCTGCATTTTCCTGTGCCGGACCATTCAATGAAAGTATAAAAGATGGGATACGCATTTGATGAGCGCGTACTCCAAGCTTGGAATCCAAAATTTTAATCCCTTCCGATAATTGTTCTTCGGAAATCGTCGCTTCTCGTTTATAATTACCGGCAAACTGAGTAAGCCAATATTCCTTAGCCTTCAAAACAGGAGAAGCAGAAGCAAAACGATGAAGAACAATTTTCCCCTTTTCATTATGACTTACCGTATTCCATATTTCCATCATACTGTTATCAGCATAGCTTTTGATATAGATTTCCACGGTAAACGGATAAGCCGGATCTTTTAAAGAAATAACCGTTTGAGAAATACCACCATTTAAATTCTCTGTACGATGTCCTATATAATGCAACTCAGTAGAAGTATTACCATCTACATGTGTTACTTGCAAAGCAGGTTCGGTAAGCACACCGTTACCATATGGCGGAAGAAATTCTCTCTCGCGAGAAGGCATTTTAGCAGATGGAACGACCTCTGCCGCAGCATCTCCAAAACCTAATTGATACAGCCGATCATCCGTACCTACCATGAAAGTTAACTTCAACTCTCCTGAGGTTACTGAAAAAAGTTTCTTCACATTCGGATTGTCCGCCGCACGCATCCCCCCCATGCAACAAACAAATATAAATAAAGTAATCAGTTTCTTCATTTACTAATATTTTAGATTATTCTTGAGTCATAAATTTCCAGGTAACGGTAGCAATACTATTGGGCTTTCCTTTCTCTGCCTTAGAAATTGTACCATGCAAACGTCCTTTCTTATCACGCGTTACTTTGATATTACGCCAAGAATATACGCCTTTTTCATAATCAAAAGTTTCACCATCATCATCATACAAACGATAAGCACCATCCGCCTTACCATAATGGCGAATTTCAAGATTTATCTTTTGTCCGGCCTTAGGAGCGTGAAGCGTAGCTTCCATAAAAGGAATTATAGCCCCATCTTTCACAAATACCGGAATACGGTCTAAGCCAGGAGAGACAGTGATTCTTTCTCCATTACCTACATATTTACCAGTATAGAAGTCATACCAATTACCCTTCGGCAGCATTACAGTACGTTTTGTTTGTCCTGCAAACATAGGAGCTACCAGCAAATATTCACCTGCCATATACTGATCTTTTATCTCTTTAGCAATAGCCTCTAAATAAGGATTATCTTCTAAATTAGAAGTTTTCAGCTCCGATGTAATTATCTGCTCCGGATTAAAACCCGGTTCCAAATTTATAGCTCGGAAAGGCGGAATACCGTCAAAATGATAACGGGCAAATTCTGTATACCAATAAGGCATCATCTGCATACGCAAAAGAGCATATTCTTTTACCTGTTTTGCTACTTCCGGGAATGACCAAGGTTTTGTTCCGCTTGCCCATGCATTAATCATTGCCATTGGCGAAAAAACCACAGACTGAAAACGACGTAACCATTCTTCGGCAGACTTAGAACCACGTACCTCTGGCGTCCATAAGACACCGCTAAAACCGGAATTGATTAATGCTGTAATAAAATCCTGATGACTGTAATAATCGTTATAAATAACATAAGGGAAAGAACTGCTTCCGCCATTAGATGCACGTACTAAACCAAAAGTACGTTGATTGCGCTTTTTATAAAGATCAGCAGTTGTACGTTGTACCCACAATCCATAAGTCTGACGCATCTGCTCGGCGGAAATACCACTAGGGAAAGTAGCAACATCCGGCCAGACATAACGGTCATACCCATCGACTTCATCTATTTTATAACCGCTTACACCTATATTTATATGTTCTTTTTCCAACTTATCTTTCCAAAGTTGGCGTCCTTTTTCACCTGCTAAATCAGGAACAATACCACACCATACTGTATGTGAACCGCTAACCGGATACATTTCTTTATATGCCTCGGACTCAGGTGAAATATATGGATTAGTCCAAAGATTGATACGTATACCTTTATCCAACATTGTTTTGACAAAACCAGCAGGGTCTGTATAACGTTTCTCATCCCACTCAAGCGTACAAGGATAGGCTTTACTTTGCCACCCCGGTTCCAATCCTATAAAATCCAGTGGATAGCCTTGACGTTCAAATTCATCAGCTTCTTTCTCCACATCTTCAGCTGTATACAGTTTCTGGGTACGTTGTGTAAAGCCCAACCCCCAACGCGGCGGCAATGTACCCCCACCACAGAATAAATTATAACGCCGAATGACATCCATTGGAGTAGGTCCTGCAAATATGTAAATTTCAGCACCTGGAGCAGGAACAAGAATAGACACAGCATCCGAATACGGACTGGCTGTCCACGTTTTATCCGTATTACGATCTTTAACTACCGGAGCATTCGGACTATCCTTGCGTGCACCACTACCGGCATAGACAGTAAGATAACGGGCAGAATTAATAAAAACCCCATATCCCAGACTGGAGATATAGAAAGGTACGGGAGCATGCGTTCTGCCATTATCCTTTCCACCATAATGGTCTACATGCAAATTCAAAATTTTACCACGCTGATGTACAGTCTGAAAGTTCAATCCAAAGCCGTAGAGTTGTTCTTTTTTCTGCAAAGGAATACGGAGAGAGGTCTTCCCATCTTGTATACTCCCGACTATTTCATTTGCCAATGCGGGCAAAGCAACTTCCGGCAAGCGCGCAAAACTTTCCTTTAAAGGAGTGACCGCAGCTACATCCAGTAACGAATAATCTTCGGGAGTACCTACCACACCTTTCCAAACACCGGGTTCCACCTGTTTCCAAGCTATTTGTGCATGTACCGGAAGTAACATCAAAATAGCAAGTGCCCCTAAAATCATTTTTTTCTTCATGTTTTCCATTCAATTTATAGTAGTCATTTTATATGTTTATACACAGGCAAACTATTATTTCGCAAAGAAACCAATAGCGTTTTTATACCGCTTGCAAAATCGTTTTATTTTTTTTCGATACTGTCTCAAATATATTAGTATTCTCAAACAACCCAAAGGTATAAACTATATATGCATACTAAATTTATTGTTATCGAATGATACCGGCAAATCCACCATTCGGTAAAAGTTTTATTTTAATCTTCCCGTCTGTATCTTTTATAGGCATATAATCAAAGCAATCTTTATCTTTACCATCCGTTATCATAGTAAACGACTTTCCTTTACATGCTGTAGGTAGTGTGAATTCTATTTCACGTTTTTCAGCCTTACCACTAATTCCCCCTATAAACCATACATCTCCCGAACGACGTGCAATCACGGCATAATCAGAGGGATAACCCGCCAACAGACAACTTTCATCCCAAGCTGCCGATACTTCTTTCAGGAATTGTTTCGGCTGTTCCGGTAAGGAAAGATAGGCCTCTGCTCTATCGGCAAAACATTGAAAACCAGATTCAAACACCACTGCCAAAGCCAATTGATGGGCTACGGTAGTTTGACGTATAGCCTCTACCCCTTGGCGTATTTTATTGGAAAATGTTACCGGAGTATAATCCATTGAACCTACAACATTACGGGTAAACGGAACAGTTGCGTTATGTTCGGCAGCCTTATCACAACGTTGCTGTCTTCCCAAAGTTTCCGCTCCCCGAATAGCTTCTGTTGTCATCATATTAGGATATGTACGTTCAAAGCCACGTGGTAAAGTAGCGCCATGTAAATCTACCAATAAATGGTTATCTGCCGCATCCTTTAAAATAGCCGGATAAAGCTGAATGATTCGTTGTTTATCAGAATCAAAGAAGTCAACTTTGATACCCTTCACCCCGATTTCGCTAATACGTTTCATCTCTGCACGACGCAGTTCAGGATCAGACATAATACGACGGGCTGCAACCGTATCGTTTTCACGTCCTGCACCGGAATGATACCACAACCATACTCCTATACCTTTCGGCTGAGCATATTTCACAACATCTTCCATTGTTCCACCATTTGCCATACGTTGCCAACCGGCATCAATCAAAATATATTCCCATCCCATTTCAACACTAAGGTCTACATATTTCAATTGTTCTTTATAATCAAGCACAGTGGCACCTTTATACCACCAGCTCCAACATGAACGTCCCGCTTTTATCCATGACTCATCCTCAATGACAGACGGTGGATTCAGATGAGACACCATCTGATTTTGGAAAATAGTATTTAAATCGTTACCAACTATAACAGCACGCCACGGAGTATACCAAGATAACTTTGAAACCGGTTCTACCGCATCCGGAACGATAGGTTCATCCAATTCTGGAAAGCGAATTTTATATGCTCCGTTTATACCGGAATTGTCAATATGTGTAGCAGGATAAGTTCCGTCCAAATGCGCTTCAGTAATCATCATCCATAAACCATTAGTCTGAAATAACATTGGGAAAGCCCAACCTCTGCCATGTTCGCATTCTGAACGAATCTCAATAGCATTGCTGCAATATTGCTCGTAACTAGGCTTTTTACGTTCATTCCAATCATAAGGATGTATCCAAGCCTTACCATTGACAGGTACCGCAAATTCCGTATGTTCCGCCTGAATTGTATGGAGTTCCTTGTCCAAGCCAGATAAACCATAACGAAAAGCTATACCGTTATTATAAACACGTACTATCAAATCAAAATTATTCCCTTCTGAAGAACTAAACGTAAAAACCTGCTCACGACAATCATCAATGGTCTTAATCTGCTTTCCCGATTTTAATTGATAAGCTTCTACAATATCTTTCACAGGGGCTGCAGACACAAATTTTGCATTTTTACCATATTCCAACGAATCCATTATTAAGCCTAAAAGAGACCTCTCAATAGCTATTGTATCTTTATAATACACAGAATAAGTCAAGTCCGTCACTCCATCTGTAATTTTATTTTCTAAGACAAAACGAACATTATTATCTTTCGATTTCAACTCCCAAGACTCAGGAGTCGTACAAGCGGTTACCAATACCGCACACAGCAGCAATGCTACATTCCAAAATTTATTCATAATATTTATTTTAAGTGTTATCATTTAGGTGTAAACATAACGATATACCCGCCACCGGTACGCATATATCCTGTCAGAGAATCTGAATTCCGGCAAAAGACACGTTGCATAGCTATTGCTGCCGCATCTGATGGATTGTCGTTCAGTACTGTTCCTTCATACCAACCATCATCCAAAAAGGTCAACGGAAATTGTATAGTACATTCTTTTTGCCCATTCAACACAGCTAAGAACCAAGTCTTCCCACTTCTACGGGCAAAAGCCGCCACTTCTCCTATCTTACTGGATGGCAAAACAATCGTTTCATCCCACGTAGCCGGTATCTCCTTTATTACCTTTACAGCCGGATTTTCCAACATCTTTTGAGGATGAGAGCCAAAGAAGATAACAGAAGAATTAAAAATTAAAGAAGTCGCAATCTGATGTGTCCAGGAAGTCTCTAAACGACGTTCACCAAAAACGACCGGAGTATAATCACCTGCTCCTACTACCAACCGCGTAAACGGTAACGTTGTATTATGTGTAGACCATTCATATTGTTTCTTCCCGTATTCAAGTCCACGTATACCTTCACGACTCATCTCATTAGGCCAACTACGTACCTCTCCTGCGGGTTTATTACTACCATGAATATTAAGCATTAATTTATACTCAGCAGCCTCTTTGAGACATGCTTGATATAAGTCTATAAATTCTTTTGATTCATGCGAAAATGCATCTAATTTTAATCCGACTATGCCTAAACGATGGCATCTTTCAAATAGAGCTTTACGTTTTTCCGGATCGCGTACATCTCGTCCATGACGCCACAACCAAACTTTTACACCGTACTTCGCAGAATAGTCTACCAGATCTTTCAGTTGCTCATCCGTCCAACGGTACCAAAAAGCATCAACCGTATTATACTCATATCCCAATTCACCTGCCAGTCTGGAAAATTCTTTCATATTCTCCAGTGTACGTGCACCACCATCCAACCAACACCATACCGAACGTCCAGGCCTAACCCAATCCGTATTTATACCTTTGGGAAAAAGATTCTTATCAGGCGTTGGAGCAAGGTTCGTTATCAAATCAGTATTCACCAACTCATTCAAATCATCAGCGATCACCACTGTACGCCACGGAGTCGTAATTGTACCAGTAATGGAAGCAGGATTTGACAAACGCCGGGCCTCTTCCAAGCTGTAATCATGGGCAAAAGGATATCCTGCTGGCTGGGCATGTCCCAACTTAGTCTCAAAACCATTCTTACCATTGGCCTGTAATGACATCCCGGCATAATTCATCAAAGCGGACTCTGTTAGGCACAAATACCCCCCGTTATCCGGTAATTGTACGGTTATAGGTGGAGCCGCCCATTCTCCTTTCACTATTTCAGAAATGTTTTTCTTTTGATGAATTCCTTCATAATGACAATACATATCATGATACCAGACCTGACTCTTCGCTGGAAGAGTAAAAACAGTATGCTCATCTGGTATTCTTACTTGGTTTTTATTACCTGGAAGTATCATACGGAAAGCAATACCGTCATTATAAGAACGAGCCTCTAAAGTAAAATCGGTATTCAACTGCCTATTCTTTAATCGAAGTAACAACCCATTACTTTTATCTATAGCTAAAGAATGAGAACCTCTAATAGGATAAGTCGCATCTGTTTTATAAGTATCTGAAGATAAAAC
>OGHN01001379.1_pt1 | contig 10335 bp, 8 predicted proteins | sample 1571511 | NCBI WGS metagenome assembly OGHN01 (sample SAMEA2582024, study PRJEB24529) | metagenome | biome: Human gut stool | place: China | collected 2011 | reverse complement strand
AAATTTTATAAAAATTTAATCTGTCATCTTCGACAAAACAGATGCCTCGTCCTTGACCGCTTCATCCGGTTCCACATCATCCCGCACAACGCGGAAATCGATAGTGCGCATGATTTTGTCTGTATCCGCCACGATCACTTTGACCTTCTGACCGAGCTTATAGTGTTTGTTCGTGCGCTCCCCGATCATCTCATAGGACGACTCCTCGTAATGGTAAAAATCATCGGTCAGAGACGTCACATGCACCAGTCCCTCCACCGTGTTTGGAAGTTCTACATAGAATCCCCACTCCTGCACGCCGGAGATAACGCCCTCAAACACCTGACCAATACGTTCTTCCATGTATTCCACTTTTTTGAGTTTATCTGTCTCGCGCTCCGCCTCATCTGCTCTCCGCTCCATCTCGCTGGAATGTTTTGCAACCTCCGGCAGAATACTGTCATAATGTTCGATCCGTTTCTGGTTCATCCTGCCGCGCAGGTTGTCCTTGATGATCCTGTGGATCTGCAGGTCAGGGTAACGGCGGATCGGTGAAGTGAAATGGCAGTAATAATTTGTGGCAAGTCCGAAATGCCCGGTGCTGACTGTCGTGTATTTTGCCTGTTTCATGGAACGCAGTGTCAGGCGGCTGATCAGAGCCTCCTCCGGTGTACCGTCAATTTTCATCAATAATTTCTGCAATTCCTTCGGATGGATCTCATCCTGTCCGATATGGATCGTGTAGCCGAAATTGTTGATAAAGGTTCCTAATTTTTTGATTTTTTCGGTGTCCGGATTATCGTGCGTCCGGTATACAAATGGCAGTTCCTGCCAGAAATAGTCCTGTGCCACTGTCTCGTTTGCGATGAGCATAAAATCCTCGATGATCTTCGTCGCAACATTCCTGTCATACGGTTTGATGTCGATCGGTTTTCCCTGCTCATCCAGAATAATTTTTGTTTCTGGAAAATCAAAATCGATTGAGCCACGCTTCATTCGTTTCTTCCGTAATATTGCAGCAAGCTCCTTCATCCGCTCAAACATCGGCACAAGTTCTTTGTACTCTTCGATCTCTGCCACGTCATGTTCTTCTAAGATTTTTTTCACACTGGTATAGCTCATGCGCCTGTCCACTTTTATGACGGTCTCTGCAATGGTGTGGTCGATCACATTTCCTTTTTCATCGATCTTCATGATACAGCTTAACGCCAGACGGTTCTCTCCTGCATTCAGCGAACAGATTCCATTTGACAGTTTGTGCGGAAGCATCGGTATCACGCGGTCGACAAGGTACACGGACGTTCCTCTTTTGAGTGCCTCCACGTCGAGTGCGCTGCTCTCCTGCACATAGTTGGATACATCGGCAATGTGAACCCCAAGTTCATAAAGATCACCCTCTTTTGTGAGCGTGATCGCATCATCAAGGTCTTTTGCGTCCTCCCCATCGATCGTGACCGTCTGCCAGTCACGCAGATCCATGCGCCCAGCCATGTCTGCAGCACTGACTTCATTCGATACATTTTCCACCTGTTTCATGATCTTTTGGGAAAACTCCACCGGGAGATCATATCCCTTCACAATGGACATGATGTCTGTCCCCGGATCGTTGATATGTCCGATGATCTCAACGACTTTTCCCTCCGGCTTTTTGCCGTTTTTTCCATAATCTGTGATCTCCACCACAACTTTATGCCCGGAAACTGCTCCCTTTGACCGCTCCTGCGGAATAAAAATGTCCTGCGCAAATCTTGGATTGTCCGGCACTGCAAATCCAAAGGTTTTACTTTTTTCATAAGTGCAGACAAGCTGCTCTGTTCCTCTGGATAAAATCTTTGTCACCGTTCCCTCTTTGCGCTTTCCACTGCTGTTTTTGGACAGCGTGATCTGAACCGTGTCCATATGAAGTGCTCCGTTTGTCTGTGTGCCCGGAATGAAGATATCTTCTTCCTCTCCCTCCACAGTCACAAAGCCAAACCCTCTCGGATGTGCGGTAAAAACACCTGTCAGATATTTTCCCTCTGATTTTACATATTTTCCCCTGCCGGATATTTCTACTTTTCCATCTGCAACGAGCGCATCTAACACTTCCATCAATTCCCCGCGCTGTGATTTCGGCACATTCAATACAATTGCCATCTCTTTTGCCTTCATCGGCACATAGAGTTCATCACAGATGAAATCATAAATCATTTTCTTTCGTTCCTGTAATAATTCTTTGTTCATAACTTCTCCATTTTCCTATAGTATACGATCATTTTTAATATTCTGATAATAGAATGACAAAAAAAAGACTGTCGTATTCACGACAGTCTTTTGCGTTTCTTAAAAAATTCCCAGATTCAATACAGCAGCAATCACAATAAACAAGGCAACCAGAATTTTGGTTCCTGTTACCAGTCTTCCTTCCATGGAACGTCCTTTATTTCTGCCCCAGTAGGTCTCAGCAGCGCCGCTGATGGAACCCAGTCCTGCGGATTTACCTTCCTGCATCAATACTAACACTGTCAGTGCTACACATACCAATATAAAAATTATGTTGATTACTACTCTTAATGCTTCCATTTCACACCTCCTAATGTCAAGCAGATTTTATATTACCATATATTGTACACAATTGCAACAACATTTTACAAGACAGTACCGAAAAGGCGGCACAAAAAAGGACCCCCGGAAATCTTTACGATCTCACGGGGATCCTTTATTTCTATTCTGAATGATCAGATTCGCAGCTTACTCTGCGATGTCACCATACATGAAGTACCAGAAACCATAAGCGGAATGCCAGATACCGGTGATCTTCTCGCTCTGCAGCCAGAAGTCATTGTAGTAAGCAACAGGGATGCATCCTACCTGCTCCATCAGAACATCCTCAGCCTGATGAAGAGCTGCGGAACGCTCAGCGGTATCCATGGTGGAAGCTGCCTTCTTCATAGCTGCATCGAAGTCAGCGTTGGAGAACTTACCATCGTTGTTACCGTTGCCGGTGCAGAACAGGTCTAACATATTGGAAGGATCGCTGTAATCTCCTACCCATCCGTTACGTGCTACCATGTACTCACCGTTACGTCTCATCGGAGTGAAGCTGGACCACTCAACGATATTTACTTCTACGTTAAGACCAAGCTCGCCCCATGCCTGCTGTAAGTACTCAGCAACAGTCTTGTGGTAACCTGCATCATTGGTAGTATAGGTGATGGTAGGAAGTCCTTCACCATTGGGGTAACCTGCATCAGCTAAGAGCTGCTTAGCTTCCTCAAGGTTAGCATCGAAATCATCGGAGATATAGCTCTGACCACCGTTAGCATTTGCATTGAAGGAGCTGCCGTCGGTATCTACCCAGCCCTCACCTACGAGGTTGTATGCGGGAGAGTAAGTTCCCTGCATCAGGGTATTTGCTACATAATCACGATCAATTGCCAGGCTCAGAGCCTTACGAACATTTACATCTGCGAATGCAGGATCTTCCAGGTTCATGGACAGATAGTAAGTTCCCAGGTTAGGCTCTACATGGAACTCAGGGTTACCCTGTAAGCTGGGGATCTCCTGGGTAGGAACATCCTTGATGAACAGTACATCACCGGACTGGTATGCAGTATAAGCTGCATTGGAATCCTCCATCAGTACGAATTTGATGCTGCCAAGCTTGATCGCATCTGCATTCCAGTAGTTAGGGTTCTTGGACATGGTAATGTGAGAACCGGGTACCCACTCGGTAATGTAGAAAGGTCCGTTGGAGATATAGGTCTCAGCTGCGGTAGCCCATGCATCACCGTTAGCCTCTACGGTTGCCTGCTGAACAGGGCTCAGGGTAGCGAATGCTGCCAGAGACTCGAAGTAAGGGCAGGGATTGGAAAGCTCTACAACGAGGGTCTTAGCATCGGGAGCGGATACTGCCAGAGCATCCAGATCACCTGCCTGTGCCTCGTCAAAGCCCTTAACCATACCCAGAACAGTCTCAGCATAAGGAGCTGCTACTACGGGATCGCATACACGCTTCCAGCTGTATACGAAATCGTCTGCGGTCAGATCACTGCCGTCAGACCACTTTAATCCATCACGAAGATGGAAGGTCCAGGTAAGACCATCTTCAGATACTTCCCAGGTCTCAGCCTGTCCGGGAGCGATCTTACCATCCTGGTCAATCGTCAGAAGACACTCAAAAGAGTGAAGCAGCATATTACCGCCATCTACTGCACTGTTCAGTGCGGGATCAATGGTCTCGGGATCGGGACCGATCTGAACGGTAAGCTGTTTGCCTTCGGTACTAACTTCAGTTGCTGCTGCATCGGTCTTGGTGCTGTCAGTTGCACTGGCACTGCCGGTTGCAGAAGAACCATTGTCGCTGCTGCCGCATGCTGCCAGAGAACCTACCAGCATTGCTGCGGTGAGCAGCATAGCTAACTTCTTTTTCATAAAGTTATCCTCCTCTTTCTTTTCATACAAAAGCACTATGCTTTGTATAGTTTTATATTAAACAGCTAAATTGCTCAGCTGTCAATACCTAATTTCAGGCATTGATCTTTTCCACATGGTGGCAAGCCACGTAATGGCCCTTTTCCACTTCTCTCCATTCGGGTTCCTTCTGTGCACAACACTCATCCGCATAAGGACATCTGGTGCGGAAACGGCATCCGGTAGGAGGATTTAAGGGGCTGGGTACATCTCCCTGCAGAACAATACGTTTACTTGCTCTTGCCTTGATGGGATCTGCAATGGGGATTGCAGAGATCAGGCTCTTGGTATAAGGATGCAGGCTTCGTGCTACCAGTTCATAGCTGTCTGCCAGTTCTACCATTTTGCCCAGGTACATAACGCCGATACGGTCGGAGATATGTTTTACGACAGAGAGGTCATGTGCGATGAACAGATAGGTCAGTCCCATCTGCTCCTGCAGCTCCTCGAACATATTCACCACCTGTGCCTGGATCGATACATCCAGTGCGGAGATCGGCTCATCGCAGACGATGAACTGCGGGTTCACTGCCAGTGCTCTCGCAATGCCGACACGCTGACGCTGTCCACCGGAGAATTCATGAGGATATCTGTTCGCATGCTCAGAGTTCAGTCCAACCTTCTCCAGCATGGAAATGATCGTATCATGACGTTCCTTCTTATTGGCAGCCAGCTTATGGATGTCGATGGCTTCCCCTACGATATCTCCTACGGTCATTCTGGGATCCAGACTTGCATAAGGATCCTGGAATACCATCTGCATCTTCTGACGATAAGGCAGCATATCTACCTTTACTTTATTTTCAACGTCCAGGATCACATTGCCGTCAAATGTGATCTTGCCGCCGGTGGGCTCATATAATCGTAAGATAGAACGTCCGGTGGTGGTCTTACCACAGCCACTCTCCCCTACCAGTCCGAGAGTCTCACCTTTATTTACAAAAAAGCTGACATCATCCACGGCCTTCACGAACTTACGGTTCTTGCCCATGCCGCCTGCGGGGAAGTACTGCTTTAAATGTTCTACCTGAAGTAATTTATCACTCATTGGTATTTCCTCCCTCCATACAGACTTTCTGGTTCATAAAGCAATGTGCGTAATGTGTCTCGCTGAAATCCGTCTTGGGCGGATTCTCTCTCAGGCAGATCTTCATGCAGTTCTTACAGCGGGGTGCGAATGCACATCCCTCGGGAGGATTCAGAAGATCCACCGGGTTACCCTCGATAGGGATTAGCTTCTCATGCTTCGTGCTGTCCAGACGGGGAATACTCTCCAACAAGCCCTTGGTATATTCATGCTTCGGATGATAAAAGATTTCGTCGCAGGTACCGGTCTCCACGATACGACCGGCATACATGACTGCAATACGGTCACACATGCTCGCCACGATACCCAGGTCATGGGTGATCATGATGATCGCCATACCCAGCTTGTCCTTCAGCTCCATCATCAGTTCCAGGATCTGCGCCTGAATCGTAACGTCCAGTGCGGTAGTAGGCTCATCGGCGATCAGAAGCTTCGGTTCACATGCCAGCGCAATAGCGATCATGACACGCTGTCTCATACCACCGGACAGTTCATGGGGATACTGCTTCATACGCTTCTCCGGTTCATTGATACCTACCAGAGACAAAAGCTCCACTGCTCTAGCATATGCCTTTTTCTTGTCCGCATCGGTATGCAGACGGATCACTTCCATGATCTGATTGCCAATGGTATATACGGGATTTAAGCTGGTCAGAGGATCCTGGAAAATAATGGAGACCTCTTTACCACGCATTTTGGAAAAATCTTTTTCGGTCATTTTCTCCACTTCGTGTCCATTGAAGTGAAGCTCTCCGCCGATCAGCTTACCGGGATAAGCGGTCAGTCCCATCAGACTGTATGCGGTTACGGATTTACCGGAACCACTCTCTCCTACGATGCCCAGTACTTCCCCTTCCTTCAGGTGAATGGAGACATCGTTCAGTGCCTTTACTTCTCCGGCAGGAGTAAAGAAAGAGAGACGTTCATGCTGTATATCTACCAGATAATTGTTATCCATCTTCACTACTCCTTCCATTAATTCTTAAGCTTCGGGTCAAATGCGTCACGAAGTCCGTCACCAAACAGGTTAAAGCTTAAGATGATCAGGCTGATCAGCAGACAGGGTGCAAACAGCAGGTACGGGAATGTGATCATTCCGTTAATGGCATCACTTGCAAGGCTTCCCAGGGAAGGCAGCGGAACTGCCACACCCATACCTAAGAAGCTCAGATAGCTCTCGGTAAAAATAGAGGAAGGGATCTGCAGTGTGGTGGTAACGATCAGAGTACCGATACAGTTGGTCAGCAGATGCTTTTTAATGATACGGCCATCCTTGGCTCCCAAAGCCTTGGCTGCCATGACATAATCATTTTCCTTCAGGGTCAGGATCTGGCTTCGTACCATACGTGCCATTCCTACCCAGTACAGCAATGCGAATACGATGAAGATACTGATCAGGTTAGATCCTACGATCTGCATCCATCCGAATCCGGGAAGCTGTGCCAGCTTTGCCAGAGGATCCTTTAACGCGAAGGACAGCAGCACGATCAGCAGAAAATCCGGTATCGTATAGATAATATCCACAATACGCATGATGATCAGATCCACCCATCCACCGAAGAATGCAGAGATGGAACCGATCAGGGAACCGATCACAAAAATAATGGCAGTAGCGATCAGACCAACCAGCAGGGAGATACGGCTTCCCATCATAACACGGATGGCATAATCACGGCCCATTTTATCGGTACCGAGCACATGGGGGAATACCTTCTCTCCCGCATCCATACGCTCTATCTCTTTCTCGGAATACTGCATGGGGTGCAGATTCTCGCTTCCTTTGATCTGTGTCTTGTAATCATAGGGATAAAATGCAGGCACAATAAAGGAAAAGATCATAACTACAATAATAACGAAGAGGCTGACCATGGCAACCTTATTCTTACGAAGTCTGCGGAAGCCATCCTGCCAGAAGCCCACGCTCTCACGCATGATGACCTGGCTCTGCTTCTCTTCTTCATTCGCCGGCATAAAATCTTCCGGTTTATATTTTACATGAAAGCTCATAGCATTCGGTTCTTTCATCGGTATCTTCCTTCCTGTTAATCTTACTTCAACTTGATCCTGGGGTCGACGATCTTATATACGATATCCACCAGCACATTCATGACAACCATCAGTGTTGCGAGGAAAATGGTGGTACCCATGATCATGGTGTAGTCACGGTTAATGATCGAGCTGACAAATTCATTGCCCAGACCGGGGATCGTAAAAATCTTCTCTACTACGAAGCTTCCTGTCATAGTATAAGCCATCATAGGACCTACATAGGTGATAACAGGGAGCAGTGCATTTCTCAGTGCATGCTTGAACAGACGGAAGAAAGGCTTTACTCCCTTCGCCGTAGCGGTTCTCATATAATCCTGTCCCAGAACATCCAGCATGGAAGAACGCATCAGTCTCATAATATAAGCAGTTGGGTACAATGCCAGTGCGATCACGGGCATCACATAATGCTTCCAGGTGCCGATTCCGTAGGTGGGCAGTATCTTTACCTTACTTCCCAGGAAATACAGAAGCAGAGTACATATAACGAAGCTTGGTACCGCAATACCACAAGTGGAGATCACGGAGATCACGCTGTCCAGCGTCTTGCCACGATGGGTAGCTGCCAGACATCCCAGAGGGATACCTACCAACAGCGCTACGATAACGGAAAGCCCACCTACTCTTGCAGATACAGGGAACTTGGATACTATAATAGAAGTAACGGTTCTTCCTCTCTGCTTCAGACTCTCTCCGAAATCACCGTGCAAAGCATCTTTCATATACGTCAGATACTGCTGGGACAAAGGCTTGTCCAGTCCATATTTTGCCTCCAGGGCTGCCTGTGCAGCAGGGCTTACTGCTTTCTCCGAGAGGAACGGACCACCGGGGACCATGTTCATCAGGAAAAAGGTGAGTGTTGCTACTGTAAAAATCGTGATCAGCGCCAGACCGATACGTTTTGCAATATATTTAAGCATCTCTTCAACTCCTTGCTTTTCTTTTGCCTACGGACATTAATAAAATACATTTTTCGCATTTGTATGCAAGTATACACATACGTAAAATGTACTTTACTTTTCCGATAACGACTTTTGTTATATTACAACACTTTTCTAAGACTGTCAACTGAAATACACATGAAGTATCTGCCACTTCCCGTGTTTTCACTTCTTCTGCCTGGTCTCTTGGATGTACGTGCATCGCGCACATATGTCTGCATATTTATGAGAATCTTTTTCAATATAAATAGCCTATAATTTTTATATTCTGCATACGGTGCATATTTTCTATTGTTTTATGTATATTTACACATTTACTAATTCTGATTTTTTCTTTCACTCATGCATTTTTCTATCGTTTTGCTATAAAAGTAGGAGGATTTCCGGTGATGGAAATCCTCCTGTTTATACAATTTTTATTTTTTGTAGTTTACATTTTGTTGCGCAACCACTCAGATCTTGTGGAACGGCTCCATATATGCCGCGGCATCCTTTAACTCCTCTTCCATGGCAAGCAGCCGGTTGTACTTCGCCACACGATCGCTGCGGCAGGGCGCTCCGGTCTTAATCTGTCCGGCATTCAGTGCCACCGCTATGTCTGCTATGGTGGTATCCTCCGTCTCGCCGGATCTGTGGGAGATCACCGCCTTGTAACCATTCTTGTGTGCCATCTCCACCGCTTCGAAGGCTTCAGACAGCGTTCCGATCTGATTGACCTTTACCAGAATGGCATTACCACAATGAAGTTTGATCCCGGCATCCAGCCGTTTTGTATTTGTGACAAACAGATCATCTCCCACTAACTGGATCTTCTCTCCCAGCCGTTTTGTAAGCTCCTGCCATCCGTCCCAGTCATTTTCATCCAGTCCGTCCTCAATAGAGATAATGGGATAGTTCTCTACGAGCCGTTCATAATACGAGATCATTTCTCCGGTATCCCGCAGGACTTCCTCTCCCTTCAGCTTACTCTCTCCGGGGAAATGGTACATTCCCGTTTTTTCATTATAAAGTTCGCTGCTGGCGGCATCCATGGCGATCCGGATATCCTGTCCCGGCACATATCCGGAAGCCTCGATCGCTTCCACAAGGAGATCCAGCACGCTCTCCGCATCCGGCAGGTCCGGTGCGAAACCGCCCTCATCCCCGACTCCGGTGGACAAGCCTTTCTCCTCTAGCAGTTTTTTCAGATTATGATAAATTTCCGCACAGATCCGTAACCCTTCCGCAAAGGTTTCCGCCTGTACGGGCATGATCATAAACTCCTGCGTGTCCACGGTGTTGGCGGCATGTGCGCCGCCGTTTAAGATGTTCATCATGGGTACCGGCAGAAGTCTCGGAGAGATTCCTCCAAAGTAACGGTACAACGGAAGTCCCAGTGCCTCCGCCGCTGCTCTTGCCACCGCCATGGACACTGCCAGCATGGCATTGGCACCTAAGCTGCTCTTGTTGTCCGTGCCGTCCGTTTCCTTAAGGATTCTGTCGATACGGATCTGTTCCAGAGCATTTTCTCCCAGTAAAACACCGGCAATTTTCTCGTCTATATTTTTTACGGCATGCTGCACGCCCAGGCCGAAATATCTGGTCTCACCGTCCCTGAGTTCCACAGCCTCGAACTGTCCGGTGCTGGCTCCGGAAGGCACTGCCGCCATACCCTTTGTGCATCTGCCGGTCTCTTTGTCCTTCACGGTAACAACCGCTGCCACCGTTGGATTCCCTCTCGAATCCAGGATCTCCCTTCCGTGTACTTCGATGATCTCCAGATATTTTTCCATAAAAAACCTCCTTACAGGTATCCTTAACTTACTTTTTCCCAGTTAAGTATATCCTATA
>OGHN01001369.1_pt1 | contig 10375 bp, 8 predicted proteins | sample 1571511 | NCBI WGS metagenome assembly OGHN01 (sample SAMEA2582024, study PRJEB24529) | metagenome | biome: Human gut stool | place: China | collected 2011 | reverse complement strand
TACTTCAATTAAATTAATTATCATTAAATGGTTCTACAGATGATAAGCTTAAGCTTTAATGACTAGATTTTGTTTTTATCTTAAATTGTGTCTGCTATAATGAAATATGTGTACGTCTTTTTTGCATCAGTTGTTCTATCTGTTATTAATTGTTTTCTAGGATCTGGATATATATATATAGGTTCCCTATATGGATTTAAATTATCAATATTGAGTGCCTTAATCTTATATTTAGTTTTTACTTTTATTGTTCTTAAAAAAAGTAAGCAATCTAATGCCTCCTGGTTATTACTTGTAATTTTACTTGGATGTTTAATATTGGATCTGCCTGTGCATATATTAGATTTTAAGAACACGCTTATGTCGTTGCTTGATTTGCCGTGTCGTTGGTTAGCAATTATTGTGGCTTATTTTTGTTACCGTTGGCAAAATTATATGATGCGGTTATTCTCTTTGGTAATTCTTTATTTGATATTTGCTTTTTGGTTAACATTTGAAGGCTTTGACTTATGGGTGCATAAATTAAACTTTGGAACATTTACTGGGAAAGTAATTGAAGATGTGGCTGAAAATGATATAATGTTTACGAATGAATTAGGGGAAAAGAAGAGTATAAATCAATTGCACGGTGAGTATATCGTTTTAGATTTTTGGTTTACTGGATGTAGAATATGTTTCGATACAATGCCCAATTTTCAAAAGTTATACAATTTGTCAAATAGTAATAAGGTCGGATTATTTTCTGTTTGTTGCTATAATGAAAAACAAGGGGAGGATTATTTAACAGGCCGTAAGGTACTTTCTGAAAGAGGATATGATTTTCCTGTGCTTTCAATAAATATCAAAGATTCTTTATTGCAAAATTTAGGTGTGAGTGCTATGCCAATGGTTTTAATCTTTAATTCAGAACGAAAACTGATTTTTAGAGGTTCTCTCGAATATGCAGAAGATTTTATGAAAGATTTTAAATGTAAGATTTGATATGAAGCATATCCTTAACAGGAACATTAAAGATATACTCTATACGGTAATCCTGAGTGTTTTTATTGTATGTGTTATGTTTATTACCTTAGATATATTTCAAGACTCTGTAATATTAACTAAGTGGTATGCTTTTTTTATTGGTTCCTCCGTGTTTGGTATTTTAATGCTATGTTCAAGAACTGTTTTTTGTATATTTAGTGATAAAATTACACTGTGCTTGTTGATTTTTTTGTCATATCTACTTATACGGAATATCAATTTATATTTAGGTATTAATTCACTTTATTCTCCACTAGCGTTCTTTGTTTTATTTTTATGTTTCCGTAACTTGTCAACGAAACTGAATAATAGAATAGTTATCGTTATAGTAGTATTATGCTTTTTTCAATCTATATATGGCATACTTCAGTATTGTGAGGTTTTTAATAATTATAGCAGATTTAAGGTTGTGGGAAGCTATGATAATCCTAGTGGATTTGCAGCTTGTCTTTCAGCTAGCTTTCCTTATTGTTTTTCTTTCTTTAATACAAAGAAGCCAATACTTTTGTTTACGGGAGTTATAATCTCTATTTTAATAATAATAGCAATAATTCTATCCGGTTCTAGGTCTGGTATACTTTCAATAATTATAGTATCCATGCTTTATTGTGGATATAAGCGTTTTTTTTGTTGCAGCAAATTGATAAAGCAAGTTTGGCTGTGTAGTGGTATGTTTGTTCTAATAGCTATTGGAATAATCTTGTTTGTAATAAAAAAAGATTCCGCAGTTGGTCGCATACTTATTTGGAGTAATACTCTTGAATTAATAAATGATAGACCGTTGTTTGGATATGGCCCTTGCGGTTTTACTGCCAATTATATGAGTGCACAAGCAGTATATTTTGAAAACAATAGTGAAAGCATTTATTCTCAATTGGCAGATAATATTATAATGCCATTTAATGACTACTTATTTATTGCTGTAAAATATGGTATTATAGGGTTGTTGATGTGTTTGGTTGTTGCGTATTTTGTGTTTAAAGAAAGTGACAAATTAGAATTAGGCCATTTTTGCATAATTTCAATAGGAGTATTCGCTTGTTTTTCATATCCGTTAAGATATCCTTATGTGCTTTTTTTATTGGCCTACTCAATTGCTATATCTTCAAAGAAAATCGGTATGCACAACTTAAATATAATGGTAAAAACGTTATTAACAGGTATTCTTATCATTGGAATGTATATGCTCTGCTTGGATATCCGTTTTGAAAGTAAATGGAATATCCTTGTTGAGATGTCTGTATTAGGAAAGACACGGACTTTAATTCCAGAGTATAATAAATTATATAAAATCTGGAATTATAATCCTTCATTTTTGTATAACTATGCAGCAGTTTTGAATAAAGCATCTGATTTCCGTACAAGTAACGCTGTTATAAAAGAATGTATAAAATATGTAAATGATTATGATATTCAAATACTATTAGCTAATAACTATTATAATCTAAACGATTTGAGTTTGGCGGAAAAGTATTATATGAATGCAAGTAATATGTGTCCAAATAGATTTATTCCCTTGTATGGATTATTTCTTGTCAACCAAAAAAGAGGAGATCAGAAAAAATGTTATGAATTAGCTAGCTTAATATTAAATAAACCTATTAAAACAATGTCAAGTACGATAAAAAATATAAAGAGAGAGGTTTATGTATTTAACAAATCTAAGAAAGCTATTAATAGATTAGACGAACGTAATGAAGAAAATTAGTTTTTTTTTGATACTCTCAAAGATCGTGCTAGGTCTTACATTCCTTTTTTCAGGATTTGTAAAGTCTGTAGATGTTTATGGAACAACATTTAAAATTGTCGATTATTTTCATGCATTTCATTTAGATATTTTCCAACCATTATCAAAACTATTGGCTTTTGGTATTGTCGGTTTTGAGTTTTTGTTAGGTATCTTAATTATAATAGGTATTTATGCTAAAGTTGTATCAAAATTAGTAATATCAATAGTCTTTTTTATGATGTTGCTCACTTTGTATATAGCTTTATTCAACAATGTTGAAGATTGTGGATGTTTTGGAGATGTATTAATTCTCTCAAATTGGGCTACATTTTTTAAAAATATAGTATTGTTGATATTTGCATTCATATTTGTGATTTACCACCGTCTGGTGATTCCATTATTTTCAATAAAAATAAGAAAGTACGTTTTAAGGTATAGTTTTATATATATTAGCGGAATTCTTTTATATAGCTATATATATGAACCATTATTTGATTTTCGTCCTTATCATGTTGGCGCAAAGCTTATGCCTTTTGACTCAATAAATAAGAAAAACAAAGATCAAGTATCTTTGATTTATAGAAAGGATGGTGAGGAAAAAGTTTTCACTCCAGAAACAGCTCCTTGGCAAAATGGTGAGTGGACATATGTTGAAACCCGTATCAATTCTTTAAACATAGAAAATACGAAATCAATTGCAGACTTTTCAATTCAAAATATTAAATTTGACAAAGAAAATAAACCAACAATAATTGATATAACTGATAAGGTTTTATTGGATTCTGAATACTCTTTCTTTTTGCTGATACCTGATTTATCAATATTGTCAGACATTCAGTATGATACAATAAATAAAATTGCATTGTATGCAGGGAATAATAAATGCAATGTTTACTGTCTGACAGCTTCTACTAGAAATGAGGTATTACAATTTAAAGAGAATTTAAATCCAGAAATAATGATATGCTTAGCTGACAATAGATTAATTAATACTATTGTGCGTACATCCCCAGGATTAATGATTATGAAAAAAGGGCTTATAGTAGCTAAATGGTCTAGATGGTCTTTCCCTTTTGATTTGCATTTGGGCTGTAATATGAATGAACTAATAACTTCATCCCCATCATCAGTGAGAATTGGTCCTATTATATTAGCTGTATTGTTACTGCTTCTGCCTATGATGGTTTTTAAAATTAAGGATAAAAGAATAAATAATCGATTTATGAAATGAAATATTGTTTACTTGCTGGCTTTGCTTTTTGTAGCCTGCACAAGCGTGAAGTAGTCGGACGAAACCATCAAAAATGATCTTCGCGCGCCCGCTACCCCATTGCTCACATTACATCCGCACGTGACATTATGGTCCGCCGCCGACAAACTCAACGAAAAGAATATATCTTTCGCTAGTGGTAAAGAACTCCCCTTTATTGGTTTCTTGCGAGTAGATGGGGGTATATCGTTTTATGGGTAGTGAGAAACTTTTTATGCAGGCTATTGCTCGTCCGGTTAATTATATCTCTTATCAGACCAAAGCTCTTGACGGCAAAGGACATGATGTGGCTATTTATTTTGAGATGGATTCGCATAAGGCATTTTGTGCCGGGCAGTCTACGCAAATGTATGAAAAGAATGGATTGGTACTGATGAAAACGGGCCGAGAGAATCAGAAGTTATGGGTCAACAAGGGGAAGAAGTATCCGGCATGGGGAAGATCGGAATGGGTGCCTATTTCATAAAATTATTAGAGGCGGTTTTGGATGAAAAAGGTAATAATATCGTTTCAAAAGATGAAATGAATTGTTCAAGATAATCTTGATAGAGTAGGCACCTGAAAGTTATAATTAAAGATGAATAGGGGATATTTCGTTTGTTCGTACTTTATGGAGGGCGTGAATAGCAACCTTATTGATTGTAATATACTATTGAATGATGTTGGTTTAATGTGTATCTTTGTAAGAAATGCGGGACAAAACATGGAATCAATATAAATCCTATAAATAAAATTAGATAATTATGAAAAACATTTTCCTTCCCAAAGTAATGATGTGTATAATTGCGCTGTTTACTTTAATTTTACCTGCTTCTGCACAAAATACAAATGCGACAAATGAGTACAAAGAAACATTGAAAAAGATTATGGACTTTTCTGGTACTTCGACCACTACGGATGACTTTTTCCAGAAATTATCTTCTATAATGAAATTAAATGTGCCGAAAGAAAATGAGGCTTATTGGAATGAGTTTGCTAAAAAATGGAAACAGAAGATGGAAAAAAAGATATTTGAAATGTATATGCCTATTTATGAGAAGCATTTAACATTGGAAGAATTGAAAGCTGTTGCTGCATTTTATGAATCTCCTGTAGGTGAAAAATATAAAGAGGCTTCGTTGATTGTTATGCGTGAGGCAATGCCGTTGTTAGTGCAGCAACTCCAGACAGAGATGTTCAAAGAAGTAATGCCGGAGAGAAGTGAACGAGTAAAAAGAGATGAACAACGGCTGAAGGAATATGAGCAAAAGAAGAAGCGTGATAAAGAGTTATATGCACAAGCTTATATGCTTCCTAGTGATAGTATAGTTGTAGTTCCTGAAGAAGTGTATGAGAAAGCGTATGAGAATGGGAGGTCTACAAGTCCTTCTTTATATTCGATTGAAAGGAGAAAGAATGATACTAAAGTGACATTCATACAACCTATTTATTGGGATTGGCAATGGTTGTATTATAGTCCGGGATTTAAGATTGTTGATAAGAAAAGTGGCGATGAATATAATGTGCGAGGATATGATGGTGGAGCTCCGATGGGTAGGCTGTTGGCTGTCAAAGGATTTAATCATAAATATATTTATATCAGTCTTTTATTCCCGAAACTGAAGAAGAGTGTGAAAGAAATAGATATTCTTGAGTTGCCGCATGAAAAGGATAAAGAACAGTTGCCTTCTAATGACGATGGAAGGTCTAAATCATATTTTGATATAAAAGTGAAAGATTATCAGGCCGTTTCCGATAAGAAAGATAAGAAGATCTATTATTAGTTTAAATGATGATCGGAATTTGAAATGATAATAGTAGGTATATGAACATGAGCGTTTACTGTTTTTGATATAAATTTATTCTATATGAGAAATCGAATTATGATTCTATGCACGTTTTGTGCTATTGCTATATTTTCTTCGGCCCAAGAGAAATACTCAATCAAAGGTATTGCTAATGAGGAATTGAATAATCAATTGTTGTATTTATGCTTGATGGGAGAGGGAGATGGAAAGAATGCTAAAGAAGTTGTTTTGGACAGCACAACAGTGGAAAAAGGAAAGTTCTCTTTTTCCGGTGTATATCAGATGCCGGATATTGCAATTATCAAGGATATGGATGGAGAAACCTATCCGTTGATTCTTGAAAAAGGAAAAATATCTGTGAATACTGCTACGAACGAGAGAGGGGGAACACCCTTAAATGATTCATTGAATATAGCTTTAAATCGTATGCAGCTTATAATGGATAATATGCTAAAAACATCAGATAGTATTTATAAGTTAATGACCGGAATGAAATCTGAAGAATTTGCTGATAAGATGGTGAATGATACTGCATTTAGAGCAAGATATGATAAGATAGAGAAGAAATTTCTTGCACAAATGGATTCTGTATCACATTGTATAAGGGATTATAAGAATAGTATAGTGGGTATATACCTTTTCTCCATTGGAGGTATGATGATGCCTTTTGAGGATATGGAGATTTTGATGAAAGAAGCTTCGCCTATATTTTCACAAAATAATTTGGTGAGAAACATTGTGGAAAAGAAGAATCAGGCACAGTTGCGTATGAAGGCGGAAGTTGAAAAGAGAATAACTCCGGAGCAGCGTGAAGAACAAAAGAAGCGGAAGGAGATGGACGCTAAGATAAAGATTGGGGAACATTTCCCGGATGCTAAAGTGAAAGACAATACTGGTAACATGAAGCTCTTGTCTGATTATGTAGGTAAGGGAAAATATGTCTTGATTGACTTCTGGGCTTCATGGTGCGGACCTTGTAGGCATGAAATGCCTAATGTGAAAGCTGCCTATGAAAAATATGTTTCTAAGGGATTTGAGGTGATTAGCATATCTACAGATCGGAAACTGAAATCTTGGAGGGCTGCTATTGAAGAACTTGGAATGAACTGGACACAATTATTGGATGTGGATGCTGGTGACGTATATGGCATTTATGCTATACCCAGAACTTTTCTTGTAGATCCTACAGGTATAGTTATAGACAAGAACTTGAGGGGGGAAAAGCTGGAAGAAGCTTTATCGAAATTGTTTGAATAATCGTTGTTTTGTTTTTATTGTATTGGTGAATTGATAGTTGAAAGTTATCAGTATGATAACAACTATCAATTCACCAATGACTTTTATTAAATAAGAAGCCCATCCAATAATTCCAGATACAGCCCGATAGCTTCTTCTATCTCTTTCAGCATAATATATTCCTCTGCCGTGTGTGAACGGGACGAGCGTCCCGGACCTATTTTCACCGATGGAAAGGACATTAATGCCTGATCGGACAAGGTTGGAGAACCGAAAGGCACACGTCCCAGCTTCACAGCTTTTTGAACAAACGGATGTTTCTCGTCGATTCGTGAAGAGTTGAGGCGGAATGAACGAGCTTGAGCTTCGCAGGAAATATGTTTCTTGATTTCCGCAAACAGTTCTTCATTTGAGTAAAGCTCGTTGCTTCGAACATCGACAACGAACGTACATTTGTCGGGAACGACATTGTGCTGTGTACCGGCATTGATGACAGTGACACTCATCTTCACAGGTCCCAATAACGGTGATTCTTTCTCGAAACGATAATCACGGAACCAGGCAATGTCGTCCAATACCTTGTAAATAGCATTGTCTCCCTCGTTGCGTGCGGCGTGTCCCGCCTTACCTGTGGCAGTAACATCCAATACCATTAATCCCTTTTCGGCAATGGCAGGTTGCATCTCCGTCGGTTCGCCCACTATGGCAAATGAAACTGGAGGAAGTCCCGGCAATACGCTCTCAATTCCGTCTTTACCAGAAACTTCTTCTTCACAGGAAGCAAGATAAATCAGATTGTATTTTTGTGAAGTACGACATAGTTGCAGGAACACCTGTAATAGGGAAACAACACTGGCACCGGCGTCGTTACTTCCTAACCCATATAACTTACCGTTCTCTTCACGTGGAGTGAACGGATCTCTCCGCCAACCATTAACAGGTTTCACTGTGTCTATGTGGGAGTTAAATAAAATAGTAGGCTTTTTCAAATCAAACATAGGGCTAAAGCACCACACATTATTTCCTTTACGTCCGGTCTGCATACCTGCCATTTCAATATAATTTTGCAGGAAATCCGCAGCCTGGGTTTCTTCCCGGCTGATTGAAGGGATACTAATCAGCGATTTAAGTAGGCTTACAGCCTCTGTCGACATATACGGAATATCATATTTCATAGTGCAAATCTTTTATCTATATCTTAATCTTTGCACAAAGATAGTCGTTTTGAGCAATAGTTTCAAATAAAACTAATACCTTTGTACCATATTTACTAATACAAAGAGTATGACTTATCATCATTTATCTGTCCTGGTCCATCGTCAGGCCGAAAAATATGGCGACAAGGTAGCCTTAAAATACCGCGACTATGAGACAGCTCAATGGATTCCTATTTCATGGAAGCAGTTCTCCGGAACAGTACGGCAAGCAGCTAATGCTTTCGTGGCATTGGGAGTGGAAGAACAAGAGAATATCGGTATATTTTCACAGAATAAACCCGAATGGTTCTATGTAGACTTTGGTGCATTTGCCAATCGGGCGGTTACCATTCCGTTCTATGCAACCAGTTCACCTGCGCAGGCGCAATATATCATTAATGATGCGCAGATTCGTTTTCTTTTTGTCGGTGAGCAATACCAGTATGATGCCGCTTTCAGCATCTTTGGTTTCTGTTCTTCTTTGCAACAACTGATAATCTTTGACCGTTCGGTGGTAAAAGACCCTCGTGACGTATCGTCTATCTATTTTGATGAGTTTATGGCGACGGGAGAGGGATTGCCTCATAATGATACGGTAGAAGAACGTACGGAGCGGGCTTCTTATGATGACTTGGCAAATATTCTCTATACTTCCGGCACAACGGGGGAACCCAAAGGGGTTATGCTTCATCATTCCTGTTATCTGGAACAGTTTCATACACATGATGATCGTTTGACGACGATGTCGGATAAGGATGTATCGATGAACTTCCTTCCATTAACACATGTGTTTGAGAAAGCATGGTGTTATCTCTGTATTCATAAAGGAGTGCAGATTTGTATCAATCTCCGTCCGGCAGATATACAGACAACCATTAAGGAAATTCGCCCGACACTGATGTGCAGTGTTCCCCGTTTTTGGGAGAAGGTTTACTCGGCCATACAGGATAACCTGTCGAAGATGAAAGGTATCGCTCGTCGCTTGGCAGAGAGGGCGTTCGTAATAGGTCGTCGTCGCAATGTGGAATATTTGCGAGCCGGGAAACGTGTACCGCTGTGGCTCGAATGCCAATACAGATTCTACGACAAGTTCGTTTTCTCGAAAATTCGTCGGGCTGTCGGGGTAGAAAACGGGAATATCTTTCCTACGGCGGGAGCTCCGTTATCCGACACGATTAACGAGTTTCTGCATATTTGCGGTATCAATATCGTTTATGGTTATGGCCTTTCCGAGACGACAGCGACGGTGAGTTGCTTCGATTTGGTGGGATATGAATTCGGAACGGTAGGCTCTTTAATGCCCGATATTCAGGTGAAGTTGGGTGAGAATAACGAGATATTGGTAAAAGGAAAGACCGTAATGAAGGGTTATTACCGTAAACCCGAAGAGACGGCCAGAGTCTTTACTGAGGACGGTTGGTTCCGTACGGGCGATGCTGGCAAGGTAAACGAACAAGGGGCATTGGTGTTGACCGAGCGTTTGAAAGATTTGTTCAAAACGTCCAATGGGAAATATATCGCTCCGCAGGCGTTGGAAACTCGTCTGGGCGAAGATAAGTATATCGACCAAGTGGCGGTGATAGGAGACCAACGGAAATATGTGACGGCTATTATCATTCCGGCTTATGAGGCTTTGAAAGAGTATGCTGCTCAAAAACAGATACAATATCGAAATTTGGAAGAGCTGGTAAAAAACCAGAAGATACAGGCTCTTATTTCGGAACGGATAGAAGCGTTGCAAAAGAATTTCGCCCGGTTCGAACAAATCAAGCGGTTCACGCTATTGCCGCAGGCTTTCAGCATGGAAAAGGGCGAGTTGACCAATACGTTGAAAATTCGTCGGTCGGTTATCAATTTATTGTATAAAGACGAGATAGAGGCCATGTATGCTTAAAAACGAAATATGAAATTTGGTAAATAGGCAGAGGGTGTATATTTTTGTACACCCTTTTGTCATATCATAAGGAAGCCTATAAATATGATTACACAAGAACAATTAAAAGAGACGGAAGAACGCAAGTTGGCGTTGAGGAGGTATCTTTGACATCGATTCGAAGAAAATCGAGGAAGAAGAGGAAGAGTTGCGTACCCATGTGCCCGATTTTTGGGAAGACCAAAAAAAGGCGGAAGCACA
>OGHN01001367.1_pt1 | contig 10381 bp, 8 predicted proteins | sample 1571511 | NCBI WGS metagenome assembly OGHN01 (sample SAMEA2582024, study PRJEB24529) | metagenome | biome: Human gut stool | place: China | collected 2011 | reverse complement strand
TTGGTGGTACAGCGGGTAACTTGATTGGAAAGCACATGGATAAGGTTAAGGCTGAGGCAGAGGCTGTGAAGAATGCGCAGGTTTCTACCGTTACAGATGCCAATGGTTTGACAGCTGTCAAGGTAACCTTCGATTCTGGTATCCTCTTCCAGACCAACAAATATACGCTCAATGCAAGCGCTAAGAACGACTTGGCTCAGTTTGCCCAGGTCTTGAAGAACAATGCCGACTGCGAGGTAGCTATCCAGGGTTACACCGATGCTACAGGTAATGATGGCATCAACTTGCCTTTGAGCCAGAATCGTGCCAATGCCGTTTCTAACTACTTGAAGTCATGCGGTGTTACCAGCAGCCAGATCAAGAGCGTAGAGGGTTTGGGTTCAGCTAATCCTGTGGTGAATACTACAGCAGCCTGCGCTCAGAACCGTCGTGTAGAGGTTTACATGTATGCTAGCCAGGCAATGGTGAATGCTGCTAACAATGGTACATTGAAGTAAAAACGAATGAGGTTCCCGGAAGGGAAAAAGAAGATAGATGATTCTAAAAAAGATCAGAAATATCGTAAGATGGGTGGTGGTGCTGTTTTTCAGTACCACCATTCTTGCTGTAGTAGCCTACCGTTTTATTCCGGTATATGTTACTCCGTTGATGATAATCCGCTGTTTTCAGCAAGTGGCTGATGGTGAAAGTATTACCTTGCATCATCACTGGGTTTCGATGGATAAGATTTCCCCTCACATGCCTGTGGCGGTGATGGCGAGCGAGGATGCCCGATTCCTCAAGCATCATGGCTTCGACTTCAATGCCATCGAGAGTGCTGCCAAGAATAATGCCCGTGGCGGTAAGGTGCATGGTGCCAGTACCATCAGTCAGCAGACCGCCAAGAACGTTTTCCTCTGGCCGGGCCGTTCCTGGACCCGCAAGGGATTTGAGGTGTATTTCACCTTTCTCATCGAAATGATGTGGAGCAAGCAGCGCATCATGGAGGTCTATCTCAACAGTATCGAGATGGGACCGGGTATCTATGGTGTAGATGCCGTGGCTGAGTATCATTTCAACAAGAAAGCGCAGGACCTCTTCCGTGGCGAGTGTGCCCTGATAGCTGCTACGCTGCCTAATCCTAGAAAGTTCAGCTCCCTGTATCCGAGTGCTTATATGAAGAAGCGCCAGCGACAGATTGAACATCAGATGAAATTCATCCCTTCGTTCCCTCGTGAGGGTGAAGACTACGACCCAAGCACGGCTGTAGGAGGATATAGGGGGAAGTGATTGTTTGTTAACAGTTGATAGTTTATAGTTTTTCCTGTAAATATTGATTAATGGATTTATTGAACGACTTGAATGATGCGCAGCGTGCTGCGGTAGAGTATATTGACGGACCTTCGCTGGTGATTGCCGGTGCAGGTTCGGGCAAAACGCGTGTGCTTACCTATAAGATTGCTTATCTCCTGAGCCAGGGCATGAAGCCTTGGAGCATTATGGCACTTACCTTTACCAATAAGGCGGCAAGGGAGATGAAGGAACGTATCGGAAAACTGGTGGGCGATGACCTCGCCCAGCATCTCTACATGGGTACCTTCCATAGCATCTTCTCCCGTATTCTCCGTGCCGAAGCTGAGCATATCGGTTTCAATAATAACTTTACCATCTATGATGAAAGTGACTCACGTTCACTGCTGAAGGCAATCATCAAGGAGATGGGACTGGATGACAAGACCTATAAGCCTGCTGCCGTTCATGCCCGGATTTCGATGGCGAAGAACAACCTGGTAACTGCCGAAGCCTACGATAGCGACCCTGCCATCCTGGAGCAGAACACGCGTGCCAGGATGCCTGCCATCGGAAAGATTTATGTGGCTTATGTGCAGCGTTGCCGTCAGGCGAATGCGATGGACTTTGATGATCTCCTGATGCTTACTTTTCAGCTTTTCAGAGATCACGAGGAAATCAGACAGAAGTATGCCGGCAGGTTCGATTATATCCTGGTGGATGAGTATCAGGATACCAACCATGTGCAGATGTCTATCGTGATGCAGCTCTGTAAGGAAAAACTGCGTGTTTGTGCCGTGGGTGATGATTCGCAGAGTATCTATAGCTTCCGTGGCGCCAACATCGACAATATATTGAATTATCAGAAACAATTGCCTGGAACCCAGCTCTTTAAGCTGGAACAGAACTACCGATCTACTCAAACCATCGTAGAGGCAGCCAACAGTCTGATTCATCATAACCGCAATCAGATTCAGAAAGAGGTGTTCAGCAAAAATGATAAAGGAGAGAAGATTCTGTATAAGCCTGCCTACAGCGACAAGGAGGAGGCACTGATAGTGGCGAAGAATATCCAGCGCATCAAGCGGCAGGATGATTGCGGATACGATCAATTTGCCATTCTCTATCGTACCAATGCCCAGAGCCGCAGCTTCGAGGAGGAATTCAGAAAGCAGGGCATTCCATATCGTATTTATGGTGGATTGAGTTTCTATCAGCGTAAGGAAATCAAGGATATCATCGCCTATTTCCGCCTTGTTGCCAACCCTGACGATGAGGAGGCTTTCAAGCGTATCATCAATTATCCGGCTCGTGGCATCGGTGCTGCTACCGTGACGAAGATTGCCGATTGTGCGCATCAGAACCAGGTGAGTTTCTGGGAGGTGATAGGTAATGTGGAGCATTACGGACTGAATGTCAACAAGGGTACGCAGACGAAGCTCGAGAATTTCCGCCTGCTCATCTCTTCATTCATCGACCGTTCGCATACTCTGGATGTCTATGAACTGGGTGATGCCATCATCAGGGAGAGTAGAATCAGCGAGGATATCATGTCGGGCAAGAATGCCGATGACCTGGCTCGCCAGGAAAACCTGGAGGAGTTTCTGAGTGGTATGCAGACCTTCGTGGCAGGACGCCAGGAAGAGGGACGAATGGATGAAGCCTATCTTACTGATTATCTGCAGGACGTGGCGCTGCTGACGGATGCGGACAGTGAGGGAGAGAATGATGAACCGAGAGTTTCGCTCATGACGATTCATGCGGCAAAGGGTCTGGAGTTTGCTACTGTTTTCGTAGTAGGTTTGGAGGAGAATATCTTCCCGAGTCCGCTTGCTGCAATCTCTGTCAGGGAACTGGAAGAGGAGCGTCGTCTGCTCTATGTTGCGATTACCCGTGCCGAGAAGCATTGCATCCTGACCAATGCCAAGAACCGTTTCCGATATGGCAAGATGGAATTTGATAATCCGAGCCGCTTCATCGATGAGATTGATGCCAGTCTGATAGAGGGAGGCGAAGAGACTCCTGAATCTTCATTCGGTGGGGGAAGAAGTTCATTTGGGGGCTATGGTTCTGAAGGTGGCTATGGTGGAAGAATGCCATGGGATAGAGACCGGTCAGGCTATAGACGTGATTATCAGAACGCTAAGCCTGTAGCTTCGCAGTTCATGGCTGATCCTAAACCAGGATTTAAATCTGTAAGAGCTGTGAATGCTGTACATAGAATCATGGGTGATACCGCTAGTTCTTCATCCGTAGCATTAGCTGGTTCTTCAGCTTCTAAAGCTTCCTCTGCTGCTGGTTCTCTCTGCGAGGGCTGTAGAATCGAGCATCAGCGTTTTGGAATAGGAACGGTATTGAAGATAGAAGGTACCGGCGAGAACACGAAGGCTACCGTAGAGTTCCAGAATGCAGGAACCAAGCAGTTGCTTCTGAAGTTTGCCAAGTTCACCATTCTCTCATAGAAAATAGAAAGAAGATAAAACTGAGGATATGAAAAAATCCCAGCTGGAAAAGAACTTCCAGCTGGGATTTTTTCATATAGAATCTTTTATAAAGCTTCATCATCAGGACGCTGAATGGCAGGCTTCTTGATTTTTGGAAGATGCTTCTTGCGTCTCAACCAGGCAGCCTTGCGCTGCTCGTAATCTTCGCGGTGGCGTTCAAGAAAATTATCTGCCATGAATTTATTCCTTGAACTTACTGTAGATCACCTTGATCTGAACAGGACCTGTAGCCACCCGCTTGCCGTCCTTGGTGGTGTAATCCTTGTCTGGATCATCCGTCGCCTTGATCAGTCGGGTAGAGGTGAGCTGCATGTCGTGATTGATCTTGGTAATCACGGTAGCATTGTTCTGTGTACTTGTGGTCAAAGTCACAGGTACCAGTACCACCTTGTTCCAGTTTTCACTCTTGCCCTTGTTCCTGTACATCGCAGTAACCAGGTTACTGATGTTATAGAAGGTGTAGGCATTCTTCACGCCTGTAGAGTTCTTGTTGTAAGAAGCCGTATAGGAGGTGCGGTTGTCTGTCAGCTTGTTCTTCTCGAAGAAGGCATCCAGACTGTCTTTCTGTACCATCAGGATAGTAGAAGGAACGCTGAACTGATAGTCGTTGTTGTTATCTACATTGTTCATTCTAGGGAAAGAGATGGTAGCTGTATTCAGCGTATCCTTCTCATGGCCCTTCATGATATCCTCTACTGGCAACGTTACTTCTGTGAAGATGCCGGCTGGTGACTTCAGATACGTGCAGCTCTCATCCTTTGCCAGATTAGCCAATGTCTTGGTGTCGTTGGTAATCTTGTTGAGCTGCAACACCTCTTCTGTACCATCAAAGCGGTTGAAGGCGAGACCTGTTACGATACTGTCGTTGCCCGCAGAGTTCTTCACCGTCTTCTTGATCTTGTAGTAGAACTGCAACTCGGTATTCCAGATGTTGGCTACGTTTCCGATACCACCGGCATTCTTGATATAGAAACCCGGACAAACCTTGTTGAGGAAATCCCAGTTGGTCTTGAAGTACTCAGGGTGCTCCACGAAGGTATTCATCACGTAAGAACCATAGTTCTTGTAGGTCTTGCCATCCTTTGCCGTATATAGCTTGTTCAGATAAATCTTGAAAGCCATCGTCGTGCTGTTCAGGTTATAGGTGGTGCTCGACTTATAGTTGTTCTCGCTCACCCAGTTGTCCTTGAAGGCATCATAGTCTGAGTAATACTCCTGATTCTCGCTCATCGGCTTGCTCATTTCGTAGGCTGTAGCCTTCATCGGTGCGAGGGTATCACCGTATGTAGTCTTGTATGATACCAGGAGATAGCATGAGTCTGCCTCGATCCTGCCTTCGTGTGCATTGCGGATGTACTCCAAAGTGTCCAGACTGAATGATGACAATACGCCAAACTGGGTCATATAGTCGCCAGCTACGTAGGTGTCGGTCTCAGGATCCTTCACATTACCGATCATACCCGTATTGTTTCGGCTCAGAACCGGGCCAGAAACGATGGAGCGTGAGGTGACGTTGAACACCTGGTCTTTGATAGAGATGTTATCAACGTCGTTGGTAATCGACGATCCGATGTTGTCGGTGGTGTCATCACATGCAGCAATAGTCATCGCTGCTATAAATAACGCTGTAAATAGTCTTAAAATCTTCATTATCCTTGAAATGTGTCTAATTTCTGAAGCTTACTCCTCATCAGGGCATACTTCGTTGATGAATGTCTTGTAGGCATCCGCAAAGTCATCGCCAGGATAAGCGAGGGTTGGCTTGCTCTTCTCATTGGCATAATCCAAGAGAGTTCTGTTTGCCAGGCTTTCGCCTTCAATCACGCCGTCGCTGTAGTCGATGGCCATCTTGCCCAACTCGATGAAGTCGAAGTCCTCCTTGTAGTCAGAGAGCAGTTCCGACTTGGCATCACGGAACTCCACGCAGCGCTTGAAGTGTGTGCCGAGTTCGCCCTTCAGCTCGTTGGTATAGAGTGAGATGATCACCTTTGAGTTGGCGAAGGAAGGCTCCTCAGCGTATGCCGTCTTGATATAGAAAGGAACCACAGCGCTTACCCAGCCCTGACATACGATGACGTCTGGCTGCCAGCGAAGCTTCTTCACGGTTTCCAGTACGCCGCGTGCGAAGAAGATGGCGCGCTCCCCATTATCTTTATATTCCACACCCTGCTCGTCGGCTGCCATCTGGCGGCGGGTGAAGTAATCGTCGTTATCAATGAAATAGATTTGTTGACGTGTTGTTGGTATAGATGCAACCTTGATGATCAGCGGATGGTCTGTATCATCGATGATAAGGTTCATACCAGACAGGCGAATCACCTCGTGCAGCTGGCCGCGACGCTCATTGATGGTGCCCCATTTAGGCATAAAGGTGCGAATCTCAAAGCCTGCTTCCTGCATTTTCTGAGGTAATTCGCGTCCCATGATAGACATGTGGGTCTCGGCTACGTATGGGTCGATCTCCTGATTGATAAATAATACTTTCTTTGCCATAAATTTAATTATTATTCTTACGAATTAGGTGCAAAGGTACAAAAAAAACTCCAAAAAAGCGTATTTTTCTTCTGAAATTCAATAATTTCGGCAATAATTCGCATATTTTTAGGTTTTTTCTTTCTTATTTGAGAAAAAAGTTGTTATTTTGCACCCGAAAACAGATAAGAAGATGAAAGTAATCAATAAGATTGTTGACCTCCAGAACGAACTTTTCGATCGTCGCAAGGAGGGAAAGGAAATCGGCCTTGTGCCAACTATGGGTGCGCTTCATGAGGGTCATGCCTCTCTGGTAAAGCGCAGTGTTGAGGAAAACGGTGTTACGGTAGTTTCCGTTTTCTTGAATCCTACTCAGTTTAATGACAAGGGTGACCTGGAGCGTTATCCACGTACACTCGATGCTGACTGCAAGCTCCTTGAGGCTTGTGGCGCTGACTATGTGTTTGCTCCTTCTGTAGAGGAGATGTATCCTACACCGGATACCCGCCACTTCGAGTTCCCTCCGGTAAGTACCGTGATGGAGGGTGCCAAGCGTCCGGGCCACTTCAATGGTGTATGCCAGGTAGTTAGTCGCCTGTTCTTTATCGTTCGTCCTACCCGTGCTTATTTCGGTGAGAAGGATTGGCAGCAGATTGCTGTCATCAAGCAGCTCGTGAAGTACCTCAACAGTGATGTGCAGATTGTGGAGTGTCCTATCATCCGTGACGAAGATGGCTTGGCTAAGAGCAGCCGCAATACATTGCTCTCTGCTGATGAGCGTGCCATCGCACCGAATATCTACAAGGCTTTGAAGGCGAGCGTAGAGTTTGCCAAGAATCATACTGTGCAGGAAACTCACGACAAAGTGGTGAGCGACATCAACGCCGTGGATGGTCTGGAGGTAGAGTATTTCCAGATTGTGGATGGCGACAGCCTGCAGGATGTGGCATCATGGGAGGATAGCGCCTACGTGGTAGGTTGCATCACCGTATATTGCGGCAAGACTCCTATCCGTCTCATCGACCATATCAAGTATAAAGGATAATTCCACTATAGATTTCTTTATTAAGTTTAATCCGTAATAGATAAAAGTAATAACAGAACAATGCAGATTGAAGTATTGAAGAGTAAGCTCCATTGTGTGACTGTAACTGAGGCTAACCTGAATTACATGGGTAGCATCACGATAGATGAGGATCTGATGGACGCAGCTAACCTGATAGCAGGAGAGAAGGTGCAGATTGTGGATAACAATAATGGCGAGCGCCTGGAGACCTATATCATTAAGGGTGAGCGTGGCAGCGGTTGTATCTGTCTGAATGGTGCAGCAGCCCGCAAGGTGCAGGTGGGTGATACCGTCATCATCATCGCCTATGCCCTGATGGACTTTGAGGAGGCTAAGACCTTCAAGCCTACCGTGGTTTTCCCTAAAGAGGGAAACAGGGTTTAATATTCAATGGAAACAAAAGAAAGGGTGTGTTATGGACTTATGGCACACCCTTTCTTTTGTTTTTTATATTTTATTCTTCGAGAAATGACTCATGATGAAACGGTCACCGAAATACTATTTAATTTAAGGTGTAATTACGATGGGTTAAGGATAGATCTCAATATGGCTGCTGCCGGAGTTGCCATTCTTGATGATCCTTATCTGGGTGGTGATGCGCTCGCTCATCGTGTCGGTATGACTGATGACGCCCACCTTCTTGCCTTGCGAACTTTGCAGCATGGCGAGGGAGTCGATGACGGTGGCTAGGGTATCGGGGTCGAGGGTTCCGAAGCCTTCGTCGATGAACAGGTTCTCGAAGGAGATGTTGCGGGAGGATAACGCCGACAAGCCCAAGGCGAGACCGAGACTCACGATGAAGGTTTCGCCACCTGATAGGGAGGTGGTGTCTCGGATATCGTCGGCACGGTCGTGGTCGATGACTCGGATGCCCAGGGAATGCTTCACCTGTTGCAGTTCGTAACGGCTGTTGAACTTTCTGATTTCCTGGTTGGCGTGCGCTATCAGGAAACTGAGCGTATAGCATTGGGCTATCTTTCGCAGCGTCTTGCCGTCTGCTCCGATGGCATCCGTAATGGCTGTCCAGTCATCCTTTTCCTGGGTTACGAGCTTCAGAGCCTCAGCCTTGTCGCCCAACAGCTTCATGGCTTCCTGATGGTTCTGCATCCTGGCTTTGGCAGCAATCAGTTCGTTGCGCTGGCTTCTCTCCTGATACTCCTGCTGAATGGCTAAGAGAGCATCACGGGTTTGGGCAGGCTGATGTTCCAAGTGCTGCTGATGCACCTTTTCTGCGCTCTGGTAAAGGGCAGTAGTTGAAGCCACAGCTTTCTCCTTTTCGTCCTTTTCCCGACGGATGGCATTCCAGTCTTCGGCAGAGTGAAGCATCTCCCGGATGGTATTTCGGTCGATGAATCGTGGTTCGATGCTTCTTTCCTCGATGCCTTCCTCTTCGGAGTCTTTTCCTTCGATGCTCTTTTCTTCAAGCTGCTTGTTGTATTCCTCGATCCAAAAGTCGAGTTCCTTTTCCTTCGCCAGCAGATTCTCTTTCATCGTCTTGTTCTGAGACAGCATAGTTTGATGCGAACCTTTACTGTTGGCGAGTTCCGCCTTCAGTTTGTTGATATTCTCGTTCTGGTTATCTGCTGCTTTCGTAACCTCATCCTTTGCTGCTGTCAGTCTTTGTTCAGCCGCATCAGGTTCTTCTCCATTCAGAATCTGCTTGTATTTCTCCTGCCATTCCTCCATTTCCTTCTTGGCGCTATTCCATATCTGAAGGGCTTTCTCGTAAGCCTCCTTCTTACTCTTTTGCTGTGAAGTGAGGTTGATGGTAAGTGCTTTTTGCTCAGCCAGTTTTGTGGTGCATATTGAAGTGTTTTCCTGGACTTCATTCAGTATTGTTGAAGCCTTGCTTTCATACGCAGCTTCATCCTTTACAGCCTTATCCTTGAGTTGGGTCAGCCGTTCTATCTCTTTCTGAATCTTGTTAAACAGGCTCAGTTTGCTGCTCGCATCTTTCGCCTTGTTTTCATAGATAGGCAAGAGCGATTTCAGTTCTGCCTCAGCCTTCGGAATCTTTGGATACTGGGCGATGAGCGCCTTCCATTCCTCTTCGTAAGTTGCGATTTCACTCGACAGTTTTTTCTGTTGTTTTTGGAGCGTCTGTACTTCGCCGTCGTTCTGTTTTCTCTCGCCGGAAAGTTCCTTCTCCTGTATCTGCTGCTGTTTCAGCAGATCCTCCTTGGCTTTCAGAAGTTGCGAGAGTTCTGTGGTGGCTTCCTCAAATTGTCTGTTGTCGGTATGATAAGGATGGGTCGTGCTGCCGCAAAGCGGACAAGGCTTGCCTTCCGTTAGGTTGGCACGATGAATTTCCCATTTTTCACTTACCATCAGGGTGTAGGCTTTTCGCAGCGTTAGGGTCTCTTTCTCCAAGATCTCGATGGTCAACTTGCCCAAGGCTTCATCTATCTCAGCATTTCTCTTGCCCAAGAGCTGAATCCGCTCCTCATTCTTCTGCTTTTCTGCTGTGGCAGCATCGAGATGAGCCACAACCTTGATGGCTTGCTGGACATCCTGCAGTTTCTTTTCGGCTGCCGATTTATGGCTCTGCAGTTCCTCTATGTTTTGTCCGGCAGTCTTGCTCTTTTCCTTCTCCCAAGCCTGTTCTGCGGCTTGCGTCGCTTCCTGCAGAACTAGTTTCTGCTTGGTAATTTCTTCCTTTGTCGTTTTGAGGGCAAGGTTCGCTTTCTCCGTTTCAGCTTCCCATTTTTGGATGTTTCGGGCGTTCTCCTCCACGTCTTTCTGGGCAGTTTGATTCTCTTTCTGCGCCAACTCCAATGCCTCTTTCTTTTCTTTCAGATTCGGCATTGCCGCTTCCATTTTTGTTTTCAGCGCCCTTGCTTCAGCAATGACCGGCAGCGCCTTGTCTAGCTGTTTCTGTGCCTTGCTGACTGCTTCCTTCAGACTGGCAAGAGTTTTCTCGCTTTCGCTGATGGCAGACTCTTGGCTTTTGATGTTTGCTTCCGCTTTCAGGATGTTTCCTTCCTGTTCGTGGATGCTTTGCGTCTGTCGTTCTATTTCCTGCAGCAGGTTGACGGCAGGCTGTACTTCATCGTGCAACTGCAGACGGAGA
>OGHN01001366.1_pt1 | contig 10382 bp, 6 predicted proteins | sample 1571511 | NCBI WGS metagenome assembly OGHN01 (sample SAMEA2582024, study PRJEB24529) | metagenome | biome: Human gut stool | place: China | collected 2011 | reverse complement strand
AGGGAGACGCCTACGCCCATACCGCCCTGAACGAGGGGCGTAGGCGTCTCCCTTGCGGGCCTGGCATCGGCCGTGGCCAATCAGGGCGGTGTCGGCGTCATCTCGTCGGCCGGTCTCGGGGCGATCTATAACAACTATTCGAAGGACTATCGCGCCGCCTCGATCTGGGGGCTGAAGGAGGAGCTTCGCAAGGCCCGCGAAGCGACGAAGGGCATCATCGGCGTCAACGTCATGGTCGCCATGTCCAACTTCGCCGACATGGTGAAGACCGCCATCGCCGAGAAGGCCGACATCATCTTCTCGGGTGCGGGGCTTCCGTTGAACCTGCCGTCGTTCCTCACGGAAGACGCCAAGACCAAACTGGCTCCGATCGTTTCGTCGGCGCGCGCCGCGAAGGTACTGTGCCAGAAATGGTTCTCGGAATATAAGTACATCCCCGACGCCATCGTGGTCGAGGGTCCCAAGGCGGGCGGCCACCTGGGTTACAAGGCCGACCAGATCTCCGACGAGCACTATTCGCTCGAAGCCATCGTTCCGCAGATCGTGGCCGAGGTCCGTGCTTTCGAGGCCGAGCACAACTGCAGCATTCCGGTGATCGCCGGCGGCGGCATCTATACGGGCGAGGACATCTACCGCATCATGGCGCTGGGCGCCGACGGCGTGCAGATGGGGACGCGCTTCGTCACCACCGACGAGTGCGACGCCGATCCGGCTTTCAAGCAGAGCTACATCGAGGCGCACGAGGAGGACATCGAGATCATCCAAAGCCCTGTCGGCATGCCGGGCCGGGCCATCCGCAACTCGTTCCTCGATCGCGTGAAGGAGGGCCTGAAGGTCCCCAAGGCGTGCCCGTTCGACTGCATCAAGACGTGCGACGTGACGCACAGCCCCTACTGCATCATGCTGGCCCTCTATAACGCTTTCAAGGGCAAGCTCCGCAACGGCTACGCCTTCTGCGGCTCGAACGCCTGGCGTGCCGAGAAGATTCAGTCGGTCCGGGAGCTGATGACATCGCTCCGCACCGAGTACGACAGCTTCGCCGCGAAATGCGAAGGCTTCTCGCTCCGGGAAAAACTCTTCGGCGCGAAGTGATCCGCCGCCTCCCAATAAAGACAAACCCCTCCCGGCCAAATGGCCGGGAGGGGTTTGTCTTTGCCGGATGTCGTGCGTCATTTCGCCGCGGCGTAGACGAGTTTGAGTTTGGCGAGCTGCGCGTTTTTCTTGTTGGTGATCTCGATGCGGTAACGCAGGTTCTCCCGGGCGTCGATCAGTGTGTAGGACCATGTGCCGTCGTCGCCGTAATCGAGCGTATACTGCGGTTCCGAATTGTCGGCGCCGAACAGGTCGAGGCTGACGTCGTTCTGCTGGCTCGTGGGCAGGTAGTGAACCTCCGAAAGAACTTTGCCGGCGATGGCCGGGAATTCGACGTATGCGCCTAATTTGCTGAAAAACAGTCCTTGGGCCGGATCCGGAATGGAGGGGCTGAACTGTTTGTTGTCGAGCCAGTAGAATTTGCCGCCCTCGTCCGGATCGACGAAAATGGCAAATGTGTAGCCGCCGATCGTGTACTCATGGCGCCCGGTCGTGAAGTTATCCGTCGAATAGGGCGGCAGCTCGGGGGTGGCGACCGAAGCTCCCAGCGTAAAATCGGCCACCAGGGTTACCTCGGACGGCAGCACCGGGGTGATTTCGTCCTGGCTGACGCTGACGGTTTTCACTCCGTCGACGTTCGTGGCCGCGATCTCGATGCTGCCCAGCTGCTTCACATAGCCGTCCCAGTTGCCCGCGGCGGCGGTTACGCGGACGGTAGCGTCACCCGTGCCCTCGGTCTTGTCGAGCGTGAAGCCTTCGCCCGAGGGGACGGCCTTCCACGCGGCGGTCGTAGTGATGGTGAAGGTTTCGGACTCCCCGGCCTCGCCGCCCAGTACGAGGGCGTCTGTGCTGACGGTCAGCGTCGCGGTGTTCTTGTCGTTGTCGTCGTTGCAGGCGGTTGGGCCGGTGACGGCGAAAACTGACAGCAGCAGCCCCGAAAGGACCCGCATGAATCTGGATGTTTGCATAAATTATTTTTTTTGTGAGTGAGTAGCTTACAACTCCTCGAGCCGCGCCACGGGCGAGACGTCGAGCGACGAGAAGTCGCCCCGCAGGTAGCGGTAGTAGCCCGCCATGGCGATCATCGCCGCGTTGTCGGTCGTGAACTTGAACTCCGGAAGGAACGTTCGCCAGCCGCGCCGGCGGCCCGCTTCGGCGATGCCGTCGCGCAGGCCCGAGTTGGCCGAGACGCCGCCTGCGATGGCGATGTCGCGGATGCCCGTCTCCTTCGAGGCGCGGATGAGTTTGTCGAGCAGAATCTCGACGATGGTCCCTTGCAGCGAGGCGCAGAGGTCGGCCTTGTGCGTCTCGATGAAGTCGGGGTCTGCGGCCACGGCGTCGCGCAGCGTGTAGAGGAACGAGGTTTTCAGGCCCGAGAACGAATAGTCGTAGCCGTCGACATGGGGGTGTGCCAGGCGGAACGCCTTGGGGTTGCCCTCCTTTGCCAGGCGGTCGATCACCGGGCCGCCCGGGTAGGGCAGCCCCATCACCTTGGCGCACTTGTCGAAGGCCTCGCCCGCGGCGTCGTCGATCGTCGTGCCGATGATCTCCATTTCGAGCGGGGAGTCCACGCGCACGATCTGCGTGTGGCCGCCGCTCACCAGAAGACACAGGAACGGAAAGTCCGGATGGGGCAGCGTGCGGTCCCGAAGGTCGATGAAGTGCGAGAGGATGTGCCCCTGAAGGTGGTTGACCTCGACCATCGGGATGTTGCGGGCGATCGAAAGCCCCTTGGTGAACGACACGCCCACGAGCAGCGATCCGACCAGCCCCGGGCCGCGCGTGAAGGCGATGGCGTCGATCCGGTCGGCGGCGACGCCCGCCTCCTTGAGCGCCGTGTCCACGACGGGGATGATGTTCTGCTGGTGGGCCCGCGAGGCCAGTTCGGGGATCACGCCGCCGTATTTGACGTGAACCGCCTGCGAGGCGATGACGTTCGACAGCAGGACGTTGTTGCGGAGCACGGCGGCAGAGGTGTCGTCACACGAGGATTCGATGCCGAGAATTGTAATATCCATCCGGAATTATAATTGTTTTTTAACTATTTTCGCTAAATTTGCAGGTTATATAGGAGTCCTGATGCGCAAAGGTATAAAAATATTGGGAAAGGTGTTCTCGGCGGCGGTTTTGTTGCTGATAATTGTTCCCGTGGCGCTCTCGCTGCTGCTCGACATTCCCGCCGTGCAGAACTACGCGGTGCACAGGGCCGCGCGCTTCGTCTCGCGCAAGCTGGAGACCACCGTGTCGATCGACCGCGTGGACATCGGCATCTTCTCGAAGGTCAGGGTCAAGGGCTTCTATGTCGAGGACTACCAGCGCGACACGCTGCTTTACGTCGGGAAGCTCGACGCCTTCATCACGAGTTTCGGCATCTTCGGCGGCGGGCTGGAGCTGAGCCGCGGCGAGATCGCCGACGCGAGGCTTTACCTGCGGCAGACGCCCGGCGGGGAGATGAACATCAAACAGATCGTCGACCGCATTTCCGACCCCGACAAACCCAAGAAGGGCAATTTCCGCCTCTCGCTGAAGAAGGCCTCGATCGAGAACATGGACCTCTGCCTCGAGCGGCTCGACCATCGCGATCCGGAGCACGGCATCGACTTCTCGCACATGCACCTCTACGGCATCACGGCCCGTGTGGACGATTTCACGATCGACGGGCAGGCCATTTACACCTCCATTGCGGCCTTTTCGGCCCGCGAACGCAGCGGCTTCGTGCTGAACCACCTGGCCGGGCGGTTCTACATGACGCAGGGCTGTCTGGGCTTCGAGAACGCCTCGATCATCACGCCGCGTTCGAACGTCAACTTTCCGTTCGTCTCGCTGGCGGGCGACTCGTGGGCGCAGTACAAGGATTTCATCGGCGAGGTGCGCATCGACGCCTCGATGCGCAATACGACCGTTTCGACCGACGACATCGCCTTTTTCGCCCCGAAGCTGCGCGACTGGCATGTGGATTTCACCGACGTAAACGTCGAGGTCGCCGGCGTGGTGTCCGATTTCACGGGCCGGATCAGGAGCATGCAGATCGGCGAGGGGACGACGCTCGTGGCCGACGCCTCGGTGAAGGGGCTTCCCGACATCCGGAAGACCCGTTTCGACCTGTCGGTTCCCCGCCTGCGCTCCACGGCCCGGGCCGTGGACGAGCTGGCCCTCGGCATCGCGGGCCGCAAACTCTCGGACAAGCTGGTCGGCGTGCTGGGCAATTCCGGGCAGATCGACCTCAATGCCCGTTTCCGGGGACTGCTCTCGTCGTTCGACATGCAGCTGGGCGCCGCGACGGGCGTGGGCAACGTCTCCTGCAACCTGAAAATGGCCCCGGTCAAAGGGGGGTTGAGCAGCGTGCGGGGCGATGTCGAGACGCGCAACCTGCGTCTGGGCGAGCTGCTCGACCGCCGCGATCTGCTGGGCAACGCCACCCTCACGGCCTATGTCGACGGCGTGATCGGCAGGGGCGTGGCCGACGCCAACGTCGTGGGCAACGTCACGCAGCTGGGATTCAACGGCTATGTCTACGACTCGCTGCGGCTCGACGGCCGCCTGCGCAACCGCGAGTTCGACGGACGCATCACGGCCCGCGATCCCAACCTCGACTTCGACTTCTTCGGCACGGTCGACCTGAACGACTCCGTGCCGCGCTACGACTTCACGATGGACCTGCGGCACGCCGATCTGGCCCGGCTGCACGTCAACCGCCGCGACTCGGTGTCGCAGCTCTCGGGCCGCATCGTCGCTGCCGCCGGAGGGCGTTCGCTCGACGATCTGAACGGCCGCATTCAGGTGACCGACGCCCGCTACCGCTACAACGACAAGGAGATCGCGGCCGCCAGCATGACCGTCACGGGCGAGAACTCCGAGCGGAGCAAGTTCGTGGAACTGCGCTCGGACTTCGCCGACGTCACGTTCCGGTCGAAAACCAGCTACCGCACCGTCTTCGAATACCTGCGCCGGAGCGCGTGGAAATACCTGCCGATGCTGGGCGGCGAAAAGTGGGAGGAGACGCCTTCGGAACGCAAGGCCGCCGTGGCCAACGACTTCTCGCTGCTGTCGGTCAACATCCGCAATTTCAACCCCGTGGCCGACGCCGTGTCGACGGGACTTCAGATCGCCGACGGCTCGTCGCTGCAACTGTTGTTCAATCCGGCCAGCGACCAGTTGTCGCTCAAGGCAGCGTCGGAGTACATCGAGCGCCGGCGCATGCTTGCCACGCGCCTTTCGGTCAACGCCTCGAACCGCGGCGACTCGCTGGCGGTCTACGCCTCGGCCGAGGATCTCTATGCAGGGGTGCTGCACCTTCCGCGCCTCTCGCTGACGGGCGGCGCGCGGCAGAACCGCGTGCAGCTCTCGGCAGGCTTCGACGACACCCTGCGCCGCGTCTCGGGACTCGTCGGGTTCCGCGCCGCGGTGGCCGACGAGCACGGACCCAACGGCCGCGTCGTCGATTTGCGGATTCTTCCCTCGCACATCACCCGCGGCGACAAGACGTGGCAGATTTTCGCCCGCAAAATCCTGCTCGACACCGCGCAGGTCGTGATCGACAAGTTCTACGTGATGAACCGCGAGCAGGAGCTGCTGCTCGACGGCGTCGCCTCGCGCAGCCGCGAGGATTCGGTGACGCTCTCGCTGCATAATTTCGACCTGGCGCCCTTCGCGCAGGTCGCCGAGCGCATGGGCTATTACATCGAGGGGCGCACGAACGGTTCGGCGGCGATGAAGTCGGTGCTGCGCGGCGGCGAGATCACGGCCGACATCCTGCTCGACAGCGTGGAGGTCAACGACATTCCCGCGCCGCCGATGCGCTTCGCCTCGCGCTGGGACTTCGCCCGCAGCCGCGCCGGAGTGACGGTCTCCGACCGTATCAGGCGCGACACGCTGATCCGCGGTTTCTACGCCCCCGACCGCAACCGCTATTTCGCCCGGCTGGACGTCGACAGTCTCGACATGGCGCTGCTGGACCCGATCCTCGCGGGTGTCGTCTCCTCGACCGAGGGCATGGCCTCGGCCGGCCTCACGTTGCAGGGCCAGGGCCGCAAGGCCGATCTCGAAGGCGAAATCCGGGTCGCGGGGCTGAAAACCACGGTCGATTTCACGCAGGTGACCTATTCGATGCCCGAGGCCGTGCTGAACGTGAAGAACAACCGGTTCAGGGCTTCGAACGTCCCGATTTTCGACCCCCGGGGCAACCGGGGGCGGTTCGATTTCGACATGAGCCTCCAGCACCTTTCGAATATCTCCTACGACGTGCGCGTGGCCCCGCAGCAGATGCTGGTGCTCGACACCGACTCCGACGACAACGACATGTTCTACGGCAGGGTCTTCGCCACGGGCACGGCCCGCATCTCGGGCGACAAGGGGGCGGTGAACATGGATATAACGGCCTCGACCGACGGCAACTCCTCGTTCGTGATGCCGCTGTCGAGCAAGTCGAACATTTCGAACGCCGATTTCGTGGTCTTCGAGCAGCCCGAGCAGGCCGATACGCTCGACGACGTGGCGCGCAAGAAACTCTCCTTCGAACGCAAGCACCGCCAGAAATCCGACGCCGGGAGCCAGATGAAGATCACCCTCGCGCTCGACGTGCGGCCCGACGCCGAAGTCGAACTCGAAGTGGCGGGCAACACGGTCAAGGGGCGCGGCGCGGGCGCGCTGAACCTCCAGATCAACCCCAAGGCCAATATTTTCGAGATCTACGGCGACTATACGATCGCGGAGGGCAGTTTCATGCTGTCGCTCCAGCAGATCATCAACAAACGCTTCACCATCGAGAGCGGTTCGTCGATCCAGTGGACCGGGTCGCCGATGAACGCGATGCTCGACATCGACGCCGTGTACAAGGTCAAGGCGTCGCTGCAACCCCTCCTGCAGGGCACGGCCGACCTCGGGGGCGACCGTTCGGTTCCCGTGGAGTGCGTCATTCACCTCGGCGAGCGGCTTTCGAACCCCACGATCACCTTCGACGTGCGGGTTCCCGGCTCCGATCCCGAGACGCAGAGCCTGATCGCCAATGCTCTCTCGACCCCCGAGACGGTCGACACGCAGTTCCTCTACCTGCTGCTGTTCAACAGCTTCATGTCCGAGAACTCGTCGCAGGCCTCGTCGAACATCGGCAGCTCGGTGTCGGCGGCCACGGGACTGGAGTTCGTGTCGAACATGGTCAGCAACTGGCTTTCGTCGTCCGACTACAACGTGGTGATCCGCTACCGGCCCAAATCGGAACTGACGAGCGACGAGGTCGATTTCGGGCTGTCGAAGAGCCTGATCAACAACCGGCTGTTCGTCGAGGTCGAGGGCAACTACCTGATCGACAACAAGCAGGCCGTGAACAGTTCGATGTCCAACTTCATGGGCGAGGCCTACATCACCTACCTGATCGACCGGGCCGGGACGCTCAAGCTGAAAGCCTTCACGCAGACCATCGACCGCTTCGACGAGAACCAGGGTTTGCAGGAGACCGGCATCGGCGTCTACTTCAAGGAGGATTTCGACAACCTGCGCGACCTGCGGCAGCGGATCAAGGAGCGTTTTACGAACAAGAAGCGCAAGGCGCGGCGCATCGCCCGCCGTACGGCCCGCGCGGCCGAAAAGGCGGCCGAAGATGCGGACCGGAGCCGTCTGCGCGAACCGGCGGATACGCTTTCGCCGTTCGGATACGTTAAAGAGGAAGAGGATGAATAGAAGGTGAACTTTGCGGTTAAGCGAGAGCAGAGACTGCTTGAAAAGTGAAAGGTGTCCCTGCGGTGATTGAATCCGACTTGATGCCGGAGCCGTGAGACAACGACCCGACTAAAAGCGCGGGCGGAGGGGCCGGGGCGCGTGCGCCCCCGCGGGCGCAGACTGCAAAACCGGCGCTCGGAAACGAAATTGGAAGGATAAAATTTGTAAACTTAAATATTTCTAAACCATTATGACAACATTTTTGCAGGCTGCCGAGGCGGTGGCCGTAAGTGAGGAGACCCGTATGGGCTTGTGGACCCTGTTTACCAAAGGCGGCTGGCTGATGTGGCCGCTGCTGGCGCTGGGGGGCGTGACGATCTTTATCTTCGTGGAGCGTTTCATGGCCATCCGCAAGGCTTCGGTGCTGGACATGAACTTTATGAACCGCATCCGCGACTACATCTCCGACGGCAAGATCTCGACGGCCGTGAACCTCTGCAAGAAGACCGACACGCCCATCGCACGCATGATTGAGAAGGGCATCGAGCGCATCGGACGCCCGATGAGCGACGTGCAGACCGCCATCGAGAACGTCGCCAACCTCGAAGTCTCGAAACTCGAAAACGGCCTTCCGTTCCTGGCCACGATCGCCGGCGGCGCGCCGATGATCGGTTTCCTCGGCACGGTGTTAGGTATGGTGCAGACCTTCATGGACATGTCCGCCGCGGGCGGCACGGTCGACCTGGGGCTGCTGTCGAGCGGCATGTACGTGGCGATGGTGACCACCGTGATGGGTCTGATCGTCGGCATTCCGGCCTACTTCGGCTACAACTACCTCGTGGCGCGCATCGAGAAGCTGGTGTTCCAGATGGAGGCCAACTCGATCGCGTTTATGGACATTCTGAATCAACCCGTTCAAAAATAGCGCGTTATGGCAATCAAACACGGATCGAAAGTCGATAAATCGTTCTCGGCCTCGTCGATGACCGACCTGATGTTCCTGCTGCTGCTGTTCCTCTTGATCGCCACGACGCTGATCAACCCCAACGCCCTGAAACTGATGCTTCCGAAGAGTTCGAACCAGTTGAAGGACAAGGCGATGACCACGGTGTCGGTTCAGGATGCGGGTCACGGCGCGGTCCAGCACGGCCTCGTCCAGCGCGCCGCTGCGCACGGCGTCGATGAGCCTGCGGTCGTTGACCCCCTGCGAGCCGGGCATCTCCAGCTCAAGGCCGGCGGCAATGCCCTTGACACGGTCGTTCACCGCGCCCCAGTCGGACATGACAAAGCCGTCAAAGCCCCACGCCCCGCGCAGAATGTCGGTCAGCAGCGGCTTGTTCTCGCTCGCATAGGCACCGTTGAGCCGGTTGTAGCTGCACATCACGGTCCAGGGGCGGGCCTTTTTTACGGCAGCCTCAAAGGCGGGCAGATAGATCTCCTGCAGGGTGCGCTCGTCCACACGGCTGTTCACCGACAGGCGGCGGGTCTCCTGATCGTTGGCGGCAAAATGCTTGATGCTTGTGCCTACGCCCTCGCTCTGCACACCGTTGATGAACCCTGCGGCTAGCTCACCGGCAAGGTAGGGATCCTCGGAGTAGTATTCAAAATTGCGGCCGCACAGGGGGCTGCGCTTGGTGTTAAGCCCGGGGCCGAGCAGCACGGCAACCTCCTGCGCAGCGGCCTCCTCGCCCATGGCGCGGCCGATTTCCTCGCCCAGTGCGGGGTCCCAGCTGCAGGACACGGTGGCCGCAGTCGGGAAGCAGGTCGCCGGCACGCTGGGGTTCAGGCCCAGATGGTCAGCTGCGCCCGCCTGCTTGCGCACGCCGTTGGGGCCATCGGATAGGGTGATGGACGGCACACCTGCCTTGGGGCAGCCGCGCGTGGTGAAGGTGCCCGCGCCCGAAAGCAGTGCGCATTTTTGTTCCAGATTCAGTTTTGCGATGATTTCAGCGTTTTTCAAGGGGACGCACTCCTTTTTTAATAAGGCAATACCGCGCAATTTCAAGTTACGGTCATGCGCTTGCATTGTGCAGTATTGCGGGGGTTATTCTTATGCGTTCTTGTTTTCGGTTCTGGCAGCCTTGGCGGCCTTGTACAGCTTGACATCACGGACAATGCCGCGGATCGCCAGTGCAAACAGTGCCACGGCAACAAGGTCGATCAGAGCAACAAGGTGACGCCAGCCGAGCACAGCGGGCTTAAAGTCGTGGCGCAGCGCGGCGGTATCGCCGATGCTCTCGGCATAGTCGCGGTTGGTCACGCGGACATGCAGGTACATGTAGAGGGTCTCCTTGGCGGCACGGCGCAGCGCCTGCATATAGCTGTTGGAGCCGGTCTCAAAGGCCATCTTGCCGCCGATGAAGCCAGCCATCCACAGGCTGCCGCCTGCGCGCAGGGCTTGGTCGCCGTTCATATAGAGCCGCTGCTGCTCTTCAAGAAGTCGCTGCTGTTCCGCTTGCAGCGTCTTCAAGCTCGGCAGTTTTTCATCTCCCTGCATCGCAAGCAATGTACTCCGTGCCGCCTCGAAAATCACAAGCTCGGCTTCGTGCTTTGCTTTGAAGCTCGGCTTGTCTTTCGCTCTCTGAAAGGCATCATACACAGGCTTGAGACGCTGATAATTGGAGATGTTTTTGATA
>OGHN01001362.1_pt1 | contig 10406 bp, 6 predicted proteins | sample 1571511 | NCBI WGS metagenome assembly OGHN01 (sample SAMEA2582024, study PRJEB24529) | metagenome | biome: Human gut stool | place: China | collected 2011 | reverse complement strand
GTAACTGTACGGCAGCTATATCCTGCTACCGCAAGGGTGCGTGGATGGCTAACCCCGCTTACGTACAGATTCACCCGACTTGTATCCCCGTTCACGGCGACAAGCAGTCCAAACTGACTTTGATGTCCGAATCTTTGCGTAACGACGGACGTATCTGGGTTCCGAAGAAACTGGAAGATGCCAAGAAGTTGCAGGAAGGTACACTGCAAGGAAAAGATATTCCCGAAGAAGACCGCGACTACTACCTGGAGCGCCGTTATCCGGCATTCGGTAACCTCGTTCCGCGTGACGTTGCCAGCCGTGCTGCCAAAGAACGTTGCGACAAGGGTTATGGCGTGAACAATACAGGTCTTGCCGTATTCCTCGACTTCTCCGAAGCTATCAACCGTTTGGGCAAAGATGTGGTTGCACAGCGTTACGGCAACCTCTTCGACATGTACGAAGAAATCACAGATGTCAGCCCGTACGAAAACCCGATGATGATTTATCCGGCTATCCACTATACAATGGGTGGTATCTGGGTAGACTACGAACTGCAAACCACTATCAAGGGTCTGTTCGCTATCGGTGAATGTAACTTCTCCGACCACGGTGCAAACCGCCTCGGTGCTTCTGCATTGATGCAAGGTTTGGCTGACGGTTACTTCGTATTGCCTTATACAATCCAAAATTATCTGGCAGATCAAATCACTGTTCCTCGTTTCTCTACTGATCTTCCTGAATTTGCTGAAGCAGAAAAGGCAGTTCAAGCTAAGATCGACAAGTTCATGAGCATCCAGGGTAAAGAATCTGTTGATTCTATCCACAAGAAACTGGGTCATATCATGTGGGAATATGTAGGTATGGGACGTACGGCAGAAGGCTTGAAGAAAGGTATTGCCGAACTGAAAGAAATCCGCAAGGAATTCGAAACGAATCTGTTTATCCCCGGTTCTAAAGAAGGTATGAACGTAGAGCTTGACAAAGCAATCCGTCTGTACGACTTCATCACAATGGGTGAGCTTGTTGCTTACGATGCATTGAACCGTAACGAAAGTTGTGGTGGTCACTTCCGTGAAGAATACCAGACTGAAGAAGGAGAAGCTAAACGTGATGACGAAAACTTCTTCTATGTAGCATGCTGGGAATATCAAGGTGACGATGAAAAAGCTCCGGTGTTGTACAAAGAACCCCTGGTATACGAAGCTATCAAGGTTCAAACCCGTAACTACAAGAGCTAATCGGTGAAGTTAAACATTTAAAAGAATTAGAAGAAAATGGATAAAAATATATCATTTACACTGAAGGTATGGCGCCAAGCTGGTCCGAAAGCTAAAGGTGCTTTTGAAACCTACCAAATGAAAGATATCCCCGGTGATACTTCCTTCCTCGAAATGCTGGATATTCTGAACGAACAGCTCATCAGCGAAAGAAAAGAACCGGTAGTATTCGACCACGATTGCCGCGAAGGTATCTGCGGTATGTGTTCTCTTTACATCAATGGACACCCGCACGGTCCTGCAACAGGTGCTACTACTTGTCAGATCTATATGCGTCGTTTCCAGGATGGTGATACGATTACTGTTGAACCTTGGCGTTCGGCCGGTTTCCCTGTAATCAAAGACTTGATGGTAGACCGTACTGCTTATGACAAGATTATGCAAGCTGGTGGTTACGTGAGCGTACGTACAGGTGCTCCGCAGGATGCTAACGCTATCCTGATTCCGAAGCCTATCGCTGACGAAGCTATGGATGCTGCTTCTTGTATCGGTTGTGGTGCTTGTGTAGCTGCATGTAAGAATGGTTCTGCTATGTTGTTCGTTTCTGCAAAAGTTAGCCAGTTGAACTTGCTGCCGCAAGGTAAACCGGAAGCTTTGCGTCGTGCAAAAGCCATGTTGTCAAAGATGGATGAACTGGGATTCGGTAACTGTACAAACACTCGTGCTTGTGAGGCTGAATGTCCGAAGAACATCTCTATCAGCAACATCGCCCGCTTGAACCGTGACTTCATCATCGCAAAATTAAAAGACTAGAAATTGCTAGATTTCGAGAGCGAGAGCTTAATTTGATTAATGACAGAATCCCCTGCCGGCTAGTCCGACAGGGGATTTCTTTATATATGAATGGATCATGATTATTATTAATAATCAGTTATCATGAACGGTTTTGTCCACGCAAATTACGTGGAGAAGCGCCAAAAGATTTCTTACAGAAATTAGAGAAATGAGGTAAGGACTCAAAACCATATTTATAGCATATCTCGGAAATACTATAAGCAGAATTATTCAAGTCATCGAGAATACCCTCTTTACGGCGTGCCAGCATCCATTCATAAACTGGTTCATGAAAGACATTATTGAAAATACGACGGAATGTGCTAAGGGTATATCCTCCTAATTGGGCTAGTTCTTCTACAGTCTTTACTTTCTTATAGTTTTGGATAACAAAGTAGTGGAAACTATTGATGTACTTAGAGAGCGGATGCACCAGACTCGAGAGGTCATAATCAGAATAATAATACCCCAACACAAATGCCAACTCTTTCCGCTTGAGAGACAACAAATCCCGGCAGACTTTATTTCCTTTTAAATAAGTGATGGAACCCTGCAAAAAATATTGTAGTTCAGGAACTATCTTTATTGGGGAATAGATAAGTGGAGGTGATACATCTTTCATTATATGATTGAAACGAGAATCACAAAACAATTCCGGTTGAATAAAACGGTAATAGATGCACTCACATTCGAGCATAGCAAGCATCTCAAATGTAGAATCAATAGCTTGAAGTATAAATTCACCTTCTTTGAGCATGGTACCGGCATATTCCTTACTATTAACCAGCATTTCTCCTTTAATCAAGAAAAGAATAAAATTTTCCTCACACCTCTGAGCTGGTTTATGAAAACCACGCTGATAAATAACATGAGTAATAGCATTGCTCACTGCTTTCGGACATATTTGACAATCCCAAGTTCCTTGACAAATAGATGGCATAAGCTGGCTGTGTTTGTATTTGTTTATGCTGCCAACAAAAATATATGAAAGATTTCATATTGCCATAAAAAAAGGGAAGAAAAGTGAAAAAGAAGTTGCACGAAGAATCTAAAACATATCTAGTTTTGAAAACTGAACTAAATCTCCATATAAAAGATAAATAACCTCACAAGATCTCATACAAAGTTCTGTGTTAATAAAGAAACCCTAGCTCCTCGAAAAGAAGAGCTAGGATTTAAAATATGCTTAACCTAGAAATAATTCTCATTTATGCTAAATCATGGACAGTGCCTATTTTATCATTTAGCAGTCTCCTCTTTTTCGTCTGCAGTATTCCATTCGCTAACCTCTGTATTAAGCCCAACTTTAGCAGCACCGGCAGGTAATGTTAATACATATAGCACATTTTGACCAACTGTCCATTTGGCATCACTAGGAAGAGTTACTTTTTTAGTTCCTGAAAAGACTTCCATCGCACCCTGTTTCGTTGAATATGTTATTGATATAACCTTACCATTTACTTCTTGAGGAAATAGCATCCAAGATGCATTAGTATCAGCCAAAGAATAATAATTCTTATTTTCAACCTTATCTGCTGATTGTTTAACAGCATAACTATATGATGAAGTAGCAGCAGCAGCCAAATTCCATTCACCATTATCTGCATTAAAACTATATTTACCTGTTCCACCTTTAACATCAGCTATACTAACAGCAGTCACTGCATAAGTAAGCAAAGGATCATCAGGAATAAACGCAAAATTTATACGGGTTAGAACATGTTTAAAATCTAGGGTCAGTGTACCATCAGCAACTTTACTCGACTCTGAAGTAACATTAGTTGCATGTGCAACGACCAAATCTTTTTGATCCGCAGGAGTGCCATCAACAGTGAAAGATATTGTAGGGTAGCCAGCGTCAGGAAGAGAATAGGACGTAGGATCTGTCGTTGGGTATGCAAAGAATTGTACTTTTTTTCCTGAACTTATTGATGGCCAATAATACGTTCCTTTATCGGTAGTAGTCCAAGGTGCAGCAGCATTATCTTTCGTATATGAGATTCCATCCATGTATGCAGCTCCTAAAGCATCTGTTCCTTTATAGTCACCATCTGTAATATAAGAACTTACAGTGAACCCTAAAAAGTTATTACTATTTGTATCTGTAGCTCTTGTAGCTTTCCTTACTACTGAAGTAAAATCAATCTTTGTTTGTTGATTCGGCGCCTCAAATTCCTCATTTTGTGAGCAACTCATAATTGCTAAAGCAGCTGTTACTGCCAATAAAATTTTCTTCATAACTGTATTTTTTAAAAGTTTATAATATTGTTCTATTTTGTTTATAACATCTATTTTAAATCACAGGTAATTCAACATTATCTTCCGGTCCCCACCCATCAACATTGCCATCCATTCCTCCACCCCCATCAGGATTCGGCGGTAACTCTGGCTTATCAACCTCAATCTTATCATCAGGTGGTAACTCAATCTCCGGTGGAGGTTCCTGTTTTCCATCATCTCCAATTCCAGCATCTTCAAGTGTCTCTATTATTTCAGTAACATCAATTGCTGCTTCTTGCACCGTATTATCCGTTTTGATAAATCTCAAGATCAACTTTATATCGCCTACACCACGGGAAATTGCGCTCCTTGATTCTGATATTCGTGTCGGGACTGACATTTCCTTTGCCTGCTTGAAAGCTGTGAAATACGCCACTACCTTATTACCATCTTTCTTTACCTCAAAATAGATAGGCTGCGAGGAAGATGCTCCATAACCTTTACCAATGTGGTAACAATCAGATAGTCCGTTAATACACCCTACGATTGCTGTTACGTACTCCAAACCTTTGACCTCTACCGCAAAAGAATACTTCTTCACTACCGATTCCAGTTTCCAATCCAAAGAAAGCACCTCTTCACTCTTATCTATTTTCAGTTCATCAATATTCAGCACATACAGTGAGTCCGGTGACCAAACCATCTTTTCCGTTCCTGTAATCCCTAAACCATTGCAGTTTCCTGTATAAGCTTCTATCGTTTCATAGGACTCTTCTCCTCGGATACGTATGGACTCCGTATTATAGTTGTAAGCTACAACCGAATATCGTCCCGGAGGAACTTTCATTTCTCCACCTCGTACCGAAAGGTACCTGTCCACTTTTTTACCCTCACCATCTTTCGGATAAAATATAACCCGGATACCTTCTGGTAATTTATCTGTTACTCCATCCCAGTTTAATGAAATTTCTACCCCACTTACAGGATAATCATCCAATATATCGCGACGGCTACACCCGTTTAGCACCAGCAGCGAGGACAGAAGCACAAGAAGCATGAATCTTGCATTTCGCATAACGCCCTCCTATCTCTTTGTTGTTATCAACCATACCAAAGAAACTTTTGCTTTGGTAGGACCAATAAAGTTATAACGCCCACTATTTGTCCATACAATATCCCCCTCATAAGGAGTATATTTCTTATATTCTGTTGTCAAATACCCTATGCCAAGACTGAATTCAAGGGAGAAGTGCCGCACTAATTGCTTTGCATATCCATAAGTCACTCCAGCAGCTCCATAGTACTTACCCTGATAACCATCTCCACGTAACTGGAAATCGTATATCCCACCTTCAGCATAAAGTCCAATAAAATGTCCGGTCAATCGGTCGCGCTTCTGCCGGTTTCCCAGCCAAAAACGTCCTTCCATGCCTCCAAAAAGGAGCTGATAGCAAAAATCGTGTTTACTATTCAACCACCACGGACATTTATATTCAGTATTCAAAGACCACCTCTTACCTATCGGAATTTCTATTTCTATATTCGGTGCCAATGCCAAATCATATAATAGATTGTTCTTTACTGCAAGCACTGTTTTGCTTTTCACCGGCTCTTCTGCCTCCGACATATCGACCTCACAGGTCTGTTTTTCTTCACTTTCTCCCACAGGCTTATCAGGTTGATTCTTCGGAAGCGCCTCTTCCTGATTCGAAACAAACAACCCGGAGACAGAAGATACCGGTTCAAAAGCCTCTCTATCTATTATCGTAGTTTCCCCGACAATCGTTATAACAGACCGCCTCAATTCCGGAAATACATTACGAACCATATATCGGTAGGCGGCTCCCCGATTTAGCTTACGCAACAGTTGCTTTCTTTTGGCGATATCATCCTTATGATAGTCAATCAACATCAGCACTTCTTCCCGGTCGGGTAAGTTGGTGTCAGATGCCACCAACCTACGAAACTCCAACCAATCCTCTCCCTTTGAACAGAAATGAATCTTATCAACATTATTAACTAATTCATATCGCCTCAAGAATTCCTTTATCGAGTTATTTCTCTTAGTAACCAAACTTTTATTATAAGACTCGTCACCATCAGGAGAAACAAAACTCACTACATTGATCGCTGTTATATATTTCGTATCCGAATTTCCGGACAACAAGGAATCCAATGTTATAATTGCCTCTTTATTAACCATATAACAAGGATTCACATTCGTTTCATTCGCATCGAAATATATCACCACCCGTCGGATTGTATCATTTGCAACAGTAAAAAATGGCACCGAAGCATACCCACTTTCTGAAAGGCTTAATAAAACCATAAGAATAGCCAATATATAGATGCCATGTTTCATTGTCGTTCGTTTCTGTTGACAAATATAGAAGTTAGAAAACAAATCAAATCATACTTTCAGAAGAAAACACAGACCCTGAAAGGTTCTGTGAAACGATTGAAACGATTTTGCAAGTTTGAGGAGTATAAAAGGCAGAAAATCATATAAAAAGAATGCACAGATTACCAATCTATCGATCGATTCTCTGTGCATTCACTAATTAAAAGCTTGCTTTCATGCAAAGCCCAGTCCAATTATGCAGCCGGGTCCGGTGCTTCCCCGTTGCCATCATCGCCCGAATCAGGGTTACCCCCATTATTCCCCCCATTACTACTTCCGTCTGTATAATCCGTTTCAATTTCCGCACGGCGGGTAATACTCATATCTTCCAGCGTATTTTTGAAGATTTTTCCCGGATAGAATAAGATCTTTCTCTGAACGATCGACTTGGATGAGACCTCCTTTTCGTCATCCGTACTCTTAGCACGGATAGTAGGAGTGAAGATACCAAACTCACCCATCTGCACGCTCTTTCCATCATCAATATCCTCCGCCATCTTATCCACCAGACCACTGACGACCAAATCTACCACCTTACGATGGACACCACAAAGCTCACTTACTTTCCGACACATCTTTGCAAAATTCACCTTACCGGAACGAACCGATTTTGCCACATACTTTTCGTTTTTGTCCTTGTCAAAACCGAACACACGTTTTGTTACTACATACTGTAAAGCCATAATTATTAAAGTTTAAATGGTTAAAAAAATAAGGGTTATCTGTATGCCATTCTCTTTGTTTGAATGACTCTGCAAAGATATAACGGGGCACATACCGCCCAGTCCCCTTTTGTCCCCATTGCGTCTCCCTTTAATAATCTAAGCCTTACAATTACTTAAATATAAATCACTATGACACAGCGTATTATATGAATTAATTATTTTTTCTGCAAATCAGCGTTCAACAAGATACTGAACCCACCAACAAACGGTACTCCTGTATCAGTCCGCATCTGCGGAACAGATTCGTCCGCCTGACGTCCTTTTTCAGGGCGTCCAAAAACGTATGACAGAATATGCATAATTTCAGGATGAGAAGCATCATGTTTCATATAACCATTACTCATTATCCGGAATCCACATTTAGAGTTACCACGTTCAATCCAACGGGTTGCCTTCATTCCGGTTACGTCCGCACTTCCTGCCTCCCCTCCCCAAACGCCAAGTATCGGGGCTGCCTTTTTATTAGGATAGGCATCGTAAGGGCCAAGACCTAACCAATGCAGCTCTTTAAGCTCTGGGACTGTTTTAATTGTCATTCCAACTATAGGTATTTGAGGAATAGCTACATCAGTCAGAATCTCATAATTTACATCCAAACGCCCATCCACACCTATTGAATAACGATAGATAGTGGTAAAATGATTGGCAGAATCTACATGACAATCCACTTTTGCCCGAATAATAACTTCATCCGGTCTATCTTCTACACTCCATTCCTTGACAGATGTTGTATACTGATTCAAGTCAACAGCCTTACGGACATTCTCTTTCCCGAAGGCAGATTTCTCACACGGATCAAGCGGAGACCATATTATAGGTCGCAAATCTGTAATCAACTGTTTGCCCCGTGCCTCTGCCGAAACCAATTGACCGGTTTGAGGACTAAAAACATAACGTATATTGCCAGTTTCTATCGTTACTGTTTCAGCTTGGCTTACTGATATTTTCCCGCAAGGCAACACTGTTCCAATTTGTTCTACCGACGGGCAAAGTTCCACAGCATCCCGCGTAATCTCTTCGCCATTGACGTTCGTAAAGATAAACCAAGCATAGTAAGTCTTCCCTGCACGGACTGTTTTCAAAGCTTCCACCGGCAGTTTGAATGTAGATTCGGCGTGAGGTTGCCCAGTGATAGAGTTAGTACCGGATGCCAAAACCCTTTCATCTTCCCTGATAGACCAGTCGATCTTTACAGTAGTAAGATCCGTAAAATCAAAATCATTCTGAATAGGAATTCGCAAGGAATCCTGACCGGGAGTAAATGAAATCTTCTCTACAGCAGGATAAACCTGTGCATACACAGCCTTCGTTTCCCAATAATCACGGGTAAAATTACGATAGGAATCCACAATACCGTCCCATCCCGCATAATCAATCCGCAGATAATCATCTCCTGCATGTACATCTTCATTCTTTTTCTGAAGATTACGCACCGGAGTCCTTATACCCTGATCCGCCCACATCCAGATTGCCGCCCCTGCTCCTGCCGGATGTTTGGTTAATGCTTTCCAACGGGCTTCCAATCCGCCAAATCCAGTATTACCATAAGCATGAGTATATTCCGTGGAAATTATAGGACGGTCAGAATGAGCTGCCAACCGGTCATATTCCTGCGGCTTCCAATAATGAGGAGCAAGAATATCAATTTCTTCCGGCAACCATTCCTCCGCTCTCCAAGGTAACAAGACAGGACGAGTGGGATCAAGCGCTTTCACCAGCTTCACAGATGCCAGATGTAATGAGGTCAACGGATCCTCATTGCCGACTGACCAATAAATAATCGACGGATGATTAATGTCCCGGACAACCGTTTCATACGAACGTTGCAGAGCAGCTCCGGAACAAGAAGGATCATACATCAAATTTCCGGCGCCTCCTAATGAAACTTCATTACCTACATACATCCCCATCTCATCACACAATTCAATAAATCCTTTCGCCGGAGTATAATGGGAAAGACGGATATAATTGATATTCGCCGCTTTCATAAGAGTCAGATCCTGCAACCAATGTTCACGGGTAGTGGCACGACCGACATCCGGATGTTCATCATGACGGTTTACGCCACGCAATTTGACAGCCTGCCCGTTGATTCTGAAAACACCACCTACCGTTGAAATCTGCCGGAACCCGATTCGTTGCGTACGTGTATGTGTCACTTGCCCTTCTTCAACAAGCTCAACACGCAGATTATAAAGATAAGGATTCTCCGCATTCCAATGATGAGGTGACTGAATACGGAATGTCAGACCGATTTCCCGATCCGTAGAAATATGAGCGGGTACTGTCAGCTGCCGCCGGGCCACTTCCTTCCCTTCTTTATCTGTAAGGGTAAATCTAAGGTCGTATGATGCACCCGGACTTGGATAATTACCCGGCACTGTACTTTTCTGTTTGTCACCGACCATAACACGCAGTTTCAAATCCGCATCTTCAAACCGATTATCGAAAAAGGTCTGTGCGACCACATTGTCTATCCAACGTTTACGTGGCATAGCTTCCAAAGTGACATCCCTGTAAATTCCGCCCAATGTCCAGTCGTCAAAAACATCAAATTTATACTCTTTAGTTATCTGCCTTACACGGACTGCCAACAGATTCGCCCCGTCTGTTTTCAGCTTGCCGCTGACATCAAACGCAAACGACGTATAACCGCTGTCATGCCTGCCCAGAAACTTCCCGTTCAGCCAGACTTCCGCCGATGACCACACCCCGCCGAAATGAAGCAATACACGCTTCCCATCCCAGCCTTCAGGAGTCTCGAATTTATGCAAATAAAAGCCCTCACTAGCCTTGTTTTCCTTGAACCCTCTATATACAGGTTCCTCATATCCCAGAACAGCCCAATTGGACGGTACAGGGATCTTTGTGAATTTCTGACTACTGAATCCCGGAGAGCTGAAATTCTCCAGACGTTTAGCCTCCTGTCCAGTCTTTGCCAAGGCAAATTGCCATTCACCGTTCAAGCTAATATACTCTTGAGCATTTACACAGAAGCGTGAAACTGGTATCCGATGATCGGGAAGC
>OGHN01001361.1_pt1 | contig 10412 bp, 7 predicted proteins | sample 1571511 | NCBI WGS metagenome assembly OGHN01 (sample SAMEA2582024, study PRJEB24529) | metagenome | biome: Human gut stool | place: China | collected 2011 | reverse complement strand
CTTACCGCACGGTCATGCTCTTCTACAAGAATACGGATTCCGACAAGATCAAGAACATCTCCATCGTGAACGCTTCGATGGACCAGCTTACCGATTTGGACAATTCTTTCTTCATTGATGCCATTGCGAACGAGCTTCGTGCGAACTATGACCGGTTGGACTTGCGTACCAACTACTCTCTTTTGGTTATTCCCGGGTATTTGGGTTCCAACAAGGTGATTGAAAAATGGGCAAAGATAGCACATGACAACAAGGTGATGATTTACACCGATTTCGCTGATTTGGAAAAGCCGGATGACGTTATAGAAATGTTCTTTGACTCCAACCTTTCGGGAGGCGATGTGTACAAGTCTAATGTATGTATGACCTGCAATTACCTGGTGGGACGCGGACGTTATGCGGAACTGGGCGAAACGGAAGATTTGTTGATTCCTCCTTCTGCGGCGTTGGCGGGCAGTGTGTACAAGACGGTAATGGCACAGGTTACCGCCGGAAAGAAGTACGGTTCCATGAGTGAGGTGGACGGGGTTGCATTCAACCTGAAAAAGAGTGAGATCTCTGAAATCGAGAAGATTGGCCTGATTCCGATGGTGAAGGAGTACGGCAAGGTGATGGCTTTCTCTGCCAAGACTCTGTTCAATGGGGATAATCTGGGATTGCAGACCTATTCCGTGGTCCGTGTGTTCGACTGGGTGACGAAAGTGCTGATGGACTTCCTCAACCGCCGTGCCTTTGAAAACTGGAACAGCAAGGCGGAAAGGGATTTGCGTGGTCAGATCAGCAAGTTCTTGGACAGCATACAGGGACCCGGACGCTTGATTGAGAAGTTCAAGATTCTTCGTTTCGAGCGTGACCCGAAGCAGAAAGACCGCATTTTCCTCGACATTCACCTGACTCCTTATTTCCCGGCAAAGAGTTTTGTCATCAAGCTGGAAGGTACAAAAGGGGATGACGAGAACGACTGGAACAGCGATTATGCGCAGGATGCATAGATAAAGTCCTTTCTTAGACGGCCGGAGTGTTCCGGTTGGTGACTCCGGCTGTTTTCTTTTTTACATTCTAAAAATTTCTCACCATGTCAGATGTGTTCAAGAATATAGCTGACGCTACCGGCGATAGTAGTGTCAGACGGGGCTTTGCCGACCTTTTTGCAGACTCCAAGGCGGCTTTGGACGAGATTCAGGCTGGTTTGGGCGGAATGCTTCCTTCCATGCCGGGTATGCCTGTCGCCAAGTTCGGCGATCTGTCCATAGGGATAGACATGCATCCTACCGTTACCCCTCCCTCCCCCATCATGCCTGTACCTCACGTGGGTAAGGTGTACGACCTTATGGCGGACATCATGGCAGGCATAGCGGCGGCTATTCCGCCTGTGATCGGCGGAGTGGCGGGAGTGGCATGCAGCATCCTCAAGAGCATGGCCCCGTCGGTAAAGGTACACAACCAGTGGATTGCGCAGGCGGGCATCGGCATTGTGCATCTGCCTGCGTTCGTGCTGCATCCGGCTCCGTTGGTCAGCGGAATGTCCGAGTCGGAAATGTGGATGGGTAGTTCCACAGTCCTGGCGGACGGTGCGCCCTGTTCCACCCTCACACATCCGGCGCTCTCCTGCAATATCGTAGGAGTACCCACAATTCCCCGCAAGGGAAAGCCCAAGAAGGTGAGCAAGGCTTTGCTTGCTCCCACTTCCATGCTCTCTACCATCACATCGGTAGGCAAGCCTGTGCTTGTGGGCGGACCGCCTACCATTGACATATTCGCGTTGGCAATGAAGTTCGGGCTGAAGGGCTTGGGTAAAATGTGGAAGAAGATAGGTGACCAATTCCAGAACCTGATTGACAGACTGAGAAAGAACGGTATGAACAAACTGGCGGACATCCTCCAGCCCATAAAATGCAAGACATTCGGCGAACCGGTGGATGCTGCCACAGGCAGGGTATATCACACCAACGTGGATTTCGAGCTGCCCGGCCCCATCCCTATCGTCTGGGAACGTACCTATTACAGCGATGCCGCCGTGGACGGTCCGTTGGGGTATAACTGGCACCACAGCTACAATCTGGGAATACGGCAGTTGGAGGAAGGAGCCTTTCTGTTCCGCCATGCTGACGGACGGGAGTCTTTCCTGCCCGTGCTGAAACCCGGAGATTGCTATTTTGACCGCAAGGAGCAGTTGTCCTGGACGCTCGACACTCGGGGTTATCAGCTTACAGACATCCGGGGACTGCAATACCGCTTTGACGGTCCTGAAAACCGTTTCGGCTACCGCATGGTGTCAGGCATTTCTGCGAAGGATGGGTTCCGGGTCCGCTTCGAATATGCTTCGGGGGGAAGGCTGGCAGGAATCATATCCTCACGGGGAGAATTCCTGAAAGTGGAGACCGACGAGTCGGGACGGGTACTCTGCGTATCCGTAAATCAGGACGGTGAGGAGGTGAAGCTGGTCCGCTACCGTTATGACGACCGGGGCGACATGGTGGAAACCATCGATGCGCTGGATGTCAGCAAGCATTTCGTCTATTCCGGCGGGCACCTGCTGGTACTGCTTACCAACCAAGGGGGTATGTCCTTCCATTGGGAATATGAAGGTAAGGGGGAGAATGCCCGCTGTGTGCATACATGGGGTGATGGAGGCGTGATGGAATATTTCATCCGTTACGGCAAGGGATATACCCATATTCGTAACGGGGAAAGTGCCGAAACCGAATATTATTACGGTGAGGACAAACTCATCTATAAGATAGTGGATGCCAACGGAGGAATTACCCGTCATCAATACAACAGCTTTCAGGAGCTGGAGGTCACGGTCAATCCCGAAGGCTATACCCGTAAGACCGCCTACAACGAGTTCGGCCGGCCGGTGCGGATAACGGACGAAAACGAGGAGGACACCTTCTTGGACTATGACAAAAACCGTAACTTGGTTTCACTCCGCACACCGGGAGGCAAAAGGCTTTCATGGGACTATGATGAACAGGATCGGGTCATCAGCCGTACCACGTTGGGCGGAGAAACAGTGAAATATGCCTACGAGGGAGGCGTGTTGCGAACCATAACGGACGGACAGGGGCGTGTCTATACGCTCACATTCAACGGACGTTACGATTTGGAGCTGCTGCAGTTCCCCAACGGGCTGTTCCGTCGGTGGGAATATGACGGCAGGGGCAGGCTCGTACAGGCGGTGGATGTCAAAGGCAATGCCACCCGTTATGCCTACGACCGGGCGGACAACCTGATACGGCTGGAAGAGCCGGACGGCAATGTGCACCTGTTTGAGTACGATGCCATGGGGAACATGGTACATGCCAAGGACAACATCCGTGAGGTAAAGTTTACCTACGGGGCGTTGGGGGTATTGAAAAGCCGTGAGCAGGACAGGCACTGGATTACGTTCGGCTACAACAGTGAGTTGCAGCTCCGCCGCATCGGCAACGAGGCGGGCGACAACTATTTCTTCGAGCTGGACGGACTGGGGCAAGTCGTTACGGAAATCGGTTTCGACGGCTTGCGGCGTGAGTACGAGCGCGATGGTGCGGGACGTGTTACCCGTGTGAACCGCCCCGGGGAAAAATGGACGGAATACCTGTACGATGGATTGGACAATATCTTGAAGGAAGAACAGTATGACGGAGAGGTGTCTCTTTACACGTATGACAAGGACGGAATGCTCATCAAGGCGAAGAACAGCGAGAACCTGCTGGAGTTCACCCGCGACAGGAAGACGGGACAGATTATAGAGGAAAAACAGGGAGAATATATCGTCAACCGCACGTACGACAGCGAGGGCAACTGTACCCGCATCACCAGCAGCCTGGGAGCGGACATCCGTCATACGTACGACCGGGAAGGCAACTTGCAGACCATGCAAGCAGGCGAGAGCTGGCAGGCGTCATGGGTACGTGACAATACTGGGCTGGAGGTGCAGCGAAGTTTCTCCGGCGGTGTGACTGTCAGGACGGAACGCGACTGTTTCGGCAGGGAGATACGCAAGTCGGTGCGGTCAGGCGGCATAGAGAAAGGTGCCTACCGCTACCAATGGGGCATCGCCAACCGCCTGCTCTCCAAGGAGAACGAGTTGACGGGTACTGTCACACGGTACGACTACGACCGTTTCGACTTCCTTATCCGGCAGGAGACTATGCAAGGTTCGGAAACGGATGTTATTTACCGTGTGCCGGACTTCGTGGGCAACCTCTTTGAGACACCGGACAGGAAAGACCGCAAGTACGGTGCCGGAGGAAAACTTTTGGAGGACCCGGATTGTTTCTATCATTACGATGACGAGGGGAACCTCGTTTTCCGTGAGTTCAAGCAGTTGCAGGAAACGGGCGTAAAGTTCGACTACAAGCGCATGGAGAAGGAGCGCGGCATCCGCTGTCTGGCTACAGGTACAGGATGGTTCTACGAGTGGACTTCCAACGGGATGCTGAAGAAGGTTATACGCCCGGACGGAAGACCGGTGGAGTTCCGGTATGATGCGTTGGGGCGCCGCACTGCCAAGCGGTATTTCGGAAAGATCACACGCTGGGTGTGGAACGGAAACGTACCTTTACACGAATGGAGCTATAAAGCCATTGGCTTACAATCGGACGAAGAGGAAAACATCCCTCCAAAAGAACCGGTAGAAGATATTACTACCTGGGTGTTCGAGGCAGGTACATTTGTACCTACGGCAAAGATACAGGATGGCAAGCAATATTCCATTGTGTCCGATTATTTGGGTACACCTATACAGATGTATGATGAAAAAGGATACAAAACATGGGAATGTACTTTAGATATATATGGGAAAGTCGTAAATTTTGAAGGATTTTTTTTAAATGATTGCCCTTTCAGGTTTCAAGGACAATATGAGGATAAGGAAACAGGACTGTATTATAATAGATTCAGATACTATTCACCTGAAACTGGTAGTTACTTTTCACAAGATCCCATAAGACTATATAGTTCTAATCCGACATTTTATGGATATATATATGATACCAATATTGGTGTTGATATTTTCGGATTTACAGGAACTTATATGTTTACAGATGGCAAGAAGTGGTATATAGGGAAAGGACCCAAAAGTAGAATGTACCAGTCTATGGATATTAGAGTTGGTGGATACACAAATGTCACAAAAGGACTACATATTGATTATGGTAATAATAATACAGGTCTCATGGTTGAAGCAGCACTTATGAGGCGAAATCAAGCTGTCACAAGCATAGATTTTCTAAACCAAATCAATTCCCCAGGAGAAAAGATGTTAACAGATGCATATCAGAAAAACAGAGCATTATACGATGATATAATGAAAAAAGCAGATGATTTTGAAGCTGAATTTAAACAATTAAAAGGAATAAAATGTCATTAGATAAAAATATACGAGAAAATATTGATGGAAAATATCTAACAATATATGCAGATGATTTTCTAGAAGGTATAGAATTTGCTAGACAAATAAAAATATCTCAAATTCAGTTTGTCAATATGTCCAATGATATATTGATTGACTTTATTAACATAGAAAAACTTTCCGAGTATTTGCAAGTAATATCATTTGTTGGCATTTGGGAAAATATCTCAAATTTAAATTCAATCTATTCTCTAAAAAATATAAAGAAAATATATATCCAACAAAAACAAAAATTTACAATAGACATCTCTAAATTCCCTAATATCATTCATTTGGGATGTGAATATTGGAGGGGAATTTTATTCGAGAATGCCCTTTCTTTGACAAGTCTTGTTTTGGTAAAATTTGCTAACAATAATCTACAACAATTAAAAAAACTAAAGAAGTTAAATGCACTACATATATATTGTTCAAAAATTAAAGAATTAAAAGGGATTGAATATCTACCAATTGAAATATTATATCTTGCAAGAAACAAATATCTAGAAGATATTTTAACTATTGAACAACTACCACAACTAATTAAATTGACAATTGAAAAATGTAGCAATGCGTCAATAGATGCAATTCACTCTAACATTCTAAATAGGATAGATATACAAATAATAAAATGAAAGTTAGAATTTATGAGAAAATAACTCTGTATAATTGAATTCTGCGAATCAAGACGTTGGTACCCATTCCGGTGGATTTATAATCCCATTATGATACGGAATTCTAACACTATCAATAGGAGATGTAAGCCTAATAGGGAGTGGTCTATGTTCAGTAAAAGTTTTCAAACGATAAGGTTTGGAAAACAATCTTTTAAAAAACGCCACTCCTATTTCCGTTTTGGGTGCAAAAAGGATATGTTTTCAAAACAGACAGACCGATTCATTCCTATTCTGTACAAAATAAACATGGGACACGAAATAGATGCGAACTTTATATTAGTTCCTATGTTTGTAATTGCAAAATAGTTTGCTAATAAAATAGCATAAGCCGTGAGTATTATTATATTTGATTTAAAAATCAACAAATATCCAATATTTAAAACTTATGCTAGTACAAAGAAACGAATTAAATTTCTCCATCCCTGCGGATTTATAATCTGCCGGTTATGAGTATTAGGATTGGTAATTCTTAAATTTCCTCTGAAAGTATATGGAGGTAAGCAAGATACCAATCTTTATAAATTTGCGATTGTTTGTTAATTAGTAAAAGGACTTAAAATAGAAAAGGTATAATCAAGCTGTACAAGAACTCTTATCTAAAACATAGCATAATGCAGATAAACAGGATATGAGTTTTTGGACAGCTTTCTATTTCTACTAAAAATACACCAAGACTGTACAAAGCATTACCCCCACATCACTCAACTCATGATCCAAATCAAACCTCAACACATAAAAAACGCCATTATCCACATAACCAAAACACCTGTTCCGCTGAGTAATTCTGAATTTCTTAACGCCTTTCTTCCATAGGTCATCTGAAAAATAACGCTTGATTTTTTTATTCTTAATTATACATTTTGTAATCCAGCCCTTTGTCCGTTGCTATGGCATCCCAATCCAATTCCTCTATTTTTTGGAATGAACCAATAAACTCGTTTCGGTTCTCATCGTCAATAAGGGAAAATCCATGAGTATCATCAATAAGACTGAAATCAAGTTTCCCTCCGCCAATACGGGCTTCCGGTGCTGTCAGCAAATCATTGATAGTTCTAAAACATAAGGCTAATAATCATAACTTTTTTAAAACCGGGTTTGTCGCTTCCGTTTTTTAAATTACCTTTGTAGTTACTTAGTATAAATGAAACATATTCAATGATTAACAGCATATTATTAACTGATTTTACAGGCTTTGCAAATACCCGGTTTGATTTCACCAAAGGGATAAACGTCCTTATTGGCAAGAATGGTACGGGCAAGACGCACGTTCTCAAATGCTTGGCGGCAACTTTGCAGGCACGCCATGACTTCCTCGGCAAGAACTCAGCTTCCAAGGAACAGTTTGAGTATATCTTGGCGGAAGACATGATATTTTATTTCAAGCCGGATGTCATAGGCAACCTGGTCAACAAGGGAGTGCCTTCAGGCAGGGCAAACATTACAGTCACGATAGACGGCAAACTGTTGCAATACAGCTTCTCATCCGCATCCAAAACAACTGTAAAATTAGAAACGGACGAAAAGTGGGACGACCGCCACTTTATCTATATTCCCCCACGTGAGATGTTCTCTTTGTTCGAAGGCTTTATCGGTTTGAGCAGTAAACGTGAAATCTCATTTGACCAAACGTATATCAACCTGGCACACGCGTTGTCACTCCCCATATTGCGTGAGTCGGAAGACAATCCGTTGAAACCGGCCATCGAGTTGCTGGAGCAGGAATTGCAGTTCAAGGTCTTGCAGATGAACGGACGTTTCTATATACAGACAGAAAAAGGGAACATGGAAGCGCACTTGGTAGCCGAAGGACTCCGCAAGCTGGCTTCCATCTTGTACCTCATACTGAATGGGGAAATCAATGCGGACACCATCCTGTTCTGGGACGAGCCCGAAGCCAACCTGAATCCGGCTCTTGTGAAAGTCGTGGCAAAGTTTATCCGCGTGCTTCAGGAATGCGGCTTGCAGATTTTCGTCGCCACTCACGACTACCTGCTTACACATACGCTTTCTCTCTATTCCGAATACAAGGAGCACACGAACATATCCGTCAAGTTCTTCGGCTTGAAAAAAGAAGATAAGGGAATCATGGTAGAGGAAAGCGAAACCTTGGCAGGCATACAGAACAATCCGATATTGGAGGAATATGCGGCATTTTACGATTTGGAACAACAATTCATCAGCAGATATGAGTGATTTTCAGGAAAGCGGTATAAGCTTCAAGTTTAGTTCTCCCCAATGGGCTGTTGTCAAGTATGATGAACATTTGGCACACAAAAAGGTAAGCAATGCCTTGCAACCTACCAAGGCGGTGGACTTCTTGGGCATTCACGATAACAGACAGCTGTTCCTGGTCGAGGTGAAGAATTACAGGGGGCATACGCACGATGCGGAGACTCAGGAGGTTTTTCAGGCAAAAGGCGATGAGTTGATGCGCAGGATTGCAGTCAAAGTCAGGGACACGATTGCTACGGCAACCAATGCGGCACGTTTCTCAACCAACGATGAAGATTTTTTCACCCGGATTAACCGGTTGCTGCTTGACAGGCAGAAAAAGATAGTCGTCATTGCCTGTATAGAACTGGATGTGGCAGATGAAAAAGGACATAAGGTCCGTATGAGTATTTGGATGCAAAAACTAAAGCAAAAGTTGTCTTGGTTACATGCTGCTAAAATTTCCATCAATCCGGTTGAAAATATTTCCGATGTATTGCCGGATACGGAAATCTCGTTCTTATAGTCTCCCGTCGGATTCTGGTATCCTTTGCCACCGTTCTTTTATGCTCCCTTTTTATTGCGGATTGATTGCGTAGCCTGTTTATGTATTGTTTTCTGAAAAATAAATCCTGCATTTTCCTCTTGTTTGAAGGGAAAAAGATATATTTGCAAAAACAGACCCGTTAATCGGTTTGTTGCCGAACGGAAAGTGTTTGCTCGAATGAAAATAGAATATATTATTGAGGTTGCAGTGATTTTCGGCGAAAAACGGAACTCCGGTACGAAACTTGATGCCTACATTTGCACTGTTAACAAAATGTTTCACTTAAAACCAATTGTTTATGGACTATACCCAAAAGATTAAGTTGCTGAACGAACTGATGCTCAATGCAACGCCGCAAAATGTAGATTTCACGCCGCAAAATGGCAATTATTGTGTGACGCTGATAGCTACGCGGCCTGTTCACACTTGGGGATATCAAAAACGTAATTTCAAGATTAAGGGACGGCTGGAAGAAGGCAAGACAATCTCTGCCGACTTGATAGCGGAAAATGAAATGCTTTTTGGAGTGGAAAACCTGCCTTACGTGGCACACGAGGGTGACCGTACCCCTATCTTCAAGATTATTCGTGCTTCCATTTTCTGCGCTTATGCGGGCTTGCAGCTCACGGGCCTGCATCGGGGAATGCGGAAGATTGCCTGGTCAGATTATCCTTTCAAAAAATCGGATAAGGAAGAACAGGCAAAAGCGGAAATCAGATTCATGAAAAGGCTGGCATCGGTAATGACTGTTCCGGATCACTGTATGATAGGACGTTCCGTGGTGACCCATCTCACTTCCACCCGTTTGCGGGATGTTATACTGTACAACAAAGAGTACGAACCATCCTTATATGAAAAGATAAAGGATTCCATCGAATCCTTGTCTCACTTCATTCCGGCAAAAGACCATGCCGACAATGTGGTTCCCGATGTGTTTGTCTCCCAACAGGATTGGGAAAATCCCCGTGACACTTATGGGCATCAGGTCGTCATACTCAACGCCAAAAGCAAAAGGAAAGAGCAGTTCTGGTGGGATTACCTGAAACTCAATATTTTCTTGAGCGATTTGGAGTATTATTTCGGTTACTATATCTTGATGAACCGCTGGCAGATTCCGATGATCCAAAAGTGGATTGCCGAATACCGTGAAAAAGGTCTCTTCGAGTCCCAGCGTGCGAAAGATTATCTTTTGTTCTATTTGAAAGCCGGAGAAAAGACACCGGTTCGTGTTTTAAACTCTCAGGGGGTACAGGTTAATATAAAGATGGTTTCGAGATAAGACAACTGCATATTGTTCCTCATAGGGAAAAGCGAATAATGTACATTTTACCGGTATTTTTTTGCCGATAGGATGCATAATTGGCTTTTCCCTTTGTTTTTGTTGGGGATATTTATACTTTTGCACTCAAAAAAATACCGTCCAGTCGGTATTTTTTTTGAGTGCAATAAATGGAATATGGATGAATTATCGGAATATGGAATGAAAAACACAGGGGAACATCTCTGTTTGAAATTCCACTTTCTGTTTGGGTTCCCCTATGTTAAACCTTAATTCCGCAACATAATTGATAATTATTTTTATAAGTTCCTGAGCAAC
>OGHN01001358.1_pt1 | contig 10432 bp, 15 predicted proteins | sample 1571511 | NCBI WGS metagenome assembly OGHN01 (sample SAMEA2582024, study PRJEB24529) | metagenome | biome: Human gut stool | place: China | collected 2011 | reverse complement strand
TACCATGCACTGTTATCGAAGCTGGTCCTTGTGTAGTTACTCAGATTAAGAGTGTTGAGAAAGACGGCTATGCAGCTGTTCAGGTAGGTTTCCAGGACAAAAAGGAAAAGCATACTACCAAACCTTTGATGGGGCACTTTAAAAAAGCTGGTGTAACTCCGAAGAGACACTTGGCCGAGTTCAAAGATTTTGAAACAGAATTGAATTTGGGAGACACTATTACAGTGGAGTTGTTCAATGATGCGGCTTATGTTGACGTTGTTGGTACTTCTAAAGGTAAAGGCTTCCAAGGTGTAGTTAAAAGACATGGATTTGGTGGAGTAGGTCAGACTACTCACGGTCAGCACAACCGCGCTCGTAAACCGGGTTCTATCGGTGCATGTTCTTACCCTGCAAAAGTATTCAAAGGAATGCGTATGGGTGGTCAAATGGGTGGTGACCGCGTTACTACACATAACTTACAGGTATTAAAAGTGATTCCGGAACACAATCTTCTTTTGATTAAAGGTTCGGTACCGGGTTGCAAAGGTTCAATCGTAATAATTGAGAAATAATGGAAGTTAACGTATTAAATATTAAAGGTGAAGACACCGGAAGAAAGGTTACGTTAAACGAATCTATCTTCGGAATTGAACCCAATGACCACGCTATCTATTTGGACGTTAAGCAGTTTATGGCTAACCAACGTCAGGGAACTCATAAATCTAAAGAAAGAAGCGAAATCAGCGGTTCTACTCGTAAATTAGGTCGTCAGAAAGGTGGTGGCGGTGCTCGTCGTGGTGATATCAACTCTCCGGTATTGGTGGGTGGTGCTCGCGTGTTTGGTCCTAAACCTCGTGACTATTGGTTTAAGTTGAATAAAAAAGTTAAGACATTGGCTCGCAAGTCGGCATTGTCTTATAAAGCTCAAGAAAACGCAATCATTATTGTTGAAGACTTCACATTTGAGGCTCCAAAGACTAAGGATTTCGTTTCTATGGTAAATAATCTTAAAATTGCTGACAAAAAGTTGCTTCTTGTTTTGCCGGAAGCTAATAAAAATGTATATTTGTCAGCTCGTAACATCGAACGTGCTAATGTAGCAATTGCTTCTGCATTAAATACTTACAATGTATTGAATGCTGAAACTCTTGTTGTTACAGAAAACTCGCTCAAGGCTATCGAGAATATCTTATCTTAATTTAAAAAGGAGGCTTAGATAATGGGAATTATTATTAAACCGTTGGTTACTGAGAAAATGACTGCAATTACCGAGAAGTTAAATCGATTCGGCTTTATTGTACGTCCTGAAGCTAACAAGTTGGAAATTAAGAGTGAGATTGAAGCTTTGTATAATGTTACAGTAGTAGATGTAAATACGCTAAAATACTCGGGAAAGAGTAAAAGCCGTTACACTAAGTCTGGAATCATCAATGGTCGTACGAATGCTTATAAGAAAGCTATCGTAACATTGAAAGAAGGCGATACTATTGATTTTTATAGCAATATTTAATAAAGATGGCAGTACGTAAATTTAAGCCCACAACACCGGGGCAAAGACATAAAATTATTGGTACTTTTGAAGAGATTACTGCATCGGTACCAGAAAAGTCTCTTGTATTTGGAAAACGCTCAACAGGTGGTCGCAACAACGTTGGTAAAATGACAATGCGCTATATGGGCGGTGGTCACAAGAGAAAATACAGACTTATTGATTTCAAGAGAAACAAAGACGGTGTACCCGCAGTTGTTAAAACTATAGAATACGATCCGAATCGTTCGGCTCGTATTGCTTTGCTGTTTTATGCTGATGGTGAAAAGAGATATATTATTGCTCCTAATGGATTGCAAGTTGGTAGCACATTGGTGTCTGGAGCGAATGCAGCGCCTGAGATTGGTAACGCACTTCCGCTTGAAAACATCCCCGTTGGTACTGTAATTCACAATATAGAATTACGTCCGGGTCAAGGTGCAGCTTTGGTAAGATCAGCTGGTAATTTTGCTCAGTTAACTTCAAGAGAAGGCAAGTATTGTGTGATTAAATTGCCTTCAGGTGAGGTAAGACAAATACTTAGTGCTTGTAAGGCTACTATTGGTAGCGTTGGTAACTCTGATCATGGATTGGAATCTTCCGGTAAGGCAGGTCGTACTCGTTGGATGGGTCGTCGTCCTCGCAACCGTGGTGTTGTTATGAATCCTGTTGATCACCCGATGGGTGGTGGTGAAGGACGCGCTTCAGGAGGTCATCCAAGATCACGTACAGGCTTGTATGCTAAGGGCTTGAAGACAAGAGCTCCGAAAAAACAGTCTTCTAAGTATATTATTGAGAGAAGAAAGTAATAACTGATTAATTGAGTAAATTATGAGTCGTTCATTAAAAAAAGGTCCATATATTAACGTTAAACTTGAAAAGAAAGTGCTTGCTATGAATGAAAGCGGCAAGAAGGTTGTCGTTAAGACTTGGGCTAGAGCTTCGATGATCTCGCCTGATTTTGTAGGGCACACAGTTGCAGTTCATAACGGAAATAAATTTATTCCTGTTTACGTTACAGAAAACATGGTAGGACACAAATTGGGTGAATTTGCACCGACACGTACATTCCGCGGCCATGCAGGTAATAAGAAAAAATAAGCAGGATAATCTGAAGAAATAATAAAGTAATAAATAATGGGAGCAAGAAAAAAAATATCGGCTGAAAAAAGAAAAGAAGCCCTTAAGACCATGTATTTTGCGAAATTGCAAAATGTTCCTACTTCCCCCCGTAAAATGCGTCTCGTGGCTGACATGATTCGCGGGATGGAGGTGAACAGAGCACTCGGCGTTTTGAAGTTCTCTTCAAAAGAGGCTGCCGCAAGAGTGGAAAAGTTGCTGCGCTCTGCAATTGCTAACTGGGAGCAGAAAAACGAACGTAAAGCTGAAAGCGGCGAGCTGTTCGTAACCAAGATTTTTGTTGATGGTGGCGCTACACTCAAAAGAATGAGACCGGCTCCGCAGGGTAGAGGTTACAGAATCCGCAAACGTTCAAACCACGTAACGTTGTTCGTTGGTTCTAAAAGTAATAACGAAGATCAAAATTAAGGTAAATGGGACAAAAAGTTAATCCAATAAGCAACCGTTTAGGAATTATCAGAGGATGGGATTCTAACTGGTATGGTGGAAATGATTACGGTGATTCTTTGCTGGAAGATAGCAAAATCCGTAAATATCTTAATGCAAGACTTGCAAAAGCAAGTGTATCAAGAATCGTAATTGAACGTACGCTGAAGCTCGTTACTATTACTGTTTGCACTGCTCGCCCGGGTATTATTATCGGTAAAGGTGGCCAAGAAGTTGATAAGTTAAAAGAGGAGTTGAAGAAGGTTACCGACAAAGATATTCAAATCAATATCTTTGAAGTGAAGAGACCGGAACTGGATGCTGTGATTGTTGCGAATAACATCGCTCGCCAGGTTGAAGGTAAAATTGCCTATCGCCGTGCCATTAAAATGGCTATCGCAAATACAATGCGTATGGGTGCTGAAGGTATCAAAATTCAGATTTCAGGACGTTTGAATGGAGCTGAAATGGCTCGTTCTGAAATGTATAAAGAAGGAAGAACTCCGTTGCACACTTTCAGAGCTGATATCGACTACTGTCATGCAGAAGCATTGACTAAAGTAGGTTTGCTGGGTATCAAGGTTTGGATTTGTAGAGGTGAAGTGTTTGGTAAGAGAGAATTGGCTCCGAACTTTACACAAAGCAAAGAAAGTGGTCGTGGAAACAATGGTGGAAACAACGGCGGAAAGAACTTCAAAAGAAAGAAAAATAATCGCTAAACGAATTTGAATTTTAGGAAACTATGTTACAACCGAAAAAGACAAAATTCAGAAGACAACAAAAAGGCCGTCAGAAAGGTAATGCCCAGAGAGGTAACCAGCTGGCCTTTGGTTCTTTTGGCATAAAGGCTTTGGAGACTAAGTGGATTACAGGCCGTCAGATCGAAGCTGCTCGTATTGCAGTAACAAGATATATGCAACGTCAAGGACAGATCTGGATCCGTATATTCCCGGATAAACCGATCACTAGAAAACCTGCCGATGTACGTATGGGTAAAGGTAAAGGTGCTCCAGAGGGATTTGTGGCTCCTGTGACTCCAGGTAGAATCATTATTGAAGCTGAAGGAGTATCTTACGAAATCGCGAAAGAAGCATTGCGCTTAGCTGCTCAAAAGCTTCCTATTACAACGAAGTTTGTCGTAAGACGTGATTATGATATTCAAAATCAAAATGCGTAAGTGTTATGAAAATTGCAGAAATTAAAGAAATGACTACTAATGATTTAGTAGAAAGAGTAGAGGCAGAAACAGCTAATTATAACCAGATGGTTATCAATCATTCTATTTCTCCTTTGGAAAATCCTGCTCAAATCAAACAATTACGCAGGACTATTGCGCGTATGAAAACAGAATTGCGCGAAAGAGAACTTAACAATAAATGATCAGCTTGATGGAAGCAAGAAATTTAAGAAAAGAAAGAACAGGGGTTGTGTTGAGCAATAAGATGGATAAGACTATCACAGTTGCTGCCAAGTTTAAGGAAAAACACCCTATATATGGTAAGTTCGTTAGTAAAACGAAGAAGTACCATGCTCACGATGAAAAGAATGAATGCAATATCGGTGATACTGTAAGCATCATGGAAACTCGTCCTTTGAGCAAGACTAAAAGATGGAGATTAGTAGAAATAATTGAAAGAGCTAAGTAATTATGATACAAGTAGAATCCAGACTTACAGTATGTGATAACAGTGGAGCGAAAGAGGCGTTGTGTATCCGCGTTTTGGGTGGTACAGGTCGTCGTTATGCTTCAGTGGGGGATGTGATTGTTGTTTCTAATGAGGGCGGTGTAGATAACAGGTCGTTGATGGGAGAGATTATGTTTACATATGCTGCTTATAAAAAACTTAATGGTTTAGTATTAGATGGTCCGATAAGGGATGTAAAATCCGCAAAGGAAATACCATTACCTATTTATGCTACAGGTTCTACACCAGGTGGTCCTTATAAAGAAGGACCGGGAGAAATAAATGTACCAATTTCTTGTGGTGGTATTAGCGTAAACCCAGGAGATATAGTTGTTATGGATGATGATGGTGTAATAATTATTCCCTTGAAGGATGCTTCTGCGGTACTTGCAGCAGCGCAAAAACTGCAAGAAACTGATGAAGCTAAAGTGGTTGCCGCTGGGAATGGAACTGCTAAGCGTGAGTGGGTAGCTAAAGCTATCGAGACAAAAAAGATTGAAATAATTGACGATTACTATTAATAAAGCAAGTTGTTTGGGAAACGAGGGGATAGTATGAGTACGTTTTTGTTAAATAAAAAATATTTGCCGCATAGAGTAGGCGTTTGTTTTATCATAGGTATTATAGCCGGACTGTTTTTCCATGATTTTTCTATTTGGGTAAAACCTGCCGGAGATCTATTTATGAATATGATTAAAATGTTAATTGTTCCGGTTATCTTTTTTAGCGTTACAAGCGGAATTGCTGCTATTGGTGATGTGCAGCGGTTGAAAAGAATTGGCAGTAAAGTAGTTATTGTCTATTTCCTTATGACAGTTATTGCTTGTATTGTTGGTATTGTTATGGTTAATATAACTCATCCAGGTGTGGGATTTACACTTGATAATATGCAGGCATTTGATACTTCAAAAGTGAAAACCCCATCATTTGTAAATTTTTTGTTTGATATGGTACCAGTTAATATTGTTGACAGTATGGCTAAAAATCAGATTATGCAAATGATTTTTTTTACTGTTCTTGTAGGTGTGGCACTGGTGTCTTTAGGTGAGAAGGTAGCTGGGGTTACTAAAATTTTTGATCAATGTGCAAGTATTATTTATAAAATGCTGGATATAGTTATGTTATATTCGCCTATTGGTGTATTGGCACTGATGGCGAATACTACGGCTGTATTTGGACCTAAGCTTTTTGGGGTTCTGGCTAAGTTTGTTTTTACAGATTGGGTTGGCTGTTTATATACTAAAGTAAATTATCTGGAAATGTGTAAATCAATGATACCGATCTGGGTAAATACTATTGCTACTAATTCCAGCGCAGGTACGATACCTATAACTCTAAATGTTACTACAGAAAGGTTAAAGGTACCGATGTCTATTGCTTCATTTTCTATACCTTTGGGAGCCACGATAAATTTGACTGGAGCCGCTTTATATAAAACGATACTGGCGTTTTTTGTTGCTGAGATCTATGGTTTGCAGCTCACTATTGATCAGATTTTAATGGTTATTATTATTTCGACTATTATGTCTATCGCGGCACCAGGTATCCCCGGTGGTGGTATTGTAACAGGTGCGATTTTTTTAAATCTTTTAGGTTTGCCAATGGATTTAATGGGGCCTATTGCTGGAATGTACAGACTTATTGATATGTCACATACTACAGTAAATGTATCGGGTGATGTTTTAGGAACGATGCTGGTTGCCAAAAATGAAAATATTTGGACTGGTGAAGATTTTAATAAAACTTTAGTTTAGGATAGGAGGAATTATAATGTTAGCAGAAAGAATGAATACTTTTTCAGGTTCGCCAACTTCTGCATTGATTGCAAAAGTAGCTGAGTTGAGAGCAGAGGGAAAAGATATTATTTCTTTAAATGTGGGTGAACCTGATTTTGGGACTCCTGATTATATTAAATGCGGAGCTATCAAGGCAATAGTTGATAACTTCAGTAAGTATACTGCTGGTAACGGTATTATAGAATTACGCCGTTTGATTTCTAAAAAATTACATGAAGATAATAATTTAGAATATACCACAGATGAAATTTGCGTGACTGTAGGAGCTAAGCAGGCAATTTTTAATTCGATCATGGCTTTAGTAGATCCTGGAGATGAAGTGCTTTTGCCAGTTCCTTGCTGGGTTAGTTATACTGAGATGATTAAGTTTGCAGGAGCGAAACCAGTTTTTGTAGATGTAGAAGCAGAAACTTTTGATTTGGATATTGAGGCTTTAGAGAAGGCTGTAACTACGAAGACAAAAGCTATTGTTATTTGTACTCCTAATAATCCAACTGGAGCTGTTTATAGCGAAGGTACTTTGCGTAAATTAGCTGATTTAGCTTGTAAATATGATTTTTATATTATTACAGCTGAAATGCATGAAAAAGTTATATATTACGATGCAAAGCACTTTTCAATAGCTTCTATTTCTAAACAGGACTTTAACTGTAAATGGCTTTTCTAAGGCTTATGCAATGACTGGCTGGCGTATTGGATATGTAGCTGCCAATAAAACTATTATAGATGCAATAAAGAAAATTCAAAGTCAAACAACTTCAGCTACCAGTGCTATATCTCAGAAGGCTGCTGTTGCTGCTTTGAGTGGACCGCAGCATGATTTGGAAGTAATGGTTGCAGAGTTCGATAAACGAAGGATTTATTTATTGCAGCGTTTGGCCGAAATGCCGGGGGTAAGCTGTGCGAAACCTAGAGGAGCTTTTTATCTATTGCCGGATTTCAGTTGTTATTTTGGCAAAAAATATCGTGGCCGTGAAATAAAAGATGCCGTTGATTTTGCTAATATTCTATTAGAAGCTGTTCTGGTGGCATTGGTTCCAGGGGAAGCATTTAATATTAAGGGTAAAGTAAGATTGTCTTATTCTAATTCTATGGAGAATTTAAAGGAAGCAATGGATAGAATACAGACTTTTGTAAGAGAACTTGAATAAAATAAAAAGAAGCAGGGAAATTTATCCCTGCTTCTTTTTATTTTATGGTGTATAATATTAACATAATACTTAATATTTAAAGGAATGTTGTTATGGATAATTTGATTAGTAAGATCCAGTCTATGAATTTAACTAAAACAGAAAAAGTTATAGCAGATTATATTCTTGATAATATTAATAACATTGGTCTTAGTACAGTGACTGATATATCTTTAAAGTTAGGTGTAAGTGATACTTCTATTATTAGGTTTATTAGATTACTTGGATTTGCTGGGTTTGCTGATTTTAAAAATACTATGAAAGAACGGATGCTTGAACATTATAATTTGAATTTATCGCCAAGCCAGAAATTTACTAATACCAAAGATAAAATAAATAGTGATAACGTAGTAAACGATGTTTTTTATAAGGCTATTGATAATTTATCTTCGACGATGCTTAATTTAGATGACAAATTAGTGAATAGTATCGCTGAGTGTATTATAAAAAGTAGGAATAAATATATTATTGGTTTTAGAGGAACATCTTGTTGTGCTGATTATTTTACACGTAAAGCAGTGTTTTTTGTGCCGCATTTGATTTTGTGCAATATGGCAGAAAGCAGTGTTATAGAAAAATTGATTGATCTTAATGAAGAAGATTGTTTGGTGATGTTTTCGTTCCCGCGCTACTCTGAGATTAATTATTCTATTTTAGAGCTGGCTAAAAAGCGTGGTAGTAAAATCATTCTCATTACAGACAGAGTAACGTCACCATTAGTGCCATATGCTGATTATTTGTTAACGGTAAAAATAGACGGAGTTGGTTTTACAAATTCTTATGTAGTTCCATTATGTGTTGCAGAGTCGTTAGCAATCTTGATTGGTCAGAAAATTGGAACTGATTCTAAACAGCGGCTGGCAGATTTAGATTTTTATATTAGCAAAAATAATTTATATTAAATGTGAAAATGATAAAAGTCTGGATTTTAGTTAGCCAGACTTTTAATTTTTTATTTTATGGCTATAATATTAGATGGATTGCGTATTTGGAAAGGAAAATTTTATGTTTAGTTCGATTATGATTTTTATTTTGGCAGGTCTGGCTGAAATCGGCGGCGGTTATTTTGTATGGCAGTGGTGTGGGTCTGATGATGTGGGCTCCACGGTAGTAAAAAAGTCTGGAGTACTATTTTCAGTGCTTTTATTTAAGAAAACAATAATATTTTGAGAGAAAAAGTGAAAAACAGTTGAGGAATTGATTAGTATATGCTATTTTAATATATAGTAAAATATATTATCCAAGAAAAGAGTGACGTTAATGAAAAACATACTGGGAAGTTTGCCTGCCCGACTTTTACTGGGTGTTATTGCAGGTATTCTGGTAGGCTTATATGCCAATGAAGCTTTGATGCAGGTTATATTAACCATCAAAAATTTACTTGGTTCATTGATTATTTTCTGTGTACCGCTGATTATTATCGGGTTCATTGCCCCGTCTATCACGCGTTTGGGCCAGCATGCGTCTGCAATGCTGCGTGTTGCTATTACTTTAGCTTATGTTTCTTCGGTTGGAGCAGCATTTTTTGCAATGTTTTCAGGGTATGGTATTATTCCCCATCTGAATATTGTTTCTTCTGTAGATGGTTTAAAAGAGCTGCCTAAGCTGCTGTTTGATCTAAAGATCGACCCGATCATGAGCGTAATGAGCGCCTTGGTCTTTTCTGTTTTGATTGGTGTGGCAGCCGCTTGGACTAAGGCTGCTGTGATTACTAAATTTTTGGAAGAATTTCAGAAAATTGTTTTGGCTATCGTTACTAATATTGTTATTCCGCTGCTGCCGATTTTTATCGCCTGCACTTTTTGCGCGTTGTCGTACGAAGGGACGATTACCAAGCAGCTGCCTGTGTTCCTGATTGTAGTGCTGATAGTAATGGTGGGGCATTATATCTGGCTGGCTTTATTGTATGGACTGGCAGGTATTTATGCCGGCGCTAACCCGATGGAAGTACTTAAGCACTACTGGCCGGCTTATATTACTGCTGTAGGTACAATGTCATCGGCGGCTACTTTAGCAGTGGCGTTGGAATGTGCACGTAAATCAAAAGTGCTGCGCAAAGACTTGGTAAATTTTGGCATTCCACTGTTTGCCAATATTCATTTATGTGGCAGTGTTTTGACTGAAGTATTTTTTGTTATGACTGTTTCGCAGATTTTATATGGTGCTTTGCCTGAATTAGGTACGATGATTTTATTCTGTCTGTTGCTGGGTATTTTTGCTATTGGTGCCCCAGGTGTTCCCGGTGGTACAGTTATGGCTTCTTTAGGCCTTATCATCAGTGTACTGGGTTTTGATGCTACTGGTACGGCTTTGATGTTGACGATTTTTGCACTGCAGGACAGCTTTGGTACTGCCTGCAATGTAACTGGTGACGGTGCTTTGACTTTGGCCCTGACAGGCTATGCTGAAAAAAATGATATTGAAGAAGTAAATGAAGCTTCTATTTTATAAATCAAACCGTTTTTATAATAACCCCGTTCCCTTTTTGGGAACGGGGTTATTATTTTAAGTTGATAAAAGATAAATAAAGTGATAAAATATTTAAAATAAAACTTAAAAATATATTTATGAGAATAATATTTAGTTACTAAATAAAAAGAAATAAAGATATTGAAATTTATTGATAAGTAATTGTTCAATGTAATGCCATAGTGAAAAAAAGTGATATTTAATTTTTTTATACTT
>OGHN01001355.1_pt1 | contig 10435 bp, 10 predicted proteins | sample 1571511 | NCBI WGS metagenome assembly OGHN01 (sample SAMEA2582024, study PRJEB24529) | metagenome | biome: Human gut stool | place: China | collected 2011 | reverse complement strand
CGGGTAACCGTACCGGGGGTTCGAATCCCCCAGCTTCCGCTTTTGTTATAGAACTTCGCTAATTGGCGGAGTTTTTTTGTGTCCTTTTGTATGTTCTTCTTGCCTCTTGTTTTGTTGTAGCGTCGCACTTTTTTAGAAAAAGAATCTTTGTTCAAAAAAACTTGGATGTAACGGATGTTGTCATACCTTTAAACTGTAACTTCTTTATTTTATTGTTAGAATGTGTATGTCTATGTGAAGCCTTTCTGATTCCTTGCTTGTTTTTTAACTTATGCGGTATTAATAATATTTAATTTTATTCATTTTTCTATATATAAAGAGTGGATTAATTAAAATATATCTATATTTGCACTATGAATAATTTTATAAATGTAAACTTTAATGTGATATCTATGAAAATTAGCCATGGATATTTTTTAAATATTTAATTGATGCCTTGTTGACTTCTTGTCTTTTTTTGAATAATAAATTCTAATTCTAAGTTATATCATTAATCTAATTAATTTATGAGAATTGGTAGGTTTTCACAAATGTTTTTATTGTTGGTTGTTTCCGGATGGGGAACTGTATGGGCTGCTCCTGAAAAGTCAGTGGATGCATCTATACTACAACAGTCTGCTAAAATTACCACTCAAGGTACAGTTGTTGACGCTCAAGGTGAGCCTTTGATAGGTGTAAGTATTCTTGAAGTTGGTACTACAAATGGTACGATTACGGATATTGATGGTAAGTTTACTTTGCAAGTAACTTCTGGAGCTACACTTGAATTATCTTATATAGGTTATAAGACACAACAGTTAAAAGCTGTATCAGATCTTGGAACTATTCAAATGTCTGATGATACCGAGGTCCTTCAGGAAGTAGTGGTGACTGCTTTGGGTATCAAGCGTGAAAAGAAAGCTTTGGGTTATGCCATTCAGGAAGTCAAAGGAGAATCTTTGGTTGAAGCCCGTGAAACAAACCTCGCTAATGCTTTGTCTGGTAAGATTTCGGGTGTACAGGTTATTCGTTCTAGTAATGGACCTGGTGGATCTTCAAAAATTCAGTTGCGTGGTGCAAACTCTGTGACAGGTACAAATCAGCCGTTGATTGTGGTTGATGGTGTTCCTATGGATAACTTTACCGGTGCAGATAATGCGGACTTTTATAATCCGTCTTTGGATATGGGTAATGGTCTTTCAGATATTAATCCGGAAGATATTGAATCAATGTCCGTTTTGAAAGGTGCTTCTGCTGCCGCACTTTATGGATCTCGTGCAGGTAATGGTGTTATTTTGATTACAACAAAAAAAGGTACTAAACGTGAAGGTTTAGGTATTACCATTTCTGGATCAGTTTCTGCAGAAACGATTTTCATGAATCCTAAGATGCAGAAATCATTTGGTCAAGGTGATAATGGTGCATATAATACAGAAACATCCAATAGCTGGGGACCTGCTATGGGAAGTGAATATACCTTCAACGGACAAAAACGCGTGATGCAGTATTATGATAACGTAGACGCATTTTTCAAGACTGGTCTTAATTTGACGGAAAGTATCTCTTTCTCTCAGCAGTATGATAAGACATCTATCTATGCGTCTTTGAACCGAATGGATGATTCAAGCAAGATTCCTGGAGCTACATTGGATCGTACAAACTTGACTTTGCGTGCTTTTTATACATTTGGTAAGGATGATCGCTGGAGTTTGGATGCAAAGGTACAGTATATCAATACGAATGCAGATAACCGACCAATGACAGGTTCAAACGATCAGAATATGTTCCGCACTATTTACCAGTTGCCTTCTTCAATGGATATTCGTGATTATAGCAATCCTTTGACTGATGAAGGTAAAATTAATTGGTATAATAATAGTGGAATGAACCCTTATTGGGCTGAACTGTATAATACGAACCATGATACTCGTAACCGTTTTTTGATGAATGCTTCTTTGAAGTATAAATTTACAGATTGGTTGAATGCGGAAATCAAAGCGGGTAGCGATATGTATAATACAGAAAGCAATAACAAACTATATGCTGGAAGTAATCGTAATAATGGTAACAGCCAATATAGCTTGGAAGAAAAGAAGTTTTATGAAAATAACTTCAGCTTTTTGATTAGCGCTCAGAAAGACCATTTGATTGATAAGTTTGGTGGTACAATGACTTTTGGTGGAAACTTGATGGAAAGAAAAACCACCGGCTTAAAAGGTGATGCAACCAAACTTACAGTTCCAAACTTGTTTAACTTGTTGAATAGTAGTAAGAATGACCGTAACTTTAAGGAAACTTACAATCACAAGAAAATTAATTCATTGTATGGTACATTGGGTATTAACTATGATGGATGGGTATTCTTGGATGCAACTTTCCGTAATGACTGGTCTTCAGCTTTGAGTAAGGAAAATCGTTCTTTCTTCTATCCATCAATTTCAGCTTCTTGGATTATCAGTGATATGGTTGGAAAAATGGATAAGATGATGCCGTCATGGTTTACTTATGCTAAAGTACGTGCTTCTTTTGCTCAAGTAGGTAATGATATGGATGCGTATCAGTTGTATAATTATTATGAAATATCTTCCGACCCTAATGGTAATACAACAGGTAAGCCTCTTGAAACTTATTATGATTCAACAGTGCAAAGTGAGTTGATTTCTTCATGGGAAGCCGGCTTGGAATTGAAATTCTTCAACAATCGTTTAGGATTTGATGTGGCATGGTATAAATCAAATGCAAAGCGTCAGTTGATGAATATTCCGATGGATAATATGTCTGGATACAAATCTCGTAAGATTAATGCAGGTAATATTCAGAATACAGGTATTGAGTTGATGATTAATGCACGTCCTATTGAAACAAATGATTTTAGCTGGGATACTCAGTTCAACTTCTCTAAGAATAATAACAAGGTTATTGAATTAGCTCCTGGAGTTGATAAATATGAATTAGGTGGTGCCGCTGAATTAAAAGTTTACGCTGTGCAGGGTGGTAACTATGGTGAGATTTGGGGTACCAAGTTTATGCGTGTAACGGATGAAAATAGTCCGTATTATGGTAAGTTATTATTAAATAAAGCTGGTTTGCCTCAGTCTACAGGGGTTTCTGAGAAGATTGGTGATCAGCAGGCCGACTGTATGTTAGGTTGGAATAACAGCTTTAGATATAAGAACTTTGCTTTGAGCTTCCAGATTGACGGACGTTTAGGCGGTGATATTTATTCTTATACTAATTATGCATTACAGATTGCCGGCCGTGCAGAATGTACAGCACCGGGGGGAATGCGTGAGAATTTTGTAGTGGATGGTGTAATTGCCCAGCAAGATGGAACATACGCTCCTAGTACAATAAAGGTTTCTCAGCAGGATTATTGGCAGGCTATAGGTACAGGTAATACTGGTATTGGAGAAGCAAATATTTATGATGCAACCAATATTCGTTTGCGTAATATTGCGTTGAACTATTCATTCCCATCATCTATGTTAAAGAAGACTATTTTCCAGCAATTGAAATTAGGTTTCTCTGTGAATAACGTATGGATGATTTACAGTGATATGAATGGCATAGATCCTGAAGCTGTGTTTATCACAAATACCAATGCTACAGGTTTTGAGAACTGTGCATCTCCTACATCACGTTCTTATTTATTTAACGTTACTCTTGGTTTCTAATCAAAAAAAAGAATTTTAAATGAAAGCGATTGATAAATTATTTTTAGGGTTAAGCCTATTCAGTTTAGGATTAACTTCTTGCTCTGATTTTGATGAGGTGAATACAGACCCTTCTAAGACACAATTAGGATCTGTTAAATCCTACTTTGCCTTGAATCAGTCTTTTAGCAAGATTCAGATGGACCCTAGTACAGGTGAACGTGTATACGTTTATAACTGGGGAGAAGGTGCTCGTTTTCTTACAGAGAAGAAACATCTGTCTATTGGTAATTATGATGATGATTATATCAGCTCTTTTTACTATCCAGCAATTGCATTTTCTATAAATAATGCGACACTGGCTGTTCAAATAGCTGAAACTCATCCGGATGAGGTGGTCGATCAGAAATTTTATCCGAATATGAAGCAGTTTGCTCGCATTTGGCGTGCATATTTGTTAGCACAGTTTGCTGATAGTTTTGGTCCTTGTGCTTTACCTCAAGATTTGACGGGGGGATTGAATCCTGTATATAGCAGCGAGAAGGATACATACAATTATATATTGGATGAATTAGCTGATGCGGTAAAAGCGATAGATGTATCTGTTGAACCAACAGAAGATCAGGCAAAATGTGACCCTTATTTTGGGTACGATGCCACAAAATGGGTGAAATATGCCAATTCATTGCGAATGCGTTTGTCTATGCGTTTGAGCAATCTGAAAGATAGGGATCCTGAAATGTATGCTAAAGCTGTAGCTCAGTTTAAGGATGCGGCGGCTGATTTGAGTAAGACAATCAGTGAAGATGCGGATATTATGGAAATTGTGCAGAATAATGGATGGGATGATTATTCTGGTCCGTATACCCGCTCTTATAATCAGCATTGTTTGTCTGGTACTTTGGCTAATTTGATGACTAACTTAGGAGGAATTTCTATTCAAGAACAACGCCCTGATATTGCAGCAAGTTACATAAAAGATGCTGATTATTTAGGAAAGCGTTTTGAGAAGCATTTTGTATTAAATACTGATAATCCGACTAAAGGATATTGGATGGACGGACTTCCTGAAAACTTGGATCCTCGTGCATTGAAATTATATTATTTGCCTTATGATTCAAATGCAGATAATACGATTGATATAGGTTCTGAAGTGAAAAAATATAAAGGTACTTTTGGGCTTATTTCTTTTGAAGACGAGACAGATACCATAAAGATAGATGGTACATATTCTTGGAATGGTATACCTGCTGGTACAACAACTAGTTTTTCGCCTTCTATGTCTAAGAACGAACTGCCTAATAGTAGTAGTGCACGTTTGAATAACTATCCGATATTGGGTTCTCAGGCTAGAGATGCAAAGGAAAAGATGGTTTACTTCGGTCCATGGGAAACTTATTTCCTTGTTGCTGAGGCCTTGGAGCGTCAGTGGGTTACACCGGGTGAAGTTGGTGGTTTTACTGCAGAAAAAGCTTATAATAAAGCTGTTGAGCTGAGCTTTATTCATTTTGGGGTTTCTCAGTATTATAGTACTTATATTACATCAACTGATTATAATCGTGTAGGTACTTCTGTGGCATATAATCATACAACTCCAGCTTCTACTGTGACAATGAAGTATGTTGATGGTTATACAGATCAGGAAGGAACTGTTCAATATCAGTATCCAGATGGAACTCGTACATTGTATGGTAATCAGTTGAATGATCATTTATCTAAAATATTTACTCAAAAATACATCGCTCAATTGCCATATTTGGTGCAAGAGTGTTGGTCTGATTATCGTCGTGTAGGCTTGCCATTCTTTGACATTATAGCAAATGAAAAAATGATGACAGGTACTGATATGACTGAGTGGGATCCGGAATCATGGAAATCTGGACAGAAATGGCAGTATTATCCGCAGCGTATGAGATATCCGACTACGCTTGATAATGCAAATCCAACGGAATATAAGCACGCATTGGAATTATTAGGTGGTGCTAATACTACGATGGTTCCATTGTGGTGGTCATTGGCGTATAGTCAGAAATAATATTTAAAAGAATAGCCTGACAACCTGTTTGCAGATATAATCTGCGTAAGAAATGGTTGTTAGGCTATTTTTTTGTGTATGCAAATCTATTTTTTATATAAATAAAGAATGCAGTAATTGGTTGTTATGAAGAAACGATTATTTGTAGCATTGTTATCTTTGAGCATTGTCACTTCTACTATCGGACAAGTGTCGGAAAAATCACCACAAGACGTTCAGAAAGAAAAAAGGATGGAGTGGTTCTCAAATGCCAAGTTGGGTATTTTTATTCATTGGGGCATTTATTCGGTGAAGGGGGTTTCCGAAAGCTGGTCTTTCTTCAATAAATACCTGCCGTATGAGGAATACATGAGCCAGAAGGATGGATTTACTGCTTCGAAGTATGATCCTAAGGCTTGGGTGGACTTGATAAAAGAGAGTGGATCCCGTTATACGGTGATTACGACGAAACACCATGATGGAATGGCTTTATGGGATACAAAGGCGGGTGAGCTGAGTACGGTAAAATGTACGCCGGCTAAAAGGGATTTGATCAGTCCTTTTGTAAAAGAAGTCCGCAAGCAGGGACTGAAGTTGGGATTCTATTATTCCTTACTGGACTGGTCGCATCCTGATTATCCGAACATGACACGTACGGAAGTGCGTTATACGAATGACTCCGTGCGCTGGAAACGTTTCGTGAATTTTAATATGGCACAATTGGCGGAGTTGAACAAGACTTGGAAGCCGGACTTGTATTGGTTTGATGGTGACTGGGAGCAGACTGCGGAGGCATGGAACTCTAAAGGAATTGTGGATTTGTTGCGCTCGGACAATAAGAATGTAATTATCAACTCGCGTATCCAGGGATATGGAGATTATGCTACGCCGGAGCAGGGAGTTCCTATTGTACGTCCGGAAGATAAATATTGGGAGTTGTGTATGACGATGAATGATTCGTGGGGCTATCAGCATACGGATACCAACTATAAGTCTCCTTATATCTTATTGCGGACTTTTGTGGATTGCCTGAGTATGGGAGGAAATCTGTTGCTGGACATCGGTCCGAAAGAGGACGGTACGATTCCGGAAGAGCAGGTAGCTATCTTGAAAGAGTTCGGACGTTGGACGAAAAAGCATAAGGAGGCGATTTATGATACGCGTGCCGGTATCCCGACAGAACACTTCCAGGGATATACAACACTGAATAAAGGGGGAGATATTTTGTATCTTTATTTACCTTATAAGCCTAATGGCCCCATTGAAGTGAAAGGGCTGATGAATAAAGTCAACCGGGTATGGGTAGTAGGTAATGGTTCCATGTTGTCTTATAAGGTATATAATAAGAACTATTGGAGTGAGGTGCCTGGTAATCTTTATATTGATGTGCCCGATCATGTGCTTGATTCACAAATTACGGTAATTGCCGTATTGTTGGACGGACCGGTCAAATTGTATCGGGGAGCGGGACAAGTTATTGAAAGTAATTAATGAAAAAAACTGATTATGAGAAAACAATTGATAGGTAGTTTGTTTGCATTTGCAATGGCAGGACAGCTCTGGGGGCAGGGGTTGTATGAAAAGTATGAACGTATGCTGACGCTTCCCGAAGGCTATGTATGCTATCGTGTGGATGGAAAAATTAAAGTAGATGGAAAACTGAATGAGGCAGACTGGCAAAAGGCGCAGTCCACTTCTTCTTTTGTAGATATAAGTGGGGAAGGATTTGCCAAACCTTGTTATGATACTTCTGCCAAAATGTTGTGGGATGATAATTATCTCTATGTAGGAGCCGTGTTGCAGGAGGATGATATCAAGGCAAAACTCAGTCAGCGGGATACAATTATCTATTATGACAGGCTGAAGTGGCTGGGAGTCAGCGAGGAGCAATTAAAGCAGGATGCCTGGGAAAACATGAAGCAGAGCAATCCTCCTTGTTTTTTGGATTTACAGGATATGTTGGCAAAAATGTGTTTTGACGAATCGGGAGATGTAAAGGCCGGTAGTTTGGAACATTTAGAGGATGTGGATCCCAATGCAATGATGTATGTTCTGACGAATTCAAATTAGGTCAATGGGGCGGTTTATATGTGTGATGAAGAAGTAATGTCTCTTATTGCAGAAAAGCTGGGATCAGATTTAATCGTGATTCCGTCATCGATTCATGAAACGATTATTCTAAAAGAAACAGAGAATATGAGCGTAAGAGAACTGAATGCGATGGTAGAGGCAGTAAATGCGGAAGCCGTGGATCCACAGGAAAGGCTGGGGAATTTTGTTTACCGATTTGATAGGGAGGCCCAAAGACTGGAAAAAGCAGTAGAACAGGCAGAGGAGCTGGATTTTGAACCTGGGATGTCACCGGTATTTGCGTAGGACTCAGTTATATGTTTCATGAGTATTGTGGATGTTAGGAGGGATGCAGAATCAACAGTTTTATTTCATGGGTTGGCGGAAAGAAAGCACTCCGCAGCCTGATTTACACAATGTTTCCGGCAAACTTTGATCGTTACATTGAAGTGTTTGGCGGAGGTGGTTGGGTACTGTTTGGAAAACCACCAGATGACCGGTGTATGGAGGTTTATAATGACTATAACTCAAATCTGGCAAACCTGTTTTATTGTGTTAAGAACCGCACGGGGGCATTCCTTAAGGAACTCGGATTTCTTCCGTTAAACAGTAGGGATGAATTTACAGTAATCCGTAAATTTATTGAAAAGCAGGAACCGGATACCCGATTTTTAATTGAGGAGTTGGAACTTGCAGAGAAGTATTTGCTGCCGCCGGATTATGAGGAAGTGAAAAAAATCCTGCTGGAAAATGCAGAGGTAACTGATGTAAAACGGGCGGCTGCATTTTTTAAATTGATCCGGTACAGCTATGGAAGTGGTTGTACATCCTATAGTTGCCGTCCGTTTGATGTGCGGAACTGCTTTGACACCATTTGGCAGGCATCTCGCAGGCTGGCAGATACCGTAATAGAAAATAAAGACTTTGAGGCACTGATTCGGCAGTATGACCGGGATAGTGCCTTTTTTTATTGCGATCCGCCCTATTATGAGACGGAAGGTCATTATGCAGTGGTATTCCGAAAAGAGGATCACAAACGGCTCCGAGACACTCTGACAGGGAGCAGGGGGAAGTGGATGGTCAGCTACAATGACTGCGATTTCATCCGGGAACTGTATGCAGGATATTTTATTACAGCCGTTACGCGCATCAATAACCTGGCTCAGAGGTATGAGGAAGGTTGTGAGTTTCCAGAGGTCATTATTACCAATTATGATCCTGGTGAGAGGGAGCGGTTAAAACCAAGACAGCTGGATCTATTTGGAATGTGGGGAGATGGAGAAACGGATCATTACGAAATCCGGGAAGAAATCTGTCCGGAAAGAGAGGTGCTATGAGAACAGAAAACAAGAGAAAAACAATGGTGCAAAAAAAGGAAAACGGTGTCCTTTCTGTGCCTAGTGAACTGTTATTGACGGCTGGGATTCCGCTTGATTGTGATTTGATGATAGAAACAGTCCCCGGAGTGATTCTGATTGGTATTGAGGCTCCGGTACAGACGGTTTGCAAACCCTATCTGAAGGTGTTCGATGAGCTGGGGATTGAACCCAATGAAGTGGAGGCATTGATGGGAAAGGAGAAAAGGACCAGATGAGTAAACCGATGTATCGTTTAGTGGATGGAAAGGGACGTGTCCTGATTCCAAAATCTATGAGGGAAGCGGCAAAGCTGGAGTATGGGGATATTGTTTGTCTGGGAATGGCGGGTGGAAAAATTACAGTCCGGAAGGTAGAGGTTATCGAGGTGGGAGATCAGTCTCCGGAGGCAGTGGAGGCATATGTCCGTACTGCATTTCAGTTTATGCCAGATAGTCTCCGACTGGATCTGATCGGAGAACTGAGTAGACTGCTGCAGAAAAAGGAGGGGTAAGATCATGCAGGAATTCACAGAAAAGGATTGTATGCAGACAGAAAAGGAGATATCTATCCAGAACCGGGTGGTGGTTCTTCCCTCAAAGGTATTACCAGAGCATTACACGGGGCAGCTTTTTTTCTGTACGAATATCCAGAAAACAGAAAATCCCAGACATTCCATTGCCCATTTGGTTTCTTTATCTACTGGGGAGGCATGGCACTGCTGGAACAGGGATGTGGTTGGTGTGCTGCTACCAGAACTGTTGGGGGAAAAGGAACGGCTCCAGCTCTCCCAGATCCGTCCATTTGGGGCGCTGGATTTACATGGACATTCCCCAGAATATTCTGGATACAGTTTTCTGCCGGATGGACGCTATGCGTCAGGGGTATGGCTGGCAAATCCAGAGGAAGTATGGAGCTATGTAATGATGCAGAAGGACTACCAGTATCGGATTTTGATCTGCGACAGGGATGATTTTGCCGTACTGGAAATGTTAGAGGGAAGGATGATCTTTCCTGATGTGCAGAGTCTGGAACAGTTTCAACAGGCACAGAAGGACGGGGGGATGGAGATGATTTAGAAATGAGGGAAGGGAAATGAAGCAGATTCAGATTGAAAATGGAGTGATCCGGTATTATGGGAACCGGGTAGGTCGTGTGACGGAAGGATGTGCAGTAGTGGATCCCATGTTTCAGAATGAAGCATTAGAAAGCTTCCTGCGTAAGCAGAGGAATATCCAAAAAATTCAGTGGCAGGACGGGATCTACGACCGGTTGGCAAACAGTCAGGAAGATATGGAATCGGCAAAGGGGGCAAAAGCATTTTATATTCTCGAAAATAATATTATATGAGCAAAAAGATAAAA
>OGHN01001353.1_pt1 | contig 10437 bp, 8 predicted proteins | sample 1571511 | NCBI WGS metagenome assembly OGHN01 (sample SAMEA2582024, study PRJEB24529) | metagenome | biome: Human gut stool | place: China | collected 2011 | reverse complement strand
CCGATGGTTCTATAACGAAAAAGAGGATGCATCATTTTGACACATCCTCTTTTTTTGTGCTTTTTATGCCCGTGGATAGAAGATAATTTGTACTTTTGCCCAGAAACACGCAAGCAAACAACCATGGGAAACAAAACCGAATTGATATTAATCCGCATCAGCGGAGTGGACCGACCGGGACTGACCGCATCGGTAACTGCCATCTTGTCTAAATATCAGGTAGACATTATGGACATCGGACAAGCTGACATTCACAGCACCTTGTCACTGGGTATTCTTTTCAAATGTTCCGACCAGGATTCCGGAAATATCATGAAGGAATTGCTTTTCAAGGCTTCTGACTTGGGTATCAATATCCGCTTCTATCCTATCAGCGATGAAGAGTATGAAACGTGGGTCAACCTGCAAGGAAAGAACCGCTACATTCTGACGCTATTGGGCAGAAAACTTACGGCACAACAGATTGCCGGTGCTACCAAGCTTTTAGCAGAGCAACAACTGAACATCGACGGTATCCGGCGTCTGACCGGACGTATTCCCCTGGACGAGAAAAAGGCAAACGTGAGAGCCTGCATCGAATTCTCGGTGAGGGGTACTCCCAAAGACCGTGAAGAGCTACAAAGCCAGCTCATGCAGCTCAGTGCTTCACTGGGCATGGACTTCTCGTTCCAGCAAGACAATATGTACCGCCGTATGCGCCGTCTGATTTGCTTTGATATGGATTCCACGCTTATTGAAACAGAGGTCATCGACGAACTGGCCATACGGGCCGGTGTGGGCGACCAGGTGAAAGCCATCACAGAAAGAGCTATGCGCGGCGAAATCGACTTCTGCGAAAGTTTCAAGGAACGGGTGGCCCTGCTCAAGGGACTGGATGAGAGCGTGATGCGCGACATTGCCGAACATCTCCCGATTACCGAAGGAGTGGAACGCCTGATGTTCGTCCTCAAGCGCTACGGATACAAGATTGCTATCCTGTCGGGAGGTTTCACCTATTTCGGCAACTACCTGAAAGAGAAATTCGGCATTGACTATGTGTATGCCAACCAGCTGGAAATCGTGGACGGCAAGCTGACCGGCCGCTATTTAGGTGACATCGTAGACGGAAAACGAAAGGCTGAACTGCTTCGTCTGCTGGCACAGGTAGAAAACGTGGACATCGCACAGACGATTGCCGTGGGCGATGGAGCCAACGACCTGCCCATGCTTTCTACGGCAGGACTGGGAATCGCCTTCCATGCCAAACCGAAGGTGGTGGCCAATGCGCAACAGGCCATCAATACCATCGGACTGGATGGCGTGTTGTATTTCTTAGGATTCAAGGATTCCTATCTGGACGAACGCGGCAAATTATAATGACAAGATAACATTACTATATGAAGTTTTCGGAACTGAACTTAGAAGATAGCGTCCTCGATGCCTTGGACGCAATGAATTTCCAGGAATGTACGCCCGTACAGGAACACACCATCCCTGTCATCCTGGAAGGAAAAGACCTGATTGGCGTGGCCCAGACAGGTACGGGAAAAACGGCGGCCTACCTGCTTCCGGTGTTGAACCAGTTGAGCAAGGGAGGTTATCCGGAGGATGCCATCAATTGTATCATCATGTCGCCCACCCGTGAGCTGGCCATGCAGATTGACCAGCAGATGGAGGGTTTCTCCTATTTCATGCCGGTGTCAAGCGTGGCGGTGTACGGAGGAAACGACGGTATCCGTTTTGAGCAGGAAAAGAAAGGACTGACTTTGGGAGCGGATGTGGTAATCGCTACTCCGGGACGTCTGATCAGCCACTTAAGCTTAGGTTATGTGGACCTGTCGAAAGTATCCTTCTTCATCCTCGACGAAGCAGACCGCATGCTCGATATGGGATTCTCGGACGACATCATGCAGATTGTCAAATATCTTCCGAAAGAACGGCAGACCATTATGTTCTCCGCCACCATGCCGACCAAAATCCAGCAACTGGCCAAGACCATTCTTCACGACCCAGTGGAAGTGAAACTCGCCGTATCCAAGCCGGCGGAAAAAATCATTCAGGCCGCTTACATCTGCTACGAGGCACAGAAACTGGGCATCATCCAGTCGCTGTTCCAGTCCCAGCAACCGGAGCGTGTTATCATCTTCGCATCTTCCAAGCTGAAGGTAAAAGAGGTGACCAAGGCCCTGAAACGCATGAAACTGAACGTGGACGAAATGCACTCTGACCTGGAGCAGAGCCAGCGTGAGGAAATCATGCACGAGTTCCGCAACCGCCGTATCGACATCCTGATAGCTACCGACATCGTGGCCCGTGGAATCGACATCGACGACATCCGCCTGGTCATCAACTACGACGTACCGCATGATAGCGAGGACTACGTACACCGCATCGGACGTACGGCCCGTGCCAATAACGACGGATGTGCCATCACTTTTGTAAGTGAAACCGAGCAGACCCGTTTCAAGCAAATCGAAACATTCTTAGGAAAAGATATTTACAAACTCCCCGTACCTGAAGAACTGGGCGAAGGTCCGGTATATGCTCCCCGCACCTCCAGAAAAGAAGGAGGCAAACAGGTGAAGAATTTCTCCCGCAACAAAAAAGGCGGATGGAAAAAGAAAGGGGGAAACCATGCGAAAAAACAGGGAGAAAGAACGGTCAAGAACTGATTACCACATTTCTCTGACAGCATAAAAGAAGCCCGTACAAGTTCTTGCATTTTCATCGAACTTGTACGGGCTTTTCTTATAAGAGGATTCTGCAAGCGCCCTGGAAAAACCCACTCTTCTATGCCGTGTTATTAGCGGAATTTCTTAATGTGAATCCCCAAAACGCTTTTTCAGAAAGTCTGCCAGGTTATGGGTTCCAACCTGCTCCGTTGAAATACTCCCGTCTTTCTCTACCACCACATAATGAGGGATACCGTTAAACTGGAAGAGCTCTCGCATATACTTGTATTCCGTATCCGTGAGACGGAAACAAGCTTCACCTTTCAAATGCTTTTCTACATATTCCGCATAAGCTTTCTCAGGAGATTCTGCTTCGCTCGTGATGTAAACAAACTGAAATCCGGGATGATTGCGATATTGCTCGCGCAACTTTGCCGTGGCTTGTATACCCTGCCGACAAGGAGCACAAGTAGTAGCCCAGAAATCCACAAACAGCACCTTGCCCGCATAGGGTGCAATGATACGGCGGAAAATGTCGGTAGCTTTTCCTTCAGGCAGCCGATACGAAGTTTGCTTCGTTACAGGATATAACGTTTTCTGCATCTCACGGACCGTAGCTCGCAGATAAGGATGACTTACGGTCTTTTCCAGTTGACTGACAAATATTTCAGCATCCTGGGGCCGCTTCAGCACTTCAGACAAGACATAGCGCAAGTTATGCACACGGGCTATCTGCCAAAACAAAGACGAAGAGGCACCACACAGACTGTTGACGATACTATCTTTTACCTCACTCATTTTGAGTTGCAAGTGTAACTTCTTTTCATCTTCAGACAACGCCTTGAAATCTTCATCGCTCTGTAATTTTATCTGAATGTTGTAAGCAGGTGCGAGCGGGTCCATGAATTCAAACCGATTGATGAAAGAGCCCACATTGGCATTAGCCAGTGCAGACTGCTCATTCAAGGGCATTTCCTTCAGGAACTTATAATAGGAGGCATCAGGCTGCACTTTCAGAACCTGATTGGTGGTATCTTTCTGTGCATAGTAATTGCGGGCTAACTGGAACTCCAGATACGTATATCCCGCCTGTAAATTCACCTGGTTATGTATCAACGAAACTGCTTTCTGTGAGGGAGCATAGAGACAACTGAGCGAGTCGGCCTGCTGCTGCCATTGAGTGACAACAGGCGTCAGTTGCTCTTGAAATTGGGCCGGCGTCAGTGTTTTCTGCGCCTGAGCCAGTTTGTCATAGGAATAATTGAAGTGCCCGCTCAGCATCATGGCAAGGTATGACAAACCCGCATTCTTCCCCATGTAGGCAGTGTGAACAAGCGGGTAGTTATGGTCACGCGCCCGACTGCGGGCCATAAGGTCCTCCCAATCAATATAAAGAGTGATTGTATCTCCCGGTTCGGCGTAGAAAGGAATCCGGGCATTGTTTATTATCAGACCCTGACAGACTGGATGCGACAGAACAAACTTGCACTGAAAACTACCGTCGGAGTTAATGGGAACTACCGTGGGATAATCTTTACCAATGATTTCATTAGCCAAGTAGAGGATGCCACTATCAAAACCCAGTCGCGTGTCATAACCGTCCAGATAACCTTGCAAACAAACGCTGTCATTACGAAAGAAATCCGTACCATAGCCATTATCGGCTTCCACAGCGGGTATTTCCGGACGAGTACGGACATAACGCTGCGCCTCCCCATGGTCGAGAGCGATAAGGCAGGAGCCATCTTTACGAGGCGTCAACTGCAACGTGACAGCGGAGCCATCGCTACGGTCCAGCGCATTCAGCATCAACCGCTTTCCTTTCTTTCGACATTCAGTCAAGTCGTACAAACGGTTATCCAGAATAACGATAGAATCATGAATACCATACACCCAGTGGCCTTGTGTATTGTCGGCAAACCAATTTCCTTCTACCGCTTTCAGGAGAGACTGGTCTTTCTTCTTGGCCGGAACTAACGAAATGTCATAGGTGTTGCTTTCGTTACTATCAGGAGCAATGAGGTGAATGGTCTGCACTTCTTCAGGAAGTGGTTCGAACAACAGAACAAAATCAGTTGACCCTGAATCAGGCATGAAAATTCTCTTCTTCAGTTCAATACCCTCAGCACCTATCTGTGAGTAACGCTTGCCCGTGGCAGCATCTTCCAGATAACTGTCACCGTCTTCCATAATCCACCAGTGCGGACGAAAGATGGTATGAATATAAACCTTAGTACACTTGGATGTACGTTCAATACGGGTAATATTACGGATACTCCCATTACGGGCCTTGAATGCAGGACTATCAATTGTTTGTGCTGTCAGCAATCCCGACAAGAAGAACAAGAAACAAAATAACAATGTTTTCATATAGTATATTATATTAACAGATGTTGCGGTCCGTTTCAATTAGCTACTGCAAATAACTAAAACATTTAGTTTGAAAACTAATTTTTATAGTTAAAAACAGCTAAAGAGTATAGTTTTAAAATAACTTTTCTGTCAAAGAAAAGAAAGTCTGGTAATCAGGAACGAGAAAAGAATAAGAGTTTTCTACGTCTCCCGAACGTAAAACCTATGTTTTCCATTTCAGAGATGTAGGGTTCTCAGATAGAAAACATAGAGTTCCGCCACGAAAAACATAGAAGTTTCCAAAAGGTTTTCCAGTCAATCTTCTGACGCTTGAAAGTATTATGCCCTTTTAGTTGAGACAAGCGATATTTACGACACTCTGGGAGTAATACAAAGGTTGATAAATGATTCATTTTTCAGACGCATACATCTTCCGATACTGCATAGGAGTTACCCCATGATGCTGCCGGAAAAGCTTGTTCAAATAGCAGGAGTCTATGTACCCCATCCGGCTGGCTATCTCCTTGACGCTCATACGGCTGCCTGTCAACAGTTCCTCTACCCGCTTCAAACGGCTCTTGGATACATAGAGCCTGAAATCTTCCCCAAAATTACGTTTGAAAAAACGTCCTATGTAGGTAGGTGACAAACGGAATTTCGCAGCCAGCACGCTCAAGCACAATTGTTCCGGCTGGTCAATATGCTGTTCTATATAAAGCAGCAGATGCTGTGCCTTATCTTCTTCCGGCGCAATCCCAGTGTCGGGCAAATGAAAAAGAATCTCTACCTGCTGATACAGATTTTCCTTCTACATAGTCGTATTCTTCATGAATATAGCACAAAAGTACAATTTTTCTCCTTCAGACCTTTCTAATTTTGCAACGCTTTTTGAAAATTATCATTCGAAGAATATATGGAAAAATTTTGCTGGAAAGGACATGCTTCCATGCTGGGAGCAAACACAATGTGGGGACTGATGTCTCCTCTTTCTAAATTACTTATGGCTAGTGGGGCTGTCACTTCGCTGGTGGTTACGGACCTCCGCATTGGAGGAGCCATGGTGTTGTTCTGGATAGCTTCTTTCTTTCAGAAGCCGGAGCACGTCAACCATAAAGACCTGATTACGCTGTTCTTTGCCTCTCTCTTTGCCATCGTGTTCAATCAGGGATGCTTCATCTTCGGCGTGAGCCTGAGTTCACCGGCCGATGCTTCCATCATCACCACGAGCATGCCGCTGCGAGCCATGTTGCTGGCGGCTTTCATCCTGAAAGAACCGATTACCGGCAAGAAAGTGCTGGGCATTGCCTGTGGGGCGGGCGGTGCCTTGTTACTCATCCTTGGAAGCAGCCAGAACCAGCCGGCCGCTTCGTCTGCCAGCCATACGGCAATATGGGGCGATTTGCTAGTCTTGTTCGCACAGTTCTGTTATGCGTTCTACATTGTACGCTTCAAGGATTTTGTCAACAAATATTCGCTCATCACCATCATGAAGTGGATGTTTACTTACTCTTTCATCTGCACGATTCCCTTCTCTGCCAGCGATTTGATGAACGCAGACTGGAGCGGACTGAAGGCGGTGGAAATTGGCAGTCTGACCTTTATCGTGGTAGGTGCTACCTTCGTCAGTTACATGCTGATTGTAGTGGGACAAAAGAACCTCCGCCCCACGGTAGCCGGTATGTACAATTATATCCAGCCGCTTGTGGCTTGTATCGTAGCCGTATGCTGGGGAATGGATTCCTTCAACACGACCAAAATCATTGCCGTGGTACTTATTTTCGGTGGAGTATATCTGGTGACTTCCAGCCGTAGCCGGAAAGAAATGGAGGCTTACAAACAAACGGAACGAGAATAAAACCTTTCACTACTTTTAAAGAAGTTTGGATGCGGTTCGGGAAAGCCCCGCTGAAAAACTATGTTTTTCGCTTGGCTCTCCTCTCACCTTTCACTACCTTTGCCGCTGACTTAAAACGAAGGAAAGATGATGGAATTTCTTTACATACACTGGAACCCAGACCCGGCATTGTTCCACCTCGGCGGTTTTACTCTCCGATGGTACAGCGTGCTGTGGATGATTGCCATTCTAACCGGCAGTCAGGCAGTCTACCATTTGTACAAGCAAAAGGGACTTCCGCTGGATACTTTCCAGACGCTGTTTACCTATAGTTTTATCGGTATCTTTGCCGGGGCACGCTTGGGACACTGCCTGTTCTATGACCCGCAATACTTCCTGAGTCACCCGCTGGAAATCATATTACCGGTACACTTCCTGCCACAGGGCGGATGGGTGTTTACCGGATATGCCGGCCTGGCCAGCCACGGAGGTACGCTGGGACTGATTCTGGCACTGGTACTTTTCTGCCGGAAAACGAAGATTCATTTTCTCGATATTCTGGATATGATGGGAGTGGCTGCTCCCGTAGCTGCCGGATTTATCCGACTGGCCAACTTGATGAACTCGGAAATCATCGGTATGCCGTCGGACGTGCCCTGGGCATTTATCTTCGAACGGGTGGACATGCAGCCCCGTCACCCGGCACAGCTCTACGAAGCACTGGCCTACTTCCTGTTCTTCCTGGTAATGATAGTCATCTTCCGGAAGAAGAAAGAAAACGTACGGAAAGGCTTCTATTTCGGTTTGTGTATCACCCTGATTTTCACCTTCCGCTTCTTCGTGGAGTTCTTGAAAGAAAGACAGGTAGACTTTGAGAATGCGCTCCCGATAGACATGGGACAGATTCTGAGTATTCCTTTTATCGTAGTAGGATTGTATTTCGTATTCCGTAAAAATCATTCCACTCATGTGTGATACAGTGACCTCACATACCTGCCTGCTCTGCATGGGTTCCAACCTGGATGCCCTTCTGCACCTGAAGAATGCGGAAGAGGCCCTGCAACGTCTCTTTCCGGATATTGAATGGGGAGGAATTGTAGAAACCGTACCGGAGAAAATGGAAAACCCGCAACCGTTTCTGAACCGTGCCGCACGCTTCCGTACCTCACTACCCATGACGGAGGTGCGAAGCATCCTGAAGCAAATTGAACAGACAAACGGACGAACTCCGGAAAGCAAGAAGGAAGGACGCATCCCGCTTGACATCGACTTGCTTTCCTACGACCAGCAAGTACTCAAACCGGAGGACTGGCAGAAAGAATATGTGCGTCTGGCTTTTCGTCACGCCAGTTTCACATAACCCAGACGGGTATAACGCACTCCATGCGACTCATATTGTGACATGACTTTGGCCGAAAGCAGATGCAGGAACTCCTGCGGCTGTATCTGACGACTGCGGCAACTCAAGGCATTCGGTGTCAGACTACGGGCGCGAGCTTTGACCAAGAAGGTAAAACGATTACCGTCACGGTCGGCCACCAGGACATTCTGATCGACAAAAAAATCAGGTTTGTACGTATCTACCTGAAGCCGTACGTTCAGCACCGTGACCTGCAAGTCCTTCAACGTCTCTCCCACCGCTCCCACAAAATGGCTTACCGAAGCAATGCGCGGCTTGCGTACGGTCAGTTCAAAATGTACTACGGCAAAACGTTTGGCCAGCTCCACCACCCGTTCGTACCGAGGGTTGGTAGGTTCAAACTTATTGGCCAGCCAGAGCATGTAAGAAGGATCCACATAATAGATTTCAGCCAGATGCTTTCCTTTGTATTTTCCGAAAGGCATCAAATCGTCCAATGCCCCGTAATAAGATTCAAACTGTGCGTTATCGGCGGTCTCCAACCGTACGTTGCAGTTCTGCAGCATGGAAAAAGCACGAGCAGAAGCCGCATCCAGCGTCACTCCTAATGTACGGACAAACAGATAAGAATGGGGAGAAGGAAACTCACGCCACAAGGCATAAAACGGACGATACTCTGTGGCCATACTGATAAGATAGACACCCTTGTTGCGCGTACGTCCACGATTAAACAACTCCAATTCTTTTTGTACTTGTGCGGTGATTTCCATACCTGCCTCCTGCTTTGAAAAGCAAGATAAACAAAAAGTATTAAAAATGCAAGTTTATACATACAAAATGGGAGGAAAAGACCTGAAACAGGCTTCTCCTCCCGCTTATAAATATGGAATTCTAACAATTAAACGTTATAATATAGCCTTCACGGTTTCCAGCATACCTTTTTCCTGAATGCTGTCCAGATTCTTCTTCACGGCTTCTGCCAATCCCGGAATCAGGTTCAAATCCTCGCCCCAGATAAAGGTTGCGCCCAATACGCCTTCGGTTACCTTAGCTGTGTCGCCCGTAGCCCACAATTGTTTCAGCAAGTCCATGATTTCCTGTGCATCATTAGGCACAATTTCTGCGCCATCGGCACGCACACCGCCTTTGTAATAAGTAATGATAGCAGCCAGTCCCAATACCAGTCCTTCAGGCAGCTTGCCCTTGCGTTCCAGGTAAGTTTTCAAACCCGGCAGGTCACGTGTCTGGTATTTCGGGAAGGAATTCAGCATGATGGAAGTCACCTGGTGGTCTACAAACGGATTGTTGAAGCGTTCCAGCACGTCATGTGCAAATTTCTCCAGTTCTGCTTTCGGCAAGTTCAGGGTTTCCATCAGTTCCTCGAACATCACCTTATGGATAAACTTGCCCACTACCGGATGCTGGCAGGCATCGCGCACGATGTTGATACCCGACAGGTAAGCTACCGGAGAAAGTACGGTGTGCGGTCCGTTCAGCAAAGTCACTTTCCGTTCGTGATACGGTGCTTCCGACGGCACAAAGAGCACATTCAGTCCGGCTTTGTCGGCAGGGAACTCGACAGCCACCTCCTGCGGTGCTTCAATTACCCACAAATGGAAAATTTCAGCCTGTACCACCATGTTGTCATCGTATTGCAACTTTTCCTTGATAGCCGCAATATCCTTGCGCGGGAATCCCGGCACAATACGGTCTACCAGCGTAGCATATACGCCACAAGCCTTCTCAAACCACTGTTTGAAATCATCTCCCAGATTCCAGAGTTCAATATACTGATAGATGGTTTCTTTCAACTTATGTCCGTTCAGGAAAATCAGCTCACACGGGAAAATAATCAATCCCTTTGACATATCTCCCTGGAAGGTTTTATAGCGATGATACAAAAGCTGTGTCAGTTTTCCCGGATAAGAAGAGGCCGGCGCATCATCCAGTTTGCAGGAAGGGTCAAAAGCAATGCCTGCTTCGGTTGTATTGGAAATCACGAAACGCATTTCCGGCTGTTCGGCCAGCTTCATGAACTCTTCGAACTGGCTGTAAGGATTCAGCGCACGACTGATTACATCAATCATGGTCAGACTGTTCACCGTTTCCCCTTTATCCAAACCCTGCAGATTGACGTGATACAGACAATCCTGCGCATTCAGCATGTCAATCATTCCTTTTTCGATGGGTTGAACCACCACTACACTGCTGTTGAAATCAGCCTTTTCGTTCATGTTGTA
>OGHN01001348.1_pt1 | contig 10475 bp, 10 predicted proteins | sample 1571511 | NCBI WGS metagenome assembly OGHN01 (sample SAMEA2582024, study PRJEB24529) | metagenome | biome: Human gut stool | place: China | collected 2011 | reverse complement strand
GAGAGAGGTTTGCCGCATTCCTCCATCCGAATGAATTCGGAGGCTTCCTGCGGCTATTTCTGTGAACGTCCGATGATTTTAACGCGCGCCCGCGCGCTACAATGCGCGCACGTTCAACTCGTTACGCTTCTGCAAAGGCTTCAGCACCATGTCCCAAAGAGCCGAATCCGCCGACACCGTCCTTGCGCCCGCAGGCGCCGTCATCTTCTGCCGCGTCATCGACAACTTCGGCGACGCGGGCGTCACCTGGCGACTCTCCAAGCGCCTGCGCGACCTCGGCCTGCCCGTCACGCTCGTCATCGACGCCGTCGACGTGCTCGCGAGGCTCGTGCACGACCTCGACCCCGCCGCCACGGACGCGCTCGTGCGCGGCATCCGCATCGCCGACTGGGACGCCTTCGAGGCCGAGGTTTCGGCAGGCGACCTCTCCCGCATCGGCGGCGTCTGGCCCTCGCTCGTCTTCGAGACCTTCGGCTGCCGCCTGCCCGACGCCGTCGAGGCAGGTCTCTGCGACGGCCGCACCCGCCTCTGGGTCAATCTCGACTACCTCTCCGCCGAGGAATGGGTCGAGGGCTAGCACATGGTCTGGGGCCTGCATCCGACGCTGCCCGTCAAAAAGCTCTGGTTCTTCCCGGGCTTCACCGACAGGACGGGCGGCCTTCTCATCGAGGACGGGCTCGACGAGGCCCGCAGGGCCTTCGACGCAGCCGCCTGGCGCCGTGCGCACGGTGCAAGGGACGGGCTTCGCACGCTCTTCTTCTTCGCCTACCCCGTCAACGCGATCGACCGCCTTGCCGCCGGCCTCAGGGCCGCGGGCGAGCCCCTCAACCTGATGCTCGCGCCGGGCGAGGCCTCCGACATGCTCGAGCGCGCCCTCAAGGGCGACGCCCGCTTCAACGTCGTGCGCCTGCCCTTCGTGCCGCAGGAGGAGTTCGACGACATCCTGCGCGCCGTCGACGGCGCAGTCATCCGCGGCGAGGACAGCTTCGTGCGCGCCCAGCTCGCGGGGACGCCGCTCCTCTGGGCCACCTACCCGACCGAGGACAAGGCTCACGAGATCAAGCTCGACGCCTGGCTCGCAAGGTTCAGGGAGGCCTGGCCTGCGGACGCCGCCGTCCCCTTCGAGACCTACGAGGCCGCCTCCCGCCACTGGGTCGACGGCACGCTCGAGCCCGCCGAGGTGAAGGCCTGGCTCGACCAGCTGCCCGTCCAGAAGAGGGCCGCCGAAGTCTGGCGCGAGTCGCTTCTCAGGCGCGGCGACCTTGCCCGCCGCATCCTCGAACTCGTCCCGCGCGCCTGAGGCGCAGGCAGGCGTCAGGGCTGCAGGGGCGCCTCCGCATCAAAACCCGGGCCCAAATTAACAGTTCAAGGGCCGGAAAATTTGGTAGAATCGTCTGCTATTGATTTTTTGCTTCTTGCGCCCTCTTGCAAACGGGCGCGGGAAAAATTCTCGCAACACTGCAATTAGGGAATCTGATAAATGAAAACCGCTCAGGAACTCCGCCTCGGCAACGTCTTCATGGTCGGCAAGGACCCGATGGTCGTTGTCAAGTCCGAATACTCGAAGGGTGGCCGCGGTGCCTCCACGGTCAAGATGAAGATGAAGAACCTTCTCACGAACGCCATGACGGAAACCGTTTTCCGTGCTGACGACAAGTTTGAAGACCTCATCCTCGAACGCAAGGAAGTGACGTACTCCTACTTCGCCGATCCGCACTATGTCTGGATGGACGAAGAGTACAACCAGTACGAAGTCGACGAAGACACGATGGAAGATGCCAAGAAGTACCTGCAAGACGACTTGACGGCCGAAGCCGTCTTCTACGAAGGCCGCGCCATCTCCATCGAACTCCCGACGATCCTCGTCCGTGAAGTCACCTACACGGAACCGGCCGTCAAGGGCGACACCTCCGGCAAGGTCATGAAGCCCGCCAAGATCGCCACCAGCTACGAACTCTCCGTCCCGGCCTTCGTTGAAGCTGGCGACAAGATCGAAATCGACACCCGTACGGGCGAATACCGCAACCGCGTGAAGTAATCTTCACCGATCGGTCGATCGAACAGAAAACCCGACGCTCCTCACAGGACGTCGGGTTTTTCTTTTGTTCCGGCTTGCGCTACACTGCGAGGCGTCTCAGCATCAACGCACTCCGCAGGTTCTACCACCATGGACATCCAGAAAGACAACCGCATGTACATGCAGATCGCGCTTCTCACTTCCCAGAGAAGCTACGCCCGCCGCCTCAAGGTGGGTTGCGTAATCGTCAAGAACCACTCCATCATCTCATTCGGCTGGAACGGCATGCCCACGGGCTACGACAACTGCTGCGAAATGGAGGTGGACGGCCGTCTCGTGACCCGTCCCGAAGTGCAGCACGCCGAGCTCAACGCCATCGCGAAGCTCGCGGAGAACGGCTACTCCAGCAAGGGTGCCGCCATCTTCATCACGCACAGCCCCTGCATCCACTGCGCACTCCTCATCCAGAAGTGCGGCATCACCGACGTCTACTACCACACGCTCTACCGCAGCAACGAGGGCCTTGAATTTCTCAAGCGCGCAGGCGTCAACGTCACGCACCTTGACGTCGAGCCGCCGTTCCCGATGCAGCCGTGCGACTGCAGGATCGAGGGCTGCGACTGCGGCGGCACGGGTTCCGTGCACTAGGATCCCGCATCCGGCCCGATCAGGTCGGATCACTTCTCCACTTTTTTCGCCTTCGGCTTGAGCGCGAGCGACCTTTCGGCCGCCGCGCGGCCCGCGTCGCGTCCCTGCACGAGACAGGTGATGAGCGACATGCCGCCCGGACGCCCGCGTCCGAAGATCCCGCCCGTCGTCTCGCCCGCCGCCCAGAATCCCGGGATCGGCATGCCCCTGCGGTCCAGAAGCCGCGCCTCGGGACTCACCGCGAGGCCGCCCAGCGTCATGTGCACGTACACCGCCTCCCGTCCCCAGTAGTAGGGCGGCGAATCGATCGCCTGCGTGAAGATGCGCTTGCCGAACCTTCGGTCAAGGCCCTTGGCGACGTCCTCGTTGTATTCGCTGATCGTGCGCCTGAGGGTGTTGACGGGCACATCCATGGCTCTTGCCATCTCCTCGATCGTGTTCGAGCGGCGCACCGTGCCGTCGGCGAGCTTGAGGCCGAGCGTCCCGCCCTTTCTCGAGCGGCTGTCCGTGATCACCCAGCACGTGCGGCCGGCCTGCGCCAGAATGGCCTCGCTGATGTCGTAGATGGGCATCTCCTCGTTCATGAAGCGCTCGCCCGAGCTGTTGACGTAGATGTCACCGCCCACGTAGTCGAGAAGACGCCCGCCCGCGTAGGGCAGCAGGATGATGTTGCTCATTCCGACCGTGTGACCGCCCACCATGGCGCCCAAATCGAGCCCGTCGCCCGTGGCACCGTCGAAGTAAAGTCCCTGCGGATTGGCCGTGGTGGGCACGTCGACCGTGAGACGATCGTCGTAGAGCAGGCGCCTGCCCACGTCGGCCGTGAAGCCGCCCGTGGCGATCACGATGCCGCCCGCGCGGAGCACCTCGTCCCTCACTTCGCCGCCGGGCAGCGTGCGCTTCACCGCAACCCTGACGAGTCCGTCCTCCTCGGCCCTGCCGAGCCGCACGGCGCGCGTGTTGAGCGCCGTCGTCACGCCGAGCATTCTTGCGTTCTCGTGAAGCGCGATCACGAAGCGGCGGCCTGCGGCAAGACCGAGCGCCGTCACGCTTCGCGGATGCATGTCGCCCACGGCCTGATAGGCGGTGCGCGTCATGACGAGACCGAGCCCCTCGAGCCAGTCGACGGCCGCCTCGGACTCGGTCGCAATGCGGGTGATGTGCGGTCTCAGGACCGTGCCGCCCGCCTTGATCGCGTCCTGGATCCAGAGCTCCACGGAGTCCGTGAAGCCGATGGGCGCCTGACGCCTCGGACTCAGCACGGCGACGGAGCCCGCCGCATAGAGCGTGTGCCCGCCCACGAGCGGCCCCTTTTCAAGAAGCAACACGCGCACGGCACCCGCCTCTCTGGCGGAGACCGCGGCCGTGAGGCCGGCCATGCCCGTGCCGATCACGATCACGTCCCAGTCCTGCTGCAGGTCCTCCCTGTAGCCGGCAAGCGCGTGCGCGGGGCAGAGCGCCGCTGCGGCGCCTACCGCCAGCAGCCTGCGCCTCAGGCGGTCGGGTCCTTCCTTGCTCTTGCTGCGGGCGAACGTCATGATCGGATCCTCAGTCCCTGCTCCTGCCCGCGCCCTTTTCGACGACGCCGATCGTCTCGAGCATCCAGTAGGCCTCAAGGGCGCTCTTGACGCCGAGCTTCGTGAAGGCGCTGCTGCGGTGCATCTTGACCGTGGGAAGCGAAATGAAGAGCTTCTCGCCGATGTCCTTGTTGCTCATGTCCATGGCGGCGAGCTTCACCACGTCCTGCTCGCGGGCGGTGAGCGAGTCGTAGAGCGCGCGGATCATCTCCTCGCTCCTCGTCTGCTCGTGGAGCGCGATCGAATGCTCGACCGCGCGTGAGACGACCTCGTTCAGCTTCTCGGGATCGACGGGCTTCTGCAGGAAGTCGAAGGCCCCGTGCTGCAGCGCATGCACGGCCATGTTCACGTCGCCGTGCCCCGTGAGAAAGATGATCGGCAGCGGCGCGCCGCGGGCGACGAGCGCCGTCTGCAACTCAAGCCCCGTCATCTCGGGCATGCGCATGTCGAGAATGAGGCAGCCCGGCTGCGAGGGATCGTCGTCCTCAAGAAAGGTCTTCGCGCTGTTGTAGATCAGCACGAACCATCCCATCGCCTGAAGAAACATCTTCTGCGACATGCAGAAGGTTTCATCGTCGTCGACGATTCGCACGATCGGTATGACTTTGGCCATTGTTGTCCGTCTCCTTTGTTTTGTCCGGTCTTTTCGTTCAGTTCCTTCCCGCGTCGATCGCGCCCGCGGCCCTCGCGGCCGCCTCCTCGTCGAGCTCGTCGAAGAGCACGCTCACCACGACGCCGCCCGCGGGCTTCGCCACGAACTCGATCTTCGCCCCGTGGCTGTCGGCAATGCCGCGCACGATCGAGAGGCCGAGTCCGAGCCCGTCGGGCTTGACGCTCTCGAGCGAGTGCATGAGGCACGCCTTCTCAGCTTCGGTGAGCTTTCGCCCGTTGTCGGCCACCGTCAGCATCCACTGCCTGCGGCCGCACCCCTCGGGCGGAGTCTCGGTCCTGATCGCCGCGAGCGTCACGATGACGCGGCCCGTGGCGCGTCCGTGCTCGTCCGTCTGCTCGTGCACAGCCTCGGCCGCGTTCTTCACGAGGTTGAGAACGAGAAGCTCAAGCTCGAGTCCGTCGCCGAGCACCGTTGCGGGCTCGTTGGGCATCTGCACGAGGACGGGCACCGAGGCGAGCTTGCCGAGCTTGAAGGCACGAACGCCTCGGTCGACGGCACGCTTGAGGTCCGCCGGGACGTGGTTGGCCGTGCGGTTCTTCACGTAGCCTCTCACGCGGTCGACGATCCCCGCAATCTTGAGCGCCTCGGCGTCGATCCCCTCGACGGCCGTCCTCGCATTGGGATTCTGCGCGATGGCGTCCTTTAGAAGAATCTTCACCACGGCGGCGAAGTTGCGGATCGCGCCCACGGGCGACTTGATCTCGTGAGCGATCATGCCCGACATCTGCGCGGCGATGTTCTTGCGTTCAAGCGCGCCGAGCTGGTCGCGCACGACCGCGGCCTCGGCCTGCGACGCCTCAAGCGCCGAGAGCGCGTCGGAGAGCTCCGACGTGCGCTTCGCGACGAGTCCGCGCAGGCGGAATTCGTTCAGGATGAGCAGAAGCAGGACGAGAAGACCGACGTGGATCTCGGTCTGCCAGCGCTTGTAGACCTCCATGGGCGACATGTCGCGCAGGTGGCGGTAGGGCCCGATCTCAAGAAGCCTGTAGAGTTCGCGCAAGTCCGACGTTCCCACCATGGCCGACCACTCGTAGTTCGCGTCCCCGCCGTTCGTGAGAAGCGAGACCGTCATGCGGTTGACGAGGGGCTCGGGCGTCCAGGGGAAGGCCACGAGGCTGATGTCGGGATAGAGCGCCGTCGAGTGACGGCAGACGATGGCGTCCGACTTCTTCACGCCGATGGCCTTGAGGTCGGCGGCGTTGACGAGTCCACGCGAGTCGAGAAGCTCGAGCAGGCACGTGGGCAGCACGGCCGCGTCGGCACTGCCGTGAAGCACGGCGGAAAGAACGCCGGGATAGGCGAAGCTAAGAAACGTGGTCCTGCCGAAGAACTTCTCCGGATCGTGCCCCGCGCGGGCGATCTCGCCCTGCAGCGCAAGCCAGCCCGTGAGGCTCGTCGGCGTGTCGGCAGCGATGTGCCTGCCCGCCAGATCCTCGAGCGTGTTGATGTCCGTCCTGTCGGCGCGGGTGACGACGAGCGAGCCCACCGCGTGCGCGGCGTCGGTCGCCGTCCACGGCTTGCGGGTCGCGATGCGGAAGGTCTGAACCCCCTGCTCCTCCATCAGATCGATCTGCTCGGTGGGCAGCATCAGGAAGTCGGGCTTCTGATGAAGCACCTCCTGGGCCGCATCAGGCGTGACGATGTCGCGCCATGAGATGCGGAAGTCCTTCTCGAGCGGATTCGAGAGCAGCACGAGGCCTTCCCTCAGGCTCGCCGTGTCGACGGCCGTGCTGATCGTGTCCATGATGCCGATCTTCACGTCGCCTTCGCCCGAGCCCGTCTGCGATGCGGACGAGACGGCCGCAACGCCGCCGTGGGAGGGCGCGGCCTGCACGGCCGCAGCGCCGAGCACTGCGGCGGCGAGAGCTGAAAGCTGGATTCGAAGGGACGGCATGGCGGAAAAGGCGGTCTGGTTCAGAGAATCTTAGCCTGCCCGCACGGCCTCGGGCAAGACGCTCGGGAAAGCGGGAATAAAGGAAGCTCTTCAAAACCCTCTGTTGCCAAGCCGAATGAAACAAAAATGTTCCGTTCGGTTTTTCCGTACAGCCTCAAAAAATGCTGTTTTCTTGCCCTAGAAATAGCATACTTCTATAGTATAAGCTCGTTAAATTTGGTGTAACTATGGAAGAGTTATTCGATGGTCAACTGAGCTTTGCAGACATTGATGCTGAAAAGTTCCTACAGGTTCGTCGGGCTCATGCTGATCGCCGGGTGAATGCCATGGATCGGCTGACTGATGACGTAATCAACGAATTGATCCAACTATGCCTGCCGCACTACCACATCAAAGCTGGCGAGACGGTTCAACAAGGAAGGCCGTATACACGCCTTGAAACGATGGTTCGTGTTCACCTGCTTCAGGTCTCTCTCAATCTGTCTGATCCGGAGATGGAGTCATATTTGGCGAGCGACATGGTGGCTCGCAGCTTCTGCCGCGTGTCCAGCACACGTCTGTTCATCTCAGACTCGACGATACTGCGCTTCAGGCATTTCATTGACCAATATGGGTTGGCTCAAAAATTCCTCGAGCGCACGGTAAATCTGGCCGCAGAGGCCGGAGCTTGTTCTCTTGAAATGGTTGCCGCTGACGGCACTTTTATCGAAGCGCCGTCGTCAACCAAGAACAAGGCTCACGCCCGAGATCCTGAGATGGCTTCAGGCAAGAAGGCCAACACCTGGCATTTCGGGATGAAGGAGCATATTGCCGCGTGTTATGAATCGGGGATCATCTACGGCACGGTCGCCGCACCGGCTAACGAACATGACATTACTCATCTGGGCGACCTTCTGAAGGGCCTTGAGAAGATGGTCTTCCTTGATTCCGGCTACATCGGTTGCGCCAAGCGCACTGAAATTCAGGCGATTCCTTTCAAGGATGTGTCCTGATACATCGCAGCCAAGCCGAGTGCATGGAAGAAGGAATTATCAATCAGTGAGAATTTCGGAGGCGAACTTGGTCAAGCGCTCGTCGAATGCGTGAACGTAAGACGGCATTTGGAGCATGCGAAAGCATCGGTGCGATGCTCGATTGAGTGGAGCTTCCTCTGGCTGAAGAGGATTTATGGCTATGCCAAGGTTCGTTATCGCGGATTGGCGAAAAATCACAGTCGAGCGCAAACGTTGTTTGCACTATACAACTGCTACCGCTTGCGCAAATGGTGTGCTCCGCCAAAGCTGCCTTGCTGATCAACCCTGAGACTCTGGTTCGCGCTTCGTCTCGAGCGCCATAGGGGCGAGCTGACTCTTGAAGATGGGATTTGCCTAATTTGCAGGCAAATATCGAGTTATTTCATCAACATTCGGAAAAATCGAACGCCTAACGTTCATGAGAACTTTCGACGCTTTTCAGCGTCTGGTCTGGAGTCCTCAATTTAAACAAAACTGCTTACCCGATCGCTCAGAGACGGGGGGTTTTGAAGAGCTTCCTTAATTATGGAATTAGCAGAGAGTGCGGTGAAAAAAGAGATCCCGTAAAGACAACGGGATCTCTAAAAAAGACTCTGCTAGAGAGGAAAACAAGACTCAGTTTGAAGCTCAGAACCTATGGGTCATACCGAGAGCAGCCATGTAGCGAGACGCGGTGGCTTCAACCTTGTCGGTGTTGGTAAACATACCGTCACCATGGGCCCAGGAGCCGAGCAGATAAACGTAGGTACGCTTGCTCAGGTCATAACGATACTTGCTCGCAACAACCCAGCGCGTGCCTGAAGTTTCCTTGTCGGCGGCGTGCGAGCCGTTCCATTTCGCATGAACCGCCATGACCTTGGATCCAAGGCTACCGCCGAGGAACGGATGCTTGATGCCGAGCATGAAGGCATCGGCGTCAAGAGCGGAGTCGCTGTTCTTCACGTCGGCTGTCGAGAACATGTCGGAGGCCTTGTAGACGGACTTGCCGCCACCGATCTGACGATTGTCCCAGACGCGCTGGTAGGCAGCATATATGCGCGTGGAACCCCAGACCTGTTTGCTCGCCGTAAAGAGGAGGTTGTGCCCCTTCTTTGAATCAGCGCTGGAAGTCGTCGTTGCGTTGCCGTAATCGGTCATGGTGTATATCGTGCCCATGGTTAGGTCGCCGTTCTTATAGCGAAGAGCGAGCTGATAGAGATGATCTTCGTCGGCCCAGTCATTCTTTTCCGCCCCGTTCGAATAGAGAGCAAGGAACGTCAGATTGGGATTGATGTCACCTTGATAGACGATCGCGTTGCTTACCTGACCGGTTGTCGTGAAAGCGCCGCTCATAGCCGCATCATGCCAGTTGGTGCCGCATGGATTGATGCTCATCTTACCGATCTGACCGTAGGTACCGATACCCGTGAAGAACGTACCGAGGCGGCCGAAAGTCACTTCTCCCCAACTGCCGCCGATGGTCAGCGACGATTCGCGGTTGAAGATGGATCCGTTCACGGCTAATTCGCCAGTATCGGCAGAGTAGCCGTTTTCAAGCTTGAAGCGGACGAAATGACCGTTGCCGATGTCTTCCTTGCCGGTGAGGCCGAGTTTGGGGGAGCTGTCGTTGGATGCGTACATAGAGGCCTGACCGTTTTGGCCCTTAGCCTTTATGTAGGAAACACTGTTGTCGATCGAACCGTAGAACTCTACGTTGGCGGCGTGTGCGAACGTGACTGCACCGAGAGCGGCGATGGAGGCAGCAATTTTCTTCAGATTCATGGCGTGTTCTCCCTGTTATTTCTTCCAACTGAAAAATTCCGTAGTGGTATCCCAGGCGACCTGCTGCAGGAATTTGGCTGTTTCAGGTTCCACAGGGTCGACTCCGTAGAAATTGAGGCCGACAGGCGTGCGATGGAACATAGTGGCGTAGAGCACGCAACCGGCGAGATAAGTACCGATCGCCGACGGATGGAAATGGTCTGGGCGATAAAGCTTCAGGTTGGGGTTCAGGCGCAGTGCCTCGGCAAATGCGAGTCCGGCGGGGACTACCATGATGTTGTTTTCATTGGCCGCAGTCGTCGTGGCATCCGCAAGTTGCTTCGTCATTTCCGGTTTGCCTTCCCAGGCCCAGGTCATCATGACCATCGGCTTGATACCGATAGCAGTCAGATCGACGGTATGACGCTCGAGCGCCTGCTTAAAGGTGTCCTTTCGCATGGGATCAATCGGTCCCTTGCTGTTGTCCTGCAGAACAACGACGTCAAACACCTTTTCCTTCGTAAAGTCGAAGCGTTTGATTTTGCCGCCGTCCTTATGGTCGACATAAGTTGAAGCGATACCGGTCGGGCGGACGAGATCCCATACATTGAACCAACCGAGGTCCGCACCGCCAATGGTCACCATACGATTGCGGTGGATTTTCTGTCCGTCTGCGCGTGCAAGACGGTTGATCATGTTGTGCATGCCACACGAGTAGAACGTGAACGAGTTACCCACGAGCATGTACGACTGAGGTGTGATTCCTAAATCAGTAACTGCCGGCTTAACGCTTGTCTCAAGTGCATCCGCTGACATCGTTGCTGCGAACAGCAGAGTCGCCGCAACTAATGCAAACTTTGTTTTCATAATGACTCCTACGCGGCTGAAGGTGTTTACCGCTTGAAGTCATTTT
>OGHN01001336.1_pt1 | contig 10508 bp, 5 predicted proteins | sample 1571511 | NCBI WGS metagenome assembly OGHN01 (sample SAMEA2582024, study PRJEB24529) | metagenome | biome: Human gut stool | place: China | collected 2011 | reverse complement strand
ACAGGAAATACGACCGCCAATGGAGCAAGTCAGAGTATGGAGAATTCCTGGTCTATGAGTTATGAGAATGTTTTGAATTGGGGACACGTATATGGTGTTCATAATATATCCGCTTTGATAGGCACTTCTTATATCGACCGTTCGGCTACGTTCATGTCAGGTAATCGCAATGATCTGATTATTGATGATCCGGAGTATGCTTATTTGAGTATGGCTACGGCTGCTACTGCCGGAGTATCCGGTGGTATGCGCAATCCGTCACGTCTGCTTTCTTATTTTGGTCGCGCCAATTACTCCTATGACGATCGGTATATGATGACCTTTACCTTACGTCGGGATGGTTCGTCCCGTTTCGGACCCAACAATCGTTTTGGTACTTTTCCATCTGTTTCTGTCGGATGGAACTTAATGAACGAACGTTTTATGTCGAAGTTCAATTGGTTGAACGCATTGAAACTGCGTGCAAGCTGGGGACGTAATGGTAACGAAAATATAGGTGATTTCCAATACATGTCTACTATTTCCACTTATGGCTTGGGATATGCTTTCGGAAGCCAGCTTGATGGGCAGGCTATTTCCACGGGTGCTGCTCCTACCAAGGTCTTGAGTCCCGACCTGAAATGGGAAACAATCGAACAGACTAATATCGGAGTGGATGCAACTTTGTTCAATTGCCTGACTGTCAACCTCGATTATTATCGCAAGAATACCAAAGACTTGTTATTGACTTCTCCGACTCCTTTATTCCTCGGAAATACTTTCCCGACAATGAATGCGGGATCAGTTCGCAATGAAGGTTTCGAGGCTTTTGTCAGCTACAAGCAACGAATCAACAAACTGAATATGACAGTAAGTGCCAACATGGCTTATAATAAGAATGAAGTAACTTACGTAGGCACTTATACCGGATTTGTGGCAGGAACTACCGTGCAGGGTATGTCCGGTGCTGTCACAAGAATGGAGAAAGGGTATCCTATGGCGTATTTCTGGGGATATAAGACAATGGGGATTTTCCAGAATCAAGATGAGATAAACTCCTATGTACATACCAATGAAGACGGAACCAGGCAACTTGTCCAGCCGGATGCCAAACCCGGTGATTTCCGCTTCCAGGATACGAACAATGATGGAGTTATTGACGATAACGACCGTCAGAACCTGGGCAATCCTTATCCTGACGTAACTTATGGATTTAACCTGAATCTTGAATACCGGGGCTTTGATTTGACTGTGAATACGAGCGGAACAATCGGCAACAAAATTTTCAGCGTATTGCGTCGCATGGATTTGCCAATGAGCAATTACCAGTCATGGGCGTTAGGACGCTGGCATGGGGAAGGGACGTCCAACTCAATTCCTCGTGTGACAACCAATGATACGAATCAATCCTGGAGTAAACCATCCGATTTTCATGTGAAGGACGGCAGTTATTTCAGAGTTAGAAACATTATGCTGGGCTATACGACCAAGTTGTTGAAGAACTATTATATCGAGAGCTTGCGGGTTTATGCTTCGGTAAATAACTTGTTCACTTTTACTAAATATGAAGGCTATGATCCGGAAATAGGTGGTGGAGTAATGAGTACAGGAGTAGATTCCGGTGTATATCCTCATCCTAGAACGGTATCTTTCGGTATTAATGTAACATTCTGATAAATACATACGATTATGAATAGAAATAATATATTGAAATCATCTATACTGATGTTTATATTGGGACTTGTAACGTCCTGTGGTGATTTGTTGGATTTGGAACCACCTATGACACAGGTGACCGAGAATTTTTACAGAGATCAGAATGATGCTTTTCAAGCTCTGACTTCTGCATATAATATATTGAATTGGAGCGCTCCCAGTACAGCTGCGGGTAGCCCTCAGAATTGTGCCTTCGAGATAGTGAGTGAGATTTTGGGAGATGCTTGTTATGCTGGTGGTGCCAATGCCAATGATATTCCTACTACGGGCCGTATTAATACTTTTGAGATGCGTGTGAACGATCCGGCTCCGGAAGCTTTATGGTATAAATACTTCACAGGTATCTATCGTGCAAACCAGTTATTGGTAAAGATTGATAATATTAAGTTTGTAGACGACAACTTGCGGACACGATATAAAGCTGAGGCTCTTTTCTTACGTGCTAATTATTATTTTGATGTGGTTCGCCTCTTTGGAAATGTACCTTTGATTTTGACTCCGATTACTCCTGCTGATTATGGACAAGAACAAGTTGCTCCGGAAATTATATATAAGCAAATTGCAGAAGATTTGTTGGAGGCTATCAATGCTAAGGATTCAGAAGGCAACTATAGTCTTCCGACCTCCTCTTTACAGTTGGACGCTGCCGATAAAGGCAGGGTAACTCGGGCTGCTGCCCAATCATTATTGGCAAGAGTCTGGTTGTATTACACAGGTTATTATCAACAAAATCAGTTATCGGAAGTAAGTGCGCAAGATATTGTCGGATACATTGAGGATGTTATCGAGAACAGTGGACACGATCTGATGCCTAATGCGTATGACAGAGAATATACGTTGGCTAGTAAAACATCTCCTCTGTTTGATGTAGCAAATAAGAATAATATAGAAGGAGTGTTTGAAATTCAGTATACTGATTTATCTAAATGGGGTGACTGGAAGAACCGGCAGGGTTGTTTAGGTAACCAAGCTGTCATTCTTTGGGGGATGCGTGATGTTGGAGGTGCATATGCAGCCGGATGGTCGTTTGCTCCTGTCAGCAAAACACTTTTCGATCGGTTTGAAGCCAACGATCCTCGTAGATTGGCCACTTTCATTAATGCAGAACCGGCAGTTGGTGATAATGACGGAGAAGGATTGAATTATACAAAAGGATATCAGAACACAGGCTTTTTTAATCGGAAGTTTACTCCACTTACAGCTAATAATTGCCGGTATGGAGGCACACGAGAACTGAACTATCGTAACAATTATCCGATGATTCGTTTTGCGGATGTTTTGTTAATGGGAGCTGAATTAGAATTATTATACGGAGATAAGGCGAAAGCGTTGAGTTATTATAAACGTGTACGTGAAAGAGCATTGGGAGCGGGAAGTGTGAATCTTTCTCAGAATCAGCTGACACTGGATTTGATTGATAAGGAAAGAATCTATGAATTGTCTTTAGAAGGACACCGTTATTGGGATATCCTTCGTAGAGGACAAGATTATGCGGATAAAATATTGACTAATGGCGAACCGAATGAGTTTAGTGTGGTATATAATAAAACGAGAGCAGGATTAATGCCGATTCCGCAGTATGATATCAGTCAGTCAAAAGGTTCGTTGAAACAAAATCCGGGGTATTAACCATTAAAGAAGATAAGTTATGATAAGAAATAAATATTTATATGTTGTATTAGTTGTCATGTCGGTTCTGGCTAGTTGTTCACCGGATGATAGGATGGGATTGGAGGAACCTATTCAGGACTTGAAAATTATTGTAATTCCGGGTGAAAAGCCTAATACATATACATTTAAGACAACCCCTGCCGATGTTATCGGATTTTGGGATTTAGGTAACGGAGTTGTTGCTGATGGTGTTAGTTCAGTGACAGGTGAATTTCCTTTTCCCGGCAATTATTCTGTTACATTGAAAGCTTTTGGACAAGGCGGGCAAACTAATTCCGTTTCTATTGTACTTCCTGTGATAAAGAGCAATTATGATTTGCTGAGTGATCCGATTTATGAGAAATTGACAGGTGGTATTAATAATGAAAAGGGAAAGACTTGGGTAGTAGATTCTTTGCTTCCGGGACACCTTATCAAGAATCCTCAGAAGGGAGGAAATGGCGATTGGGCGGCTCAAATAGCAGGTCATCAGAATCGTGCAAATAATAAAACCGGTGGAGGTATGTATGATGATGAGATAACATTTAAGTTGACGAATACAGACGGACCTGCTTTTATTTACGAAAACAACGGCTCTAGTTGTGCGGCTTCTAATCCGATTGCAGCTGGAAATCCTAATGCAGGAGCCGGAATTTATTCTCTGTTGGTGAAAGATCCTGCATGGAAAACAACACGTGCGGATAAGATTTCTGCATTCTATCCGGGAGCGTCCGGAGATTATCTTGTACAGTGTACCCCTCCTGAGAAAATGACATGGACAATTCTAAAGGATGGTGCCGGTAATTACTCTTTGTTATTGCCGAAAACGGCAGATGGAAACGGTGGTTTTCTTTTCTATTTCACGGATTGGAGTGCCAATTATCAGATAAAATCAATAACGGATGATAAGATGGTAGTGTGGAAAAGCTGTTCGGATGGAGCTACCCGCCAGATTGTAATGATACGGAAAGGCTGGATTGATCCGGAAGCGGCAACAGAGCCTGCTAATTAAGTGAATGTTGACTATTAAAATTGTGATAGATATGAAAAATAATATACTGTTATATTTGTTGGGCCTTATCTTATTAGTGGGGTGTAGCAAAGATGAAGAGAATAAGTATATATCCTTTGCGCTGGATACTGAACATAATAGCGTAGAAGGCAGTTTTGTGCAGGGAGCGGAATTATTGTCTAATTGTCAGGCTTCGATTTCTTATGTGAATGCAGTGGGTGGAACGGCTACATTTAGTTCGGAAGAGGTGAATGGAATCCGTATAGAGAAAACATCCTTAGCTTTGGACGATAAAGCCGGAACTGTAAAATTACGGATTACGGGTGTACCTGTGGAATTGGGTATTATGTATTTGCCGGTGTCGGTAGAATATATGGGTTATCAATATGAAACAACAGTATCTGTTGTAATCTTTGAAGATACAGATCCTTCCGGTAGTATTGAATTTAAAATGGAGGCTACCCCGATCACTAATATGAAGTCGACGGTTGAGATTCCATTTACAGTACTGCCTACTATGGCTGCGGTAACGGCCTCTGAACTTCAAGGGTTGAATGTGAAGATCACACAGGATTTGAATACCGGACAGGGTGTCGTTACATTGATTCCTAATGCTGAATTATTGTCAGGAACAGTAAAGATTACAGCCTCGTTCGGTGCACGTACACCGGTTGTAAAAGAAATCAGCGTAAATGCATTTAGTGAGGGAGCCGGTACGGTAGAATCGCCTTATCAGATTTCTGATGCCGACGGATTGAATAAGTTAAGGTTTGCTTTGGACAAAGCATTTATTCTCGCGGATGATATAGAGGTAGAATCGAATTGGGCGCCGGTAGGAACATTAGAAACGCCGTTCGTTGGTGTTTTGAATGGAGATGGCCACCAGATAACTTATCATATTAATGCCCCTATAAATGACTCTCAGGCATTCTTCGGAGCAATAGGTACAGGAGCAGAAGTGAAGAATTTGAATTTCAGTGGTGAAGTGACCGGTCGTAATATTGTTGCCGGAGTAGCAGCTAGTAGTGTTGTGGCTCTAGAGAACTGTAATGCAGATAATGTACTGGTCAAAGGAGAAAATAATTTGGCAGTGTTGATTGCTTCCGGCGAGGAGAAAGATAGTCGTATATTGACAATTGGTAAGGATTTTCCGACATTGATTAATATTACACTAGGGGAAATGTCAGCAAGTGAATTACTTGATGTCCTTCCGTTGGATATATCTATAAATGTAGTTACAAATACGACAAATGCAGATATTTCTTACAGTTTCTCTGATGGAAAAATCACTGCTGATATTACTAATGGTGGCTTTGAGAATGGTGATATTACAATCGAACTGAAATTAGCGGAAACCGGAAGTGGATCTAATGTTATTTCTTTACCTAAGATTATCACTATTGCTTCAAAGAAGATGAATGAAGGTGGCGATGGTTCTGAATCTTCTCCATATATCGTAGTGGACGGAGAACAGTTGGCTGCAATGATGACAAATGCTCCTTCAAGCTATATTGTCTTACAGAATGATATTCAGCTGGCTGGAGAATGGGCGATGATAGGAGAATTTACGGGTGATTTGGATGGTAAAGGATATACTGTAACAGGGTTGAAGATAAATGCAAAGGATGCTAATTCAGGATTTGTGAAAACTAATAAGGGAACTATCCACGATCTCAAATTTGTAGATGTAGATGTTGCTGCAACTAAGTCTTTCGGAACAATTGCCGGAATTAATCAAGGAACAGTTCGTGATATTGAAGTATCCGGAAAGATCGTTAGTACAAATACCGGTGATTTGTTGGGCGGTATTGTAGGTGATAACCTAGCGCAAGGTGTCATTGAAAACTGTTATGTAAATTTGGATATGACAGCTACTTGTGGTATGGTTGGTGGTATTGCCGGACGTAACAAGGGTACGGGCAGTGAAGCCATAGTACGTAATTGTACGTCGGAGGGAACTCTGACAGTCACCGGTTCCAAAACTCGTATTGCGGGTATTGTTGGACGTGGTGAGGGTCCCGACTTGATAAAAGGATGCCTTTCTTCAATGACAATTACTGCTACTACTTCTGGAGCTAATGGTGTTGGAGGTATCTTCGGAGCCAACAATAACAATGACATGAAGATTGAGGAATGTATGTTTACCGGAATCGTAAGGAGCGGGAATGATGTCGGAGGTATTGCCGGAGTAGGAGTTAATGTATTGAACTGTTTGGTTGAGAATGCTTCGGTAAGCAATACGGTGAGCGGCTCGAATGGTAATGCGGCAGGTATATGTGGTACTAATAAAAAGTATGCTACCAACTGTATTGTGCGTAATACCGATATATCCGGAATTGTTGGAACGAGTAAGGCTGTTACCGGAATTAATGGAAATTATCAGAACAATGGAACTACCAAAGGTTGTGTGGTAGAATCTACCACAATAAAAGGAGCCAAAGTGCAGCGTATTTCTGCTATCAATCCTGCAACTGTAAGTAGTAATCCGGGTGCTCCGTTAGCCGACAACTGGACATATAATGTCACACTCCTTGATGGAAACAATGAAGACATCAGTTCTTCCGCTATTGATGATGTGGCAGGTCTGGATGGTGGAACAGTTAGTCAGGCGCAGATGACGCAGTCATGGTATCAATCAATCGGCTTTGATATGAATGTTTGGGAATGGAAAGATGGCAAGCTGACCCTTAAGAATGTAGGTTATAAACGTAAATAAGAAGAACTATGAAAACAATAAATAAGATATTTACATTCATGTGCATACTGACTTTGTTCAGTGCTTGCACCAAAGATCAAATGATAACTGATCTTACGGATGAAGATGGAACTGTTACATCGTCTAATAAAGCAACTACCTATAAGCGTGGTTGCGGATTTAGCTTGGGAACAAGTACCGGACAATGGTGGGCGAATATTATAAATCTGAAAGCAAATTGGTATTATACATGGGGACTGACTGGATGTCAGGACCCATACGCTCCACAAAACGTGGAGTTCGTGCCGATGTTCTGGGGGCATACCAATGTCACTCAATCCAATATTGATATGGTAAATGATTTATATCGTCAGAAAAAGATATTCTATGTACTCGGCTTTAATGAACCCGATCTGAAAGAGGAGGGTAATATGAGTGTCGAACAGGCATTGGAAGATTGGAAGAAGCTTTCTGACGGACTTGATCCGGGTATTAAACTGGTAAGTCCTGCTGTCTCTTGGCCTGGAGCCGCATGGTTCAATGACTTTATGAAAGGGGTGCAAAGTCAGAATTTGCGGATGGATTATATTGCTCTACATATCTATATGGGACAATCTCCCCAGACATATTCAGACCAGGTTAAGAAGATATTCTCTACTTATGGTAAGAAAATCTGGATCACGGAGTTTGCCCCCAGAGATGATAGTGCCACTTCCGGACAGCCTGAAACCAACAAAGTTTCAGAAGAGTGGATTCGTAATAATTTTATAGAACCCGTGCTTACGGATTATGAGAATATGGATGAAGTGTTTCGGTATGCATGGTTTAGTGGAAGCCCGACAATGGCAGGCCTATGGACTTCAATGTTAGTTGATAAAGACGGTAAGCTGACTTCTTTGGGAGATTATTATGCAACAATTCATCCGAATGATGATGCTGCTCCTGCCAATGGAATGACAATGCCACAATGATACTGTATATGAGAATAAAGATTTTTGTATTTGTAATGAGTTGTTTCACCCTGACCGTTTTTGGTCAGGGTAACAATTCTGTTGAGAAGAGAATTGACGAACTGGTTTCGCAAATGACTTTGCAGGAAAATATCATAACGGTTAAGTGAAAATATAGCTGACAATAGAAACTGATAATAGGCTGACAATAGGAGATGAGACTTTTATTGTCAGCCTGCTTTTTGTCTCTTTCCCAGGTGGATTGTTTGATAAATACGTGGTTATACGCTTTTGAGATACTGGAAGAATAAGACTAAGCTGACGGTAAAGTAGTGTTGAAATGCCGGTATTATTCAGTTTGGGTGCCTTTATCTTTAACTCTCCACGGCCGTGGTGAATTAACAATGTCGGTGTTTTAATGGAACAATACCGGCTTGATAAAACAGGGATAAAGGCACCTTAACACAATAGTGCTTGCTTGATAGGACAAGGATACCCTAATATAAAAGCTATTGAGGAGCTTGAACTGCTATCAATTGTTGATTGTTTGAACTATCCGGCATACCTTTCCGTTTTTGTCTACTCCCTCTATGGTTATATCTTCCGGTGCGGTACTGTCCGGAGTATAATATTCAATGGTTGCTTTTCCTTCTGCATTCAGTTGCAGTGCTGGATTCCAATAAATCGTACTTCTTAAATCCGAACGCTGCGCATTCTTCTTTTCAGGAGTATCGTAAGTGGGTTGATAGAATTCGACAGAATCGCTGTAGCCTAGCGGAGTGTATGTGATAATGCCTCGCGCGGGTCTTGCAGGAAGATCTTTGCCCTCTTTCAGTGTGATAACAATGGCGCCTGCCGCACCACGAGAACCTAATATGGCAGCGTCCGCTCCACGAAGAAGGCTCAGACTAGACATATCGCTAGTCTGTATCATAGTCAGGATATCATTGTCGTCTTCATACACAACGTCATCAATAACAATGACGGGTTGCTCGGGATTATTTCGGATATGTATCTCATTGCCGTTTGTCACACTGACTCCCGGAAGTCTGCTGACTGCATCGAAGGCTGTCTGTGCACCATAATTCTCCAATTTATCCCCTTCGATAGTGTAAGTGTTGATACCTCCTGTGTAGATACTCTCCGAACCGGGCTTTTTACGACTTCCCGTGACAAGTACTTCTTTCAGGTTATACACCCTCATACCTCCTTCCATATAGTATTGGTCACGTGTGTTGAGTAAATAGTCTTCCATAAAGGTTGCTGCTTCATTACGGAAAGGCGATTTTGGGGAGGCTGCCGGATATTTAGGAGTATCGATTTCTATGTCTACTCCGGCAAATCCTCTTTTGGTACGCGCTTGGACGAGGAAAGTCGTGCTATCCCTGAAGGATGTATTCACGATAAATTCTCCTTTTTCGTCCGTAGTAGTGGTAGCAACAATCTTTTGTTTGGGAGCTAAGACACAGATAGGGCCTTTTTTCACATTACCTCCAAAGAACCCTTTGATTCGTCCACTGATCGTTTGCCCCTTTTCTATGTAGTTGGCTAGATTCAAAGAAGGTGGAGTCACTACATTCTTGATATGATGTCTGCGCCACCCGTGTGTCATCATTAAGAAGTCTAGGGTACGTAGAGTTCTGAGATCTTGGCGGAGAAAATAATATCCGGGATTTTCCACATAACCTTTCAGATCGGAAGTCAGGAGAAGGTTTGATACGATATTATCTGCTAGGGAATCCGGCCGGATACTTCTCCGATCGGTAATGCTGATAGAAAAACTTCCTTCTATGGGACTGCCGTTATGATCTTTAGCTGCGATTTGCAGAGATACCTTTTCTCTTTTTCCGTATGTCGGTTTGTCGGGAAGGATTTGCCACTGATGTGGATTACGGTCGGGGATGAAAACCAACCGCTCACTAAGCGCATTGCCCTGTTGGTCGATAAGCATAAAATGGGTGATACCGGCATGAAACAGGCTGTCATTCATTCTTCCGAAAGGTTTGCTCGCATTGATCGGTTGCAGAATAGCTAATTTGCCACGAGTATGTGCTATTAAGAATAACCTTTCAGGCCATTCGGTTGTACTTGTTTTCTGGATTTCATAACGTATCTCCTTTTTGTAGTGCGTCATAGAGAGGGTAATTCCTTGCTGTTCGACAGCGGGAAGATTGAATCGCTTGCTGATACCATCATCGGATTTGGCAATTACGTAGTAGGAATTTCCATCACTTGGATTTAAGGTGAAAACTCCCATGCCATCGTGCTCGGAACGAAAAACGGTCAAGGTGTCTCCTTGTGAGTTGAACAGGAAACCTTCTATTTCTTTTGACAGACCGTCCGCTCCCTGCGCTTTGAAAGCTATATTCTGGTGGGGGACAGCTAATAATGCACCGCCTTCCGGGAAGAATTTGATATCAAAATCTTTTGTGAATGAAGGCAGGTAGAAGGTTTTCTTATAGATGTATTGGGGATCGTCAAATTCTACTATGATCTGTCGGGTGGC
>OGHN01001334.1_pt1 | contig 10515 bp, 15 predicted proteins | sample 1571511 | NCBI WGS metagenome assembly OGHN01 (sample SAMEA2582024, study PRJEB24529) | metagenome | biome: Human gut stool | place: China | collected 2011 | reverse complement strand
TAAGGCTTTTTTTGCAAAAAAAATGCTCTAAGTATTTGTCAAGAGTTTTTTATAGATTTTCCGATTTTCTTTTGGAAAAAGGGCGCATTAAATTGAACCCACAGCAGTTGTGGATTTTTGAAAAAGCTATATAATAGAGTCAGTGGTTACTGTTGCTTGAGCGTTTCCATCGCTCTCGCGTAGTAGATGCGGAGAAACTTGTTGACTCCGGCCATTTTAGCTACGTTATACGGTTTCCCTTCCTGTTCCTTTTTGAGCAGAAAAAGGTAGACAGGGTCATCTTGAGGTCGTGTAAGTTTGAGTGCCTGCATAACCTCAAAGCAATACTTTCTGAGAGCCGCATTCCCACGTTTTGATATGTGGCGATTGTGGCTCTCAAATGTTCCAGACTGATATGGAGGCGGATCGTTACCAGCATAAGCGTTGAGTGCTTTTCCACTGTGAAAGCGGCGGATGTCTCCAATTTCAGCAAGGATAAGGGGACCGAGTCGATCCCCAACACCAGCCATAGAGCGCAGAACAGCGTATTCGGGCAACGTTTCAGCTAATGTTTGCATTTTTAGAATAATTGAATCAGCGGCCTTTTGTGATTCACAGACAAGTTCAAGGCATTGATCCTGAGCCGCAAGAGTGTATTCGTTTTCTCCCCTTGTTGTGATATTGCGTAATGCAGCTTCGTAAATTGCCAACCCATATGTTTTGGTTTGGCGATTTCGAGATTTCCTTGCGATTTTTTCAAATGCGTCAAGAAAACGACTTTTTCCCATTTTCTTTATACGATCGTAGGATTTAAAACGATTGATAAAGAGAACGGAAAGACTGGTTTCTGGCGTTCTGGTCGTTAGAGGCAGGATGTTGGTTATGCCAGGCATCGTTTCATCCAATAGATTAAGTAGAAATACTTTGTTGGTTTTCAGCGTAAGCATTCGCTGATTATACTGTCGTGCCAAAAATCTTAAATCTTCGTATTTCTGCTCCATAGATGTGTATGGAACCAGAGAATAACTCTTTTCCAATGCATATCTGGCAATCCGCACTGCATCTTTCTTGTCCGTTTTGGCCTTGCGAAGATCCATGTCTCCGAATTTCTTGATTTGATAGGCATTAACCATACAAACAGGGAGCCCGGCTTCCTGAAACGCTTTCAGAACAGGATAGTGGTAATGCCCGGTATTTTCCATTAAGATGGTTGCAGATTGCTTGCTATTCAAAATATACTTAATGAAAGCGTCTAGTTCAGGCTGCGTATGGTGGAATTCAAAAGGGCTTGTGTGCATTGATCCGTCTTGGTTTAAGATGGCTGCTACACTTTTTGACTTGGAAATATCGATTCCTACTGCGAGCATTGACATTCCTTCTTTCGTTTCGATTTATGGCTATCCAGCTTTTCCAAAGTACGCACATATTCAATCGTGAAACGGGAGCTATGTCCCAACTTGCTGAATCGAGCACAAAACAATGGAGGCTGGCTGACACATTTGTCTGCGGGCGTGGTGTCCCAATCGGAAAGTTCGTCAGACCATACCTCCATTTTAAAGGAAAAGAGCAAAGCCGGATAGACCTTACTCTTATATTATGAATCGGAATTTGTGGAGGAGAGTAATTTGCTGGTATTAAATAAATTAGAGCGGTTGCTAACGGTATGCTTTAAACCCAAAGAAAATTATACGAGGAGTGAATTATTAAAAGTCAATGAAAAATAACAATAAAAAAACACTAAAGAAATTGGCAATCCTTGTAATAGGTTCTATAATTGCGGCTTATGGAATTACACTTGCACTGTATTCTGGATTTGGCGGAGCTACGCTTGCGGTGCTGTGGCAGGGGATTGCAAGAACATTTCACATAAGCATTGGCACAGCATCTTTTGTTGTAGCATTGGGAATGATTTTGTTTGCGCTCATTTACGATAAAAGTCAGATTCATATAGGAACTGTGTTGTACCAGATTGTATACAGTACCTGTGTAGATTTGTTTGCTAACTGCCATATTTACAGTACCTATAAGTGGATCAATTTTTTAATTATGTTGTTAGGAGTGGTTTTGTTTGCTGTCGGAACAGGACTATATGCGTCGGCATCCCTTGGTAGAGGCTCCTATGAGGCAGTCACTTTTGCTTTAGCAGAAAAAAATCACTGGCAGATTAAATTTGTCCGAATGGCATTGGATATTTTGGTTGTTGTTACAGGTGTTTTGTTTGGCGGAAAGTTTGGTGTATGCACGCTTATTACAGTTATCATTTCAGGCCCAATTATCCAATTTGTTAATGCGAAAGCAAAACAAGTTTTAAAGATATGATAGTAAAGAAACTTACAACTTAGAATTTGTGGAGGAAACAAATATGGAAGATAATAAATCAACGAATGTCATGAAACGGTAAAATCAGGAATAACTTTTGGAAGTGCATTAGCTATGGTTATTAGTTATACAGCGTGGAAGTCTGTCGGTTGGGCGATTTTTCATGGATTACTTAGTTGGGTGTATGTCATATACTTCCTTTTGCGTTACTAAATTCACGTTTGTGGAAGTTATAAAGGGGTGCATCATGGAAATCGAGTATAAACAAACAAAAGATTTCACGGCCGATGAATTGCAGAAACTGTTTTTATCCGTTCACTGGGAATCCGGCAATTATCCCGAAAAACTTGTCCGTGCGATGCACAATTCCACACGAGTTATTTCTGCGTGGGATGGTGATAAGCTGGTCGGGCTGGTTCGCGCGCTTGATGATGGAGAAACAGTCGCATTTTTGCATTATCTTTTGGTGGACCCTGCTTATCAGGGACAGTACATTGGAGATGAGCTGATGAAACGGATCATGAGTTTCTATCAAAATCTTCTGTATGTGAAAGTTATGCCGTCTGATCCTAAAACGATCCCATTTTATGAGCGATATGGCTTTCAACAATATGATAATTACTCTGCAATGGTGCGGAAGCACTTTTTGTGAGTTGGTATGATGGATCGATTTGCAGCTAGCAAGGAAACCGTAAGGAGTACAGAGCATGGATGCAAACTGTACCAGTAAAAGAAGGAAAGTCAAGAGTATGGAAACGGTATACATTGCAGGCGGGTGCCTTTGGGGCGTCCAGCATTTTTTTGACACGGTGCCCGGTGTACGGACGACCGAAGCCGGGAGAGCCAACGGAACAACAAACACGCTGGACGGCCCGTATGATGGATACGCAGAGTGCGTTAAAGTGGTCTTTGATGAGAAATGTACCAGTGTTACAGAGCTTATGGAGCATCTGTTTGAAATCATCGACCCGTACAGCCTGAACAAACAGGGCGTTGATGTTGGAAAAAAGTATCGCACGGGGCTTTACAGCACAAATCCCGGACATCTGGAAGAAGCAAGAGCCTTTATTGACAGCCGGAAGGACCGGGATAAAATCGTTGTGGAAGTGCTGCCGCTGACGAATTACGTCCGGAGTGCAGAGGAGCATCAGCACCATCTGGAGCGGTACCCGGAAGACTGCAGCTACTGCCATATCCCGGATGAAGTCTTAAACAAATACAGGAATCAGGAAGCAAAGGAAAAACGAAAATGCGGGGGTTGGGAACGATCATCAATGCGCTGGCCATTGTGATGGGCGGTGTGCTGGGTATTCTGTTCAAACGCTTTCTGAAAGAGCACTATCAGGATACAATCATCAAAGCCACGGGCTTTTCCGTGGTGTTTCTGGGAGCGGCGGGAACGCTCTCCAAGATACTGACGGTTAGGCCAGACGGAACTTTGAGCACCGGTGGCTCTATGGTCATGATTCTATCGCTGGCGTTGGGTGCGCTGCTGGGTGAACTTATTGATCTGGATGCACAGTTTGAACGCTTTGGCGAGTGGCTCAAACACAAGACTGGCAGTGACGGCGACAACCAGTTCGTCAACGGCTTCGTGTCGGCATCCCTGACGGTGAGCATCGGGGCCATGGCCGTCATCGGCTCCATTCAGGATGGAATCTACGGCGACCATTCCACGCTGGTGGCAAAAGCGATTCTGGACTTTATCATTGTGCTCATCATGGCGTCCTCCATGGGCAAGGGCTGCGTGTTTTCATTTATTCCGGTGGCAGTGCTGCAAGGTGCCATGACGGCTCTTGCGGTAGTACTGTCCGGCTTTATGACGGACGCTGTGCTGAACAATCTCTCGCTGGTAGGAAATATTCTGATTTTTTGTGTGGGCATCAATCTGGTATGGCCAAGAACCATCAAGGTGGCAAACCTGCTGCCGTCCCTTCTGATTGCAGTGGCGCTGACGGGGATTTTATGAATCGGAATTTGTAGAGGGAGTGTGATTATATGAAAAACAATAGCCCACAAAAGCAGGCTGCCATTTCTTGGATCATTTTGATGATAGGAATATTGCTCGCAGTAATAGGAGCAATGACGGCAAAGGAGTACAGAGTAAACCTATGCCTGCTAATCGGTGCAATGGTTGTTGTTGGTGGTATTGTATATCATCTCACCATGATGAAATGTCCTTATTGCGGTTGCTCGCTTGTTGGTTATAGGCCGATCCCTAAAGAATGTCCAAAGTGTCATAAAAAATTTGAAGAATAAGTTCGCGTTTATCAAGGTGAACATTTAAGTATTAAAAACGGGAGTGAAACAAATGATGACCATTGCACAGATCATGGAAAAGATGATCGCCTTTTCCGAAGGGAATATTCATGACATCACGCACCTGAGCTGCGTGTGGACCTATGCCAAAACCATTGGTGAGCTGGAGGGGCTGGACGCAGACACGCAGTTTATTCTGGAGGTGGCGGCCATCACCCACGATATCGCCTGCCCGCTCTGCCGCAAAAAGTACGGCAACACCAATGGTAAATATCAGGAGCAGGAGGGTGCTCCGCTGGTGCGGGAGTTCTTGGCGGATACCGGCATGACAGCAGAACAGATCGACCGGGTGGCCTATCTGGTAGGGCACCACCATAGTCCGGCGCAGATCGACGGCATTGACTATCAGATTCTGATTGAGGCAGATTATATCGTCAATGCGTCCGAAAGCGGGTACGACCAGCAGGCAATCCGAACCTTTATGGAACATACGATGAAGACGGCAGCAGGTATCCGGCTGACGAAAACAGTGTTTGGAGTGTAAAAATGATTCAGAAGCATTGCTTTGAATGCGGTACGGCATTGATTGAAAAAGAACTGGAAGAAGAGGGCATTGTGCCTTATTGCCCGAAATGCCAGCAATACCGGTTCCCGATGTACAATGTGGCAGTCAGCATGATTGTTGTGGATGAGGAAACCGGGAAAATTCTGCTCATCCAGCAGTACGGCAAGCCCTCTTATATTCTGGTGGCTGGATATGTGAACCGCGGTGAGGCAGAAGAACACGCCGTGGTGCGGGAAGTCCGGGAAGAAACCGGGTTGGAAGTAGAGCACCTCCGGTTCAACCGTACCAAGTTTTTTGAGCCGTCTAACACGCTGATGTGCAACTTTACGGCTTTCGTCAGAACCGCAAAGGCGCTGCATATCAACCACGAAGTGGACCGCTGCAAGTGGTTCACCCCACAGGAAGCCAGAGAAAACATCCGTCCCAACAGCCTTGCAGCGGAATTTTTGAATGCGTATCTGGACGAAGTGGGGAATAAGCCGATGGAGATGTGATTCGTGGCTGTGCCACGGGAATTTTGACGGAGAGTATGGAAAAAAGTTGGTTCGGCCTGTTTCGGTTGACTTTTTTATAAAGAATCGATATATTGATACTATGTAGTATCAATAAGTATCACCTGCGAGGTGGACAGAATGGATGGGGCACAGTTTGCCAAAATGCTTTCAGATAAGCATTTGTTTGAACTCAATCGGATGGAATACAAGTACTCGACTGTCAGCGTCAAAGAATTTGCCGAATTGCTGCGGCAAAACTTTGCGCAGCCTCTGCCGTTGACTGATTTTTCTGGAAATAAGCTGTTTTACCTGCCGAACCTCGCGCAAATTTCAACAAATGGTATGAAGCAGTTGCTCTCTGTCCCTGTCAGTGGACAAAACTTCGGTTTGTCGGCGATGACCGAGGAAATTTATGCTACTTTTCAAATTGAAAGTATCCGCTCGACCCGCAGCAGTATCCGTTATATCCTCGATGGTTATGCCCCTCGTGATGAACAAGAAGCCCGCATCTATGGTATGAAGCGCGGACTGGAGTTTATCGCGAATCGTCAGAATAGGATCACCGAGGAAAATCTGCATCACCTATATCAGATCAGCACAGGGGATTATCTCCCGGATGAAGATCGATTACTGCCAAACCACTTTTATCGGCATGGCGAGGTTTTTATTGTGGGCGGTGAAGAACCCAGACCGGGACTTCCGGCAGAGCGGCTTCCCGGTGCTATGAAATGTCTTGTCGATTTTGCGAATGCCAATGACGGCATCAATGAGCTGCATAAGGCTGCCATTCTGCACTTTGCTTTTGCATACTACCACCCCTATTTTGACGGGAATGGACACACTGCACGGCTATTCCACCTCTGGTATCTTGTTCAGCAGGGCTATCCTGCGGTACTGTTCGCGCCGTTTTCCCGATACATCGCTGAAAACAAGGATGCATATTACAAAGCCTACGAACGCGTGGAGAGAAATGCTCTGATTTCCGGCTATACGGATGTGACTCCCTTTCTGTTCTACTTCTGCAATGAGGTCTATAACCGCCTGCAGGTGGATGCAGTCCCGCCGAAAACTGATCTTGAGGTATATCAAACTGCTCTTGCGGAGGGAAAAATCACAGAAAAAGAACGGCTGCTCTGGGAGTATGTTCTGTCTGCTTATGGTGCAGAGGAGTTTACCACAAAGCAGCTGGAAAAGGATTTCCGAAACGCTGCGTATGCAACCATTCGGACGTTTGTGATGAAATTCCATGAGATGGGGCTGCTTACTGCAAGAAAAGCAGGAAACAGGGTGTTCTATCGTGTCGGTGGGACTTCTGACGGTCGGCCATTATAATGAATCCAAAAGGGGAACGTTATGAAAACGATTCGTGTTGTGGCCGCTGTGATCTGCGACTCCATGCAGGAAAAGCGTAAAATCTACGCCACTGCCCGTGGTTATGGCGACTATAAAGGCCAGTGGGAGTTTCCGGGCGGCAAAATCGAGCCGGGCGAAACCCCGCAGAAGGCTCTGAAGCGGGAAATCGAAGAAGAACTGGACACGGAAATCGCCGTGGGGAATCTAGTTGGGACAATCGAGTATGATTATCCGACGTTTCATCTTTCCATGGACTGCTTCTGGTGTGAAGTGGTTTCCGGCGAGCTTGTGCTGAAAGAAGCGGAAGCTGCGCGGTGGCTGACGAAGGAGGAGTTTGATTCCGTTCCGTGGCTCCCGGCGGATCAGACCATTTTGGATGTTATCAGAAGCTCAATGCAGCCAGTGAAACCACTCCATACCAGCGAATATGACAAAGAACCTCTGCAGAGATGCTGAGTGTTTACGGCATGAAGGATGAACTGCGCCGTCCCATGATGCTGCTGGTGAAAGCCGCTATTCCGAAAAATTGTAAAGAAGAGACCTCCAAACCTTTTTCCAAGCAGAAAGAGATTCGGAGGTCTCTATTGGTTAACTTGACGATACTGTTCACGCAAGCTGATGCAGGACCTGCCGGACGCTGTAACCGTCTTTCTTGAAATCGGAGAACAGAGCATCGATGCGGGTAGGCGTCACGCAGATCAGATTCATCGGTGAGGGCAGTTTTTTCAGAGCGTCCAGCGGGATCTTCTTGAAAGCAGCATGGGTGTTGTACTCCTCCGAGAAAGGCTCGACCATCGCCGGTGACCTGCAGGCTTCTGAGATTGCCAAAACCATCATACTTGTCGTAAATGGCAAGGCAGACGTGACTGTTCTTTTCTAGTCCGATGAACTTTCTCCCGCCTTCCGAGAACATCCAGAACTTGCCGTCATGTTACATCTGACCGGAATCTGGATTACCTTCCCGGTGACAGAATTTGTGGTGTGCATCATTGCAGTGGTTTTTGTCAGAAAGGATAGGTCGTGTCATGAGAGTTGATTATGGATGAAACAAGGCAGGAAGTAAAAGCATTGGGCTTCAAAGAGTTTTGTACCTTCGATAAAATGAAACCGATTTATCATTCATAGAACACCTCCCGATAGCACCATTCAAAACAAGTGCCTGCCGGGAGGTGTTTTGCAGTTTGGGAGAGTAAAAAGATCAATCTTCAAATCTGCTGTGGCCACAGCCAAGGAAAAGACGCATTGTTCAATTTTTACCCCATAATGCATTCTGGTGCATTGAGAACCTGCATCAGGTGAGAGGCTGCTTCCTCCAGATATTCGTACTTTTCTTTTTCAGGAACAAATGATTTCATCAGCGGAATGCCCCATTCCTGCATGCAGACTGCGAGCTGCTGCTGTGCTTGACGAGCAGCGCTTTTATGCATCTCCGGGGTGATATCCGCGTCCAGAACATAGGCCGTGGTAAATGTTCCGCAGGAATCTTCTGTCAGCTGTATCATGGAATCGTGATCTTTCCAGAAGTAACAGAACCAGACGCGCCCGCCGATTCTCTCCATATCAGAGTGAAGTTCTTATGTGTCGCTCCACTGAGGGACCATGAAAAGAACATTTTGCAGGGTCTCGTAGGCCTGCTGCTCTTCCGGAGTTGCCTTTTTGCAGCGGTACTCGCGTGCAATGTTCCGCTGCCCATACAGGGCAAACTTCCCCTGCCGGGCAAGTTCGATGTCGTACTGAATGTCGGTAAGAAGACTGTATCGCGGCTCTCTCATATTGGTCACCTCACAAATCGACTCTTTCGGAATGAATATGCTCTATAGATAATATTATATCCAAGAGAGTTGCAAAAGAAAAGCGCATCCGCCAAAATTTAAGCAGATGCGCTTGCAAGGTTATAGGTTCAGTCTTCTTTTGTAAGGTAAGGCAGATTGGCAATATAGGTGTCCAGCAAATCGAGTGCTGCTTTTTTCTGCATGGGCCTCAGACCTTCTAAACGCTTGCTGATCTCATCGTCCGTCACATGGGATGCACTGGGAACCAGATCACACAGAAGAGTGTCCGCTGAAACATTCAAACCATTCAGGAGCTTGACGATCGTAGCAAGCCCCGGTTCTTTTAGCCCGCGTTCCACCATGCCGACATAGTTGGGTGACAGATTTGCCTTTTCTGCAAGCTGTTCCAGTGTTAGATTCTGCTTCAAACGCTGCTCCCGAAGCCTTTGTCCAAATAGCTTTTTCATTGTGTGACCTCATCCTATCGAGTTGTTTATACTCTTTAGGATACCTGTTGCTGCCTTTTTCATACACACACGAAAGAGATTGTTCGTTGCGATAGAGATTGAAAAAGCAAAAAAGAATATCAGAAATCGACCGTAACAGTCAATTCTCGACAGCAGGGTTTCAAAAAACAGTGCATTACAAATGGAAGAGTCACTTCAAAACTCTGGGTGCCATTCATCCCGGATGCCGATGTCGGAACAAACGATTTTTCCGCACAGAGGTGCAGAAGATTCTGCCACATGCAGGGGCTTATAGCTGTCGAAAGTCACGGTCAGGTCTGCATGAGCGGCCCCCTCGGCGACTTCGCCGGTGTCAGTGTTGATGCCACTGGGCAGGTCTACAGCCAAAACAAAAGCGCCGCTTTTGTGCAGACGGTTCATCAGCCCGCAGGCGGCAAGGCCGGAGGGCCGCAGTGCGCCATGGAATCCGGTGCCGTACAAGGCATCCGCCACCACCCTGAAGTGCTGCGGCTCCAGAGCTGCAGCATCACGGCAGACGGCGATCTGAAGGCCCTTCAGGCGTGCATAATTTGTTATGGCATCAGGTGTTTTCGGCTCGCCCTCCGCCAGCAGGACCGTCACCTGCCAACCTTCTAAGGCAGCCGCGCGGGCAAGCACAAAGCCGTCACCGCCGTTGTTTCCCTTACCGCAAACAACAAGCAGTGATGCCGCTTGCGGGAATCGTGCCCGCAGCTGCGCGTAGGCAGCAAGGCCCGCATTCTCCATCATCTGCAGGTATGGGATTCCCCGTTCATTTGCAGCCCGTTCAATTTCTTTCATCTGTGCGGCAGTCACAATGCGGCGGTCCATCTCAAGTCTCCTTTTGCCAAGCTTTCGACACACGGTCTTTGTGCCTGTATTTTCATCAAAGCTTGTGCCACATTATACCGCTTTAGGCTGCGGATTGCAATCGTCCCGGCATTAAAGCGCATCCTTCATGCTTTTTACATAGGCGCCGATCTTATCCGTGGTCTCGGCCTTGGCGCTCTTGGTCGAAAGCGCCGCCAGAAAGGCGGCGTTCTGGGTCGGGGTCGTCCCCCTCCAGATGGATGCATCGGCTCTCGATAGATAAACTCATGGGACCACTCTCCCTGCTCGGTATCCCGGGCGGTCACTCCCCCCGCCCTGTTTGCTTTACGCCTCCGGCGTGTAGTTGACTTCCAGCACAATGTCCTCAAAGGTCACGGCACGCACTTCACCGCCGCCGGTCGGATTGGACGGCTCATACTGGATCTTATAGCCATCCTGCTTGACTTTTTGGATGATGT
>OGHN01001328.1_pt1 | contig 10539 bp, 8 predicted proteins | sample 1571511 | NCBI WGS metagenome assembly OGHN01 (sample SAMEA2582024, study PRJEB24529) | metagenome | biome: Human gut stool | place: China | collected 2011 | reverse complement strand
CACGCTTGTCTATCGTAGCCATTGAAATCTTCTTTTCTTCCAGCAACCGGCGGATAGGCAGAATAAAATCGGAAGGCGGAGTAAAGTGGGTACGCACATTCAAGCCGGCTTCCAAAACCTGACGCACAGCCTCATCATAGGTATCCGCCACATGATGCTTGGACTCCACAAACTCCACAGCCTCGCTGTCGCTCACCACATAGCCGTCGAAGCCATACTCCTCGCGCAGCAATTCCGTCAGAAAATAGTAGCTGGCGGATACGGGCACACCGTCCCAATCGTTATAACTGCTCATCACTCCCATAGGATGCGAGTTCTGAATGACCTTCTTAAAAGGATAAAGAAACAGTTCGTGCAACTCGCGCGGAGCCACATGCGGGTCGGTACGGCAATTCCCGTCACGCCCGCCTTTGGGCACACTGTAAACTGCATAGTGCTTCAAAGTAGCAGCTACTCCCTGCGACTGGATGCCGTTCACCATTTCCGTTCCCAAAGCCGCTATCAGATAGGGTTCTTCTCCATAACACTCCAATGTACGTCCCCAACGCGGGTCGCGTACAATATCCAGTATGGGAGCATACACATTGGTGTATCCCAACGCTTTCGCCTCTTGTCCGGCTATGACACCGGCACGGCGAACAAGCTCTTTGTTCCAGGTGCTTCCGATGGCAATAGGAGCAGGCAACGGCGTGGCTTTGGTGTGGTTCAGTCCGTGAATCCCCTCATTCGTGAAGTCAACGGGAATCCCCAAACGGGTTTCTTCCACAAACCAGCGTTGCACGGTATTGACGGCCTCGGCATGATTGCTGAAAGGGTACAATAAACCGGGAACCTGCGCAGACTTCTTTCCCACGCCGTTCAGCATCTCATCGATATTGGCAATGCCGTCTTTCCATATTTCGTTTTTCCAACCGGCAACGGGCAGGGAATCCTTTAACACACGTCCGTAGCCGTAAAGAGTTGCCAGTTGGCAGGTTTTCTCTTCCACTGACATTTGGGAGAGCAGGTCGGCTACCCGCTTTTCAACCGGTTGGGAAGGGTCTTCATAAATGTCCTTCACCCCGTTCTTGTTGAAATCGATCCAACCGTTCCGATACATTTTCTTGTTTTGCGCCTGCACATTGCCGACGAGTCCCAGACACAGGACGGAAATACCGATAATCAGTTTGTGTTTCATGTATAAAATCAATATAAATAATTAAAGTTCGAATAATTCCGCATACCGGGTTTCAACAAAGGCATCCAGCTCATTGTAGAGCGACCGCATCGCTTTCATATCCGCCCTGCCTCTCTTGCGCCATTCTTTCAACACCGTCCCGGCACGCCGGAACACCTCATCCTCCACCGGAGCCAGCAACTGCATATATCCGTTCTTATCGGCATTGTAAAGCCTTTCCCAATTCATATAGCGGTCGCTGCCCATACCTTGCCCGTAAGAGAAAACATCTCCCGCCAGTATCACCGACCAATTGCCCAAAGGAGATACTTTCTCCGCTTCGTCGCGGAGCAGAAGCCTCGGCAAAGCCTTATCCGCCCCTTTCACCCAGACGGGCATTGCCACTCCGGTGGGCGGATACCCCAGGACAGTCCACATCGTAGTGAGCTCGGGACGTTCACCCTTTTTCACTCCCTGCACCACAACCGAGCTGGCCGTACTGCCGCGCGCAATGAAATCCTGGTCTACAAACCACCCCGTTGTCTTAGGACGGTTGAAATCCCCGCTTTTCAGGTCGATTCCCAAAAGCGGATTGGCGAAAGAGCGGGAAAGTTCCCTGAATATCCATTGCGGCGTAATCTGTCCCGTAGCCGAAGCCGGCATCAGCAGCTTATCCTCCTGCATGAAGCGGACATAGCCCGCCCCCTCGTTCACCTTGCCTGAGAAAGAGAAGTTGGTACGTGCAATATACCCGCAAGGCGCATCCTTAGGGTCGTTGGCATCGTACATCACATACTTATGATAATCCACCTCGAACATGGCGGCACCCCCTTCGGCATCAATTACACCGAAGTTAGCTTCTATCAGGCTGGGCTTGGACAGCGTATCGAGAAATTGACGGAAATCCTTCACCGTAGCGCACACTTCCAACGCACGCCGCATTACCCGTCCGTTGGCCTCTCCACGCTCCTCGCCGGGTTTCACCTCGACCAAGTTATAAGACTGCGTATTCATAACGGAGAACCCCGCGGCGTTCGTACCTATCCACACATCCGTCGGATTATCTTCCACACTGTTGACAACGGCTACAAACGGATAGCGCCCGCCGGAGAAATATCTCACGCTGTTTTGCGGAAAGTCCGTATCGCGGTTCTTCCACAGCAAGGGGCGTCCGTCGGGAGTAACCTTGCCGGAGATTACGGCAGATGTACAGGCGGAAAGCGGTCCGGCGCTTCCCAAAGATATAACGACAGCAATCAGAGCGAATAAAGTCCGTTTCATAGCAAAGAAGTTTTACCGTTAGTTTCGACAAAGATAAAAAATCAATCCGGATTAGTACGCCATACCGTTCAAAATACCTACAAATAGCGATTGCAGTTCTCGAAGAAAAGCCGTTACTTTGCGCCCGAAACATAGAGTAGAAAGGAATAACTTACAATGAATGAACAACATAAATACCGGGCAACGGACAAGATGAGCGACCTCATCTGCGATAACTACTCCTTATTAATGGTGATGAGCCGCTTCGGTTTGTCGCTTGGATTCGGAGACAAGAGCGTAAAGGACGTCTGTGAAGCCCAGAATGTAGACTACCGCACTTTTCTCGCCGTAGCCAATTTCATCAGCGAGGAGCAATACTCTTACAGCGCGGATGATGATTCATTCTCTATTCCGGCGCTTATGGATTATCTGAAACGCGCGCACGCCTACTTTCTCGACTTCAACCTGCCTGCCATGCGCCGCAAACTGATAGAGGCCATAGACTGCTCCAGAGATAATGACGTGGCCTACCTCATCCTCAAATTCTTTGACGAATACGCCAAAGAAGTGCGCCGCCACATGGAATACGAAAACGAGGCCGTCTTTACGTACGTAGAGCAATTGCTGCAAGGCAGGCTGTCCGACGAATACAACATCGCCACTTTTGCCAGCAAGCACAACCAGATAGACACCAAACTGAAAGAACTGAAAAATATCATCATCAAGTACTATCCGGAAAAAGAAAACAATAATCTTCTGAACGCCGTCCTGTTCGACATCTTCAACTGTGAACAAGACCTCGCGTCACATTGCCAGGTAGAAGACTATATGTTTGTTCCCGCCGTAGCACAAATAGAAAAAAGACTGAAAGATGAACAATAATATTTCTTTGAAAATAGTTGTTGCGGAAACTTCGGTCATTGTACGAAGTGGTCTTGCGGCAGTGCTCAAACGCATTCCCAATCTGAATGCGCACCCCATCGAGGTGTCGTCACCGAAAGCATTGCAGAACTTTATACATCTGCACACTCCCGATATTGTAATCGTAAACCCTACTTTCGGCGGTTGGTTCGACCTGCCCTCTTTCAAGACAAACCATAACGGAAACAGTATCAAATACATCGCATTGGTATGTTCCGTCATCGACAATAACGCGCTGAAAGAGTATGACGAAAGCATCGCCATCTGTGACGATATCGAAATGATTACCACAAAAATCAACCGTCTTCTCCATACCGAAGAAGAAGATGAGAAAGACAGCGAACAGGAAACGCTCAGCCAACGTGAAAAGGAAATCATTACCTGCGTCGTAAAAGGCATGACCAACAAGGCGATTGCCGACAAACTGTATCTGTCCATCCATACCGTCATTACCCACCGCCGCAACATTGCGCGCAAACTGCAAATACACTCTCCCGCAGGCCTCACCATCTACGCCATTGTGAACAAGCTGGTGGAACTGAGCGATATTAAAGACACCTTATAAATTCCCTGTCAACCTTTCTTCCGTACAACCTGCCGCGAAAGAAGAACCCCGAGTCCCTTTCCAACCCCGTCTTCCCCCAGGAGAAAAGCATGCCGGCCTGCCGACCGAGCTTCATCTCCAGCCTAAAGATACATATCTTTAAACTGAAGATACAGTTTAAAGCATAGGTTAAGTCTCCCCGGTAAGCAAGTCCGCCTACTTTCGTCCCTACCCCATGCCACTTCTTCCTTAGCCCCATGCAGGACGGACATCCATCACCGAATTATCAACCCGTAAACAACAAAAAACATCATGGCAGAATATCAAATGCAGACCTCTAATCTTCCCAACGAAGACGGTGAAAAAATACTCTTCCCCCGTATCAAGATTTGGGGACAGGTAGATTTGGACTACCTTGCCCAACGCATCAACTACGCCAGTACCTTTACTCCCGGCGACATCATCGGACTGGTAAAATCACTCACCCAGGCCATAGCCCGTGAAATGGGCGAAGGACACTCGGTGAAAGTGGACGGACTGGGTGTATTCACTCCCTCGTTAGGGTTGCGCGAAGGTTTTGAACGGGAAAGCGCCGAACAGGGCGGACAAAAACGCAACGTAAGAAGTATCTGTGTAGATAACATCAACTTCCGTGCAGACAAGGATTTCATCTACGAGACAGGACGAAGTTGCATACTGGACCGCTCTAAATGGAAGTTCCGGCACTCCTCCTCACGCTACACCGCCGGACAACGGCTGAAACTGGCGCAAGACTATTTAGAGTCGCATCCGTTGCTGAAAGTAGGTGACTACTGCGAACTGACAGGACTACTGCGCAACGCCGCCGCACAAGAGCTGAAACAGTGGAGCGAAATGCCCGAAAGCGGAATCGGCCATACGGGCAGAGGGTCACACAAAATATATATCAAAGCAACAACAGACTGACCTATTCTTCCACCTGCATCGCCACAATCTCCTGTAACGCCGCCACAGCCTCTTCCACGGTAGTGACGTCTTTCACTACCATGCTCCGCTTGTTATTCTGCTCCCGCAGGTCGCAACGGCGAGTATATTTCATCATGTAGGCAATGACTTTGCCGAAAGCCTGACTCTGATAGTAAGGGCTGTCCGGATTGGAAACAAAGAACAGCGTCATGCGGCCGCCTTTGAGGAACACCTTTTCCGTTCCCAGACGTGCCGCAAGACGGCGCAGGGGAACGATACGGAGCAATTCTTCCGTCTCGGGGGGGATAGGTCCGAAACGGTCTTCGAGACGGGCGCGGAAAGCATCCACGTCCTTGTCCAGCGTCAGGCCGTCCAGTTCGCGATAGAGCAACATACGCTCGCTGCTGCCGGTGACGTAGGTGGCGGGCAGCAACAGCTCAAGGTCGCTCTCCACCTGGCATTCGTCTACAAATTGCTCACCGCTGATAGTACCGTCGCCTTTCAGCTCGTCGGCATAGAGGTCGGCAAACTCATCGGTCTTCAGCTCGTGCACGGCTTCGGACAATATCTTCTGATAGGTTTCGTAACCCAGGTCAGCAATGAAGCCGCTTTGCTCTGCGCCGAGCATATTACCCGCGCCGCGAATGTCGAGGTCCTGCATGGCGATGTGGATGCCGCTGCCTAAGTCGGAGAAGTTCTCGATAGCCTGCAAGCGGCGTTTGGCTTCCGGCGTAAGCGAGGACAAGGGGGGAGCCAGCAAATAGCAGAAAGCCTTTTTATTGCTGCGCCCCACACGGCCGCGCATCTGGTGCAGGTCGCTCAAGCCGAAATTCTGCGCCTGGTTGATGATGATGGTATTGGCGTTCGGTATGTCGATACCGCTCTCAATGATGGTAGTGGCGAGCAATACGTCATAATCATAGTTGACAAAGTCGAGAATAATCTTTTCCAGTTCGGCGGGTTCCATTTGCCCGTGACCGATGCAGACACGGCAATCGGGAATGTTGCGCTCTATCATCGCTTTCAGTTCGGAGAGATTGGAGATACGGTTGTTTACAAAGAACACCTGCCCGTTGCGGCTCATTTCGAAATTGATGGCATCGGTGATGATATCGTCGCTGAAAGTATGCACTTCCGTCTGAATGGGATAACGGTTGGGCGGCGGTGTCTGGATGACGCTCAAGTCGCGCGCGCCCATCAGGGAGAACTGCAAGGTACGGGGAATGGGCGTGGCGGTCATGGTCAGGGTGTCCACGTTCACTTTCAGTTGGCGGAGCTTCTCCTTGACGGAGACACCGAATTTCTGTTCTTCGTCGATAATCAGCAAGCCGAGGTCTTTGAACTTAACGTCTTTACCCAAAATGCGGTGGGTACCGATAAGGATATTCACCTCACCGTCCGCAAGACCCTTGACAACGGCCTTGGCCTGTGCTGCCGTCCGGGCGCGGCTCAGATATTCCACACGGCAGGGCAGGCCTTTCAGGCGCTCCTTGAAAGTCTGGAAATGCTGATAGGCAAGAACGGTGGTGGGAACGAGGACGGCCACCTGCTTGTTGTCCGCCACCGCCTTGAAAGCGGCACGCACGGCAACCTCGGTCTTGCCGAAGCCTACGTCGCCGCATACCAGCCGGTCCATGGGGCGGGCGCTTTCCATATCCGCCTTTACGTCGGCGGTCGCCTTGCTTTGGTCGGGGGTATCCTCGTAAATGAAAGACGCTTCCAGCTCCCGTTGCAGGAAACTGTCGGGGCTGTATTGAAAACCTTTCTCCTCGCGCCGTTGCGAATAGAGCTTTATCAGGTCGCGGGCTATATCCTTAATCTTGGTCTTGGTACGGTCTTTCAGTTTCTCCCATGCGCCGGTACCCAGCTTGTTGAGACGGGGAGCTTCGCCTTCTTTGCCTTTGTACTTGGAAACCTTATGCAAAGAATGGATGGAGACAAAGACCACATCGTCATTCTGATAGACCAGACGCATCACTTCCTGCGTCGTATCTCCGTTGGGAATACGCACCAATCCCGTAAAACGTCCCACGCCGTGGTCGGTATGCACCACGTAATCTCCGGGAGTAAACTGATTCAACTCTTTCAGGCTCAAAGCCACCTTGCCGCTGCGGGCTTTATCGCTTTTCAGGTTGTATTTGTGAAAACGGTCGAACAACTGGTGGTCGGTAAAGATGCAGAGACGCAGAGTATCGTCGGCAAAGCCCTCGTGCAAGGTACGCTCAACGGGGGTAAAGGAGATGTTATCTCCCCGGTCTTCAAAGATAGCGCGGATACGGTCGGTTTGTTTCAGGCTGTCACTGCATATATAGAGGGTATAGTTGCGCGCCAGGTAGTCCTGGAAGCTTTCCGCCACCAGGTCGAAATTCTTATGGAAGATAGGTTGCGCTGCGGTACTGAATGATACTGTCGCGTCCGGTGTTCCGGTAGGCTTCGTTCCGAATTCCATGCGGCGGAAATCGAGGGCGCGCAAGGTAAACTCTCCCCCGTCAATCAACTTTCCTTCCAGAGATATCGCACCGTTTTCCTCGGCTTCGCGGGCGGCAATGGCCGCGGCGGTCAGCGATTCGTCGTGAACGGCCTGAATACGCTCGCGCAGCCAGAGGAAATCACGCATCGCCAGCAAGGTGTCCGGCCGGAGAAAGTCCAGGAAAGATACCATGCCGCCATTGCCGCCCTGCTCCAGGCTACGGCTCAAATCGGGGACAATGACGATATCCTCTTTCTTCTCTTTGGAAAGCTGGCTCTCCACCTCAAACGTACGGATGCTCTCCACCTCATCTCCGAAGAAATCGATACGGAAAGGACATTCGGAAGAAAAGGAAAAGACATCGATGATACTGCCGCGCACGGCATATTGCCCCGGCTCGTACACATAATCCACGTACTCGAAGCCGTAGCTGCGCAGCACTTCCGTCACGAAGTCCATATCCACCTTTTCGCCCGTATGGAGTTTCAAGGTTTTATCTCCCAGCTCCTTACGGGAAACGACTTTTTCCGCCAGCGCATCCGGGCTGGTAACCACGCAAAGCCCTTCCTCGCCTTTCTGCAGGCGGCTCAGCACTTCCGTGCGGAGAATCTCGTTGGCGGCATCTTTCTGTCCGTACTTTATGGCGCGGCGGAAGGAAGAGGGGAAGAACAACACCCGTTCGGCTCCCAAAATCTGTGTCAGGTCGTGATAGAAATACCCGGCTTCTTCCAAATCGCCGAGAATAAAGACAAACGGACATTCAGCCCGCTGTACCAGCACGGACGAAAACAGCGAAGCGGCAGAAGCGCACAGGCCGCTGCAGTAGAGGTGACGGACGGAATTGTTCTTTAGCAGCCTGCACATGCCTTCTACATTGGGATGGGCGGCGTATAATTGTTGCAGTTCGGTAATAATCATTGTTACGGTGAATTTCCGTTGCAAAAATACATAAATAATCCTTAGTTTTATCTGTAAGTAATAGAAAAGCACTACTTTTGTTCCCAATAACAAGCTCCATCTATTTTTAATGAATATGCAGACATCAGACAGCATTGTCATCATCCCCACCTACAACGAACGGGAAAACATCGAGAATATCATCCGTGCCGTTTTTGCCCTAGAACACGGATTCCACATACTTGTCATCGAAGACGGTTCGCCCGACGGCACAGCCGCCATCGTAAAAGACTTGCAACGCGAGTTTCCCAACCGCCTGTTTATGGTGGAGCGTAAGGGAAAACTAGGACTGGGTACGGCCTACATAGCCGGATTCAAATGGGCTTTGCAACGCGACTACCAATATATATTCGAAATGGATGCCGATTTCAGCCATAACCCCAAAGACCTGCCCCGCCTCTACCGGGCTTGTGCCGAAGAGGGAGCGGATGTGGCCATCGGCTCGCGCTACGTCAGCGGCGTGAATGTGGTAAACTGGCCTATGGGACGTGTGCTGATGTCTTATTTCGCTTCCAAATATGTACGTATCATTACGGGGCTCCCCATTCACGATACTACCGCCGGCTTTGTGTGCTACCGCCGCAGGGTATTGCAGACCATCAATCTGGACGGCATCCGCTTTAAAGGCTATGCTTTCCAAATAGAGATGAAGTTCACCGCCTACAAGTGCGGAGCGGATGTGAAGGAAGTACCGGTTATCTTCATCAACCGGGAACTGGGAACGTCCAAGATGAACAGCAGCATTTTCGGAGAAGCCGTGTTCGGAGTAATCCGGCTGAAATGGGACAGTTGGTTTCATAAATATCCAAACTTGAAAAACTAAAGATATGAAAAGAACGCTGATACACAATGCGACGATTGTCAACGAAGGACAGTCTATCCAAGGTTCGGTAGTGATAGAAAACGGACGCATCGCCGAAGTTCTTACCAACTGGAAACCGCTCTCCGCCCCTTGTGAAGAAGTAATCGATGCAACAGGCTGCTACCTGCTGCCCGGCATCATCGACGACCACGTGCATTTTCGCGACCCGGGCCTTACCCACAAAGCGGATATCCTGACGGAAAGCCGTGCGGCTGCCGCCGGCGGGGTGACTTCCATTATGGATATGCCCAACACCAATCCGCTGACCGTAACGCTGGATGCCCTGAATGCCAAGTTCGACCTGCTGAATGAGAAATGTATCGTCAACCACTCCTGCTATTTCGGCGCAACCAACGATAACTATACGGAATTTGACAAGCTGGACAAGCATCGCGTTTGCGGCATCAAGCTGTTTATGGGTTCCAGTACCGGTAATATGCTGGTGGACAAAATGAACAGCCTGCTGAAAATATTCAATGGTACGGATATGCTGATTGCCGCTCATTGCGAAGACCAGGAAACGATAAAAGCCAATATCGAGAAATACAGGCAAAAATACAAAGGAGCGGATGACATTCCTGTCAACGCCCATCCCGGTATCCGTTCCGTTCCGGCCTGTTACGCATCTTCCGAGCTGGCCGTCCGTCTGGCGAGAATTGCCGGAGCGCGCCTGCATATTCTGCACGTATCCACGGCCAAAGAGCTGCAACTGTTTAGTGACGAGCCTCTGGAAGACAAGAATATCACATCCGAAGCATGCGTGGCGCATTTGCTCTTTACACTGGCGCACTATAACAGTCTGGGCGCACGCGTAAAATGTAACCCCGCCGTCAAACGGAAAACAGACCGGGAAGCTCTGCGGGCTGCCGTCAACTCAGGGCTGATTGACGTTATCGCCACCGACCACGCTCCTCATCTGTTGAGCGAGAAAGAAGGCGGAGCGCTGAAAGCGATGTCAGGTATGCCTATGATACAATTCTCTCTTGTCAGCATGTTAGGGCTGGTGGATGAAGGTGTTTTCTCACTGGAAACGGTTGTACAGAAAATGTGTCATGCGCCTGCCCGAATATACGGTATTTGCCAACGCGGATATATCCGTGAAGGCTATCAGGCGGACTTAGTGCTGGTACGCCCCGACTCTCCCTGGGAAGTTACCGCCGACAAGATTCTGAGCAAATGCGGCTGGAGCCCTTTAGAGGGACATACGTTCAACTGGAAAGTAGAAAAAACGTTTGCCAACGGACACCTTATTTATAACGGCGATACGGTAGACGATTCTTATCGCGGTGAAGAGCTGAGATTCGATTATCCGTCGGCGGAAGCGTAATACATAACCGATTCAGAGAATAAATAAATGTTGAAATATTGAAATTGAATTTATATCAGTAACGATGAGCGTATATCAGTAACGATGGGTATATATA
>OGHN01001317.1_pt1 | contig 10603 bp, 7 predicted proteins | sample 1571511 | NCBI WGS metagenome assembly OGHN01 (sample SAMEA2582024, study PRJEB24529) | metagenome | biome: Human gut stool | place: China | collected 2011 | reverse complement strand
CGATGCAGGCTACCGCAACCCGGATTACGACCCGCAGAACGCTTACACTGTGCCCTATATGCTGTGCACCACCGGCATCATCTACAACACCACTATGGTAGACGAAGCCCCCACCTGCTGGGCAGACCTGTGGGATGAACAGTATGCGGGCAACATTCTGATGTTCAACAACAGCCGCGATGCCTACGCCATCGCTGCGTTCAAGAGCGGCCACAGCATCAACCCCGCCACCCCGGAAGAGGTGGACGAGGTGGTGGAGGAGCTCAAGGCTCAGAAGCCGCTGGTGCAGGCCTACGTCATGGACGAGATCTTTGATAAGATGATCGGCGGCGAGGCTGCTATCGGCGTGTACTACTCCGGCGATGCCATTACCATGATCGACGATAACCCGGATTTGGCTTGGGTGTTCCCGGAGGAGGGCAGCGTGCTTTCGGTGGACTGCATGGCTGTGCCTGCTGCCAGCGAGCACAAAGAGGCCGCCGAGATGTTCATCAACTTCATGTGCGAGACCGACATCGGTAAGGCTAACAGCGAGTATATCGGCTACACCACCCCCATGCACGATGTTTGGGAGGTGCTGGACGAGGATCTGAAGACCAGCGAGATCGCCTATCCGTCTGAGGAGGACGCCGCCCGCGAAAAGGTGTTCACCGCCCTGAGCGATGAGGTAAACAGTGAGCTGGATCTGAAGTGGAGCGAGATGAAGAGTTACGACGAGGGCGGCGGCAGCTACCTGTTTTTGCTGTTGCTGCTGGCCATGCTGGCGCTGGCCTGCTTCAATATCTGGCGCAAAGTGCGCAGAAAGACCCGCAATCAGTATTGATCGTTTCAACCAAGGCTGCCGTCCCGGACGTGGTGCGGCGGCCTTTTTCCGATAGGAGGGAAAGAATATGGAACAGTTTTATTATCAAGGTACTGCCGTGGTAGAAAATGCCGATGCAGACTGCCACAGCCTGCTCAAGGCCAGCGCTCTGCTGCGCTATGTGGAGCAGATTTCTTCCATGCACGCCCGGAAGTTTGGCATGGACGATAAGTTTTTTGAGGATCACGGCGTAGCGTTTCTGGTGGGCAAGCAGGCGCTGCGGTTTAACCGTGTGCCTCGCCGTGGCGAGACCCTGACCCTTTGCTCCCGCTCAGAAAAGGCTCTCCGCGGCTCTATCAAGCGCGTCACCACCCTTACGGACGAAGCCGGGCAGGAAGTAGCCATGGTGGACAGCCGCTGGATCATGTCCAGCCTTGAGAATGGACATATCCTGCGCCAGCCGGGCTGGACGGTGGAGGGCTATTGGAACGAGACGGTGGAAGAGGAACTGCCCCTTTTGCTGCATAAGCGCCGGGACAGCCTGACCAGCGCCGGTCTGGTTACGGCGCGCTACTCCCAGTGCGACCTGCACTACCACATCAACAACGCCTTTTATCTGGATATCGTCTGCGATGCACTGCCGCAGGAGATCATGCGCGATCATGTTGTGAAGTTTGCCTCCATCAATTACCACCGCGAAGTCCCCATGGGGCAGCAGGTGGAGGTGTTCTACACCCCTTCGGATGATGGCTGGTACTTTATTGCCAAGCACGCAGACAAAACGGCTTTCGAGTGCTATCTGGAGCTGGAGCCAGTCAAACAGTAAAAACATGGAGGGATGCCTATGTCTAAAACCGGAGAATTGTTCGGCACCTTTTTTAAGATCGGTGCCTTTACCTTTGGCGGCGGCTACGCTATGGTGGCGCTGCTGGAGCACGAATTTGTAGAGGAAAAGCGCTGGCTCACCCGGGAGGAGTTTCTGGATATGGTCGCCATTGCCGAGTCTACCCCCGGCCCTGTGGCGGTGAACAGCGCCACCTACATCGGCTATAAGCTGGCCGGTGTTGCCGGTGCGGCGGCCTCTACCTTGGCGGTGTGCCTGCCGTCCTTTGCAGTCATCTACCTTATTTCGCTCTTCTTCGACCGCTTTTTGCAGCTGACGGTGGTGGCCAATGCCTTCAAGGGCATTCAGGCCTGTGTCATCTACCTGATCTTATCCGCAGGGGTCAAGATGCTCAAAAACTTGCAGCGCACCCCCTTCAACACGGCAGTGGTGGCGGTGGTGTTGGCGGCTATGGTGGGCTGCTCAGTGTTGGCGGTAAAGTTTTCCTCCATCTGCTGCATTTTGCTTTGCGGCGCAGCCGGGGTGCTGGCCTACGCGGTAGGGCAGGGGAAGAAAGGCGGCACAAAATGATCTTGCTGCAATTATTCTGGAACTTTCTGGTCATCGGTGCGGTGTCCTTTGGCGGCGGCTACGGCATGATCTCGCTGGTGCGGGAAACAGTGCTGGGGCACGGCTGGCTGACCGAGAGCGAATTTCTCAGCTTTATCGCAGTGTCAGAGTCTACGCCCGGCCCGCTGGCGGTGAACATGGCCACCTTTATCGGCGCTTCGCAGGCGGGGCTGGCAGGCTCCTTTGTGGCAACGGTGGGGGTGGTGCTGCCCTCTTTTGTCATCATTCTGCTCATTGCAGCGGCGCTGCACAGCCTGATGAAGTACGCCGGGGTCAACGCCTTTTTGGCTGGGGTACGTCCCTGCGTGGTGGCTATGATCCTGGCCACCGCCTGCACCATGGGGCTTTCCACGCTGGGCGGCTTTACCACCCTTGTCGGCGGCTTTGCTCCGGATATGCGTGCACTGGCGGTGTTTGCCCTGCTGGGCATTCTGCATTTTGCCTATAAAAAGAAAACGCAGAAAGCGCCGTCCCCCATCGGGATGATCTTACTTTCTGCGGTGCTGGGCGCGGTGCTGTTCGTCGGAGGCTCGCACCTGATGAACAGCCTGTACGTCAACGACATCTACATGCAGATCTCGCTCGTCATGCTGATCGGGCTGGCGGCCAAGAACGCCATTCTGGTCGTCGAATACGCCGACCGGCTGTTCCGCGAGCAGGGCGCCTCGCTGATGGACGCCGCCATCGGAGCCGCGAAACTGCGCGTGAGACCGATCATTATGACCGCCTTCGCCTTCATCCTGGGCGTCATGCCCCTCGTCTTCGCCAGCGGCGTCTACGCCACGGCCCGCAACATCATGGGCGTGGCCCTCGTGGGCGGCATGCTCTTCGCCACGCTGCTGGGCATCTTCGTCTACCCCGCGCTCTACTATTTCGTCGGGAAGATCGGCCGCTTCGAACAGCGCCGCGAACTTAAAAAACAGGAGGAGAACGCATGAAAACGCAACTTACGATAGCCGCCGCCGTGCTGACGCTGGCCGCCTGCACCCCGAAATTCTACCCGCCGCAGATCGCGACGCCCGAAAGTTACGTCTACGGCGCGGGCTTCTCGTCCGACACGACGGGCGTGGGCGAACGCTGGTGGGAACTCTTCGGCGACACGACGCTCGACGCGCTGGTCGAACAGGCGTTGGCGAACAACCGCGACGTGGCCGTAGCGGCCGCGCGCGTCCAGCAGGCCCGGGCCAACCTCAAGACCGTAAGGGCGCAATACCTGCCGCAGATCGGCGCGGAAGCCACCGCCGAGGGCGAATATACGCCCGAGACGAAGATCGTGCAGTCGTATGCCGTCGAACCGACCCTCTCGTGGGAACTGTCGCTGTTCGGGGCGCTGCGCAACGCCAAACGGGCCGCAAAGGCCGAAATCGCGGCCTCGGAGTGGGCTTTGGCGGGCGTCAGGCTCTCGCTGGCCGCCGAGGTCGCCACGACCTACTTCACGCTGCTGGAGTATGAACGCGACCTCTCGATCGCCCGCCAGACCCTCCGGCTGCGGCGCGAATCGGCCGCGCTGATCGACTCGATGTTCCGCTACGGCATGTCCGACGGCGTGGCGCTGGAGCAGGCCCGGAGCCTGGTCTACACCGCCGAGGCGGACATTCCGCAGTACTGCCGCGCCGTGGAGCAGACGTGGCTTTCGATGGGAATTCTGTTAGGCGAGACGCCCTCCCGGGCGCGGCTTTCCGGAGCGGGGCTGCGACTGCTGACCGACTACCGCCCCGCGGACATTCCCGTGGGACTGCCCTCGGAGCTGCTCAAACGCCGCCCCGACATCCGCCAGGCGCATTTCAACATGTTGCAGGCGGCGGCGCAGGCCGGGCAGGCTCGGAGCGCGCGATTCCCGTCCATCTCGCTGACTGCCAAAGGAGGAGTTGTATCCAGTTCAATCAAAGGTTTAACTGCGGCGAACCCCTGGGCGTGGGATGCGCTGGATTCCGTCGCCGAGCCGATTTTCGGATTCGGGAAACTGCGCAACGCCGAGCGCGCCGCGATGGCGGCCTACACCCAGTCGGCCAAGACCTACGAGCAGACCGTGCTGACGGCGTTCGCCGATGTGGAAAAGGCATTGGTGGCCATCGCCACCTACCGCAGCCAGACCGAGCGCACGGGCGAACTGGTGCTCTCCAACGACCGCATCGCCACGATGACCCGCGCGCTCTACCGCAGCGGACTGTCCGACTACCTCGACGTGATCGACGCCGAGCGCAGTCTCTACCAGTCGCAGATGTCGCACGTCAACCTCGTCGTGCAGCAGTATATCAACTACGTCACGCTCTGCAAGGCGCTGGGCGGAGGATGGGTTGCCGCAGTGCAGAATTAAGGATATACCTACTTATGGGGATTGCGCAAGTCGCCGCAAAATCGTATCTTTGGGCGCAAAAATGCAGTAGAAAAAATGCGCTTATCCGAACTGAAGACCGGCGAATCGGCGACGATTGTCAAAGTGATGGGCCACGGAGGCTTTCGCCGCCGCATCATGGAGATGGGTTTTGTCCGCGGACAGCGGGTCGAAGTGATTCTGAACGCCCCCCTGAAGGACCCGATCGAGTATAAAATCATGGGCTACGACATCTCGCTGCGGCGCAGCGAGGCCGATATGGTCGTCGTGCTCACCGACGACGAAGCCGGGGAGTACCTCGCGCGGCGCGAACACCACCGCCATCACCGCCACGCACACTCCGGGGAGTGCGGATGCCCCGCGGCGGAGACTGCGCCCGCGGAAATCCGGACGGAGGAGTTCGGCGCGACGGAATCCGACGAGGCGTGCTGCGCGAGCATCGACGAGGTCGTGGCGCGCCACTCCCGCACCATCGCCGTCGCGCTGGTGGGCAACCCCAACAGCGGCAAGACCTCGCTTTTCAACGCCATATCGGGCGGCCACGAGCATGTGGGCAATTACAGCGGCGTGACCGTCGGGGCCAAGATCGGCCACCGCACCTACCGCGGCTACAGTTTCGAGGTCACCGACCTGCCCGGAACCTACGCCCTCTCGGCCTACACGCCCGAGGAGCGTTATGTGCGTCACCACCTCGCCACGAAGACCCCCGACGTGGTGATAAACTCGGTAGTCGCCTCGAATTTAGAGCGAAACCTATACTTAACTACCGAACTGATTGATATAAACCCGCGCATGGTCGTGGCGCTCAACATGTTCGACGAGTTGCAGGACAGCGGCGCGAAACTCGATTACGACAGTCTGGGCCGCATGCTGGGCGTGCCGATGGTTCCCGTAGAGGCGCGCAACAACCGCGGCATAGAGGCTCTGCTGGACACGGTGATCGACGTTTTCGAGAACCGCGACGAGCGCGTGCGCCACATCCATATCAACATGGGCCCCGTGATCGACGAGGGGCTGCGCAAACTCAACGGCGACATGAGCGCCTTCCGCGACGAACTCCCGAAAAACTTCCCGCCCCGCTACTACGCGATGAAGATGCTCGAGGGCGACCGGCAGGCCGAAGAGAGCCTCCGCGGCTGCGAGCGTTACGGGGTGTGGGCCGAAATCCGCGACCGCGAGGCCCGGCGCATCGCCGGGGAGCTGGGCGAGGATGTCGAAACGGCCTTCGCCAACCAGAAATACGGATTCATCCAGGGTGCGCTGAAGGAGACCTTCACCCCCGGACGGCGCGAGGAGGTGACGACGACGGCCATGATCGACACCTTCGTGACGCACAAGCTGTGGGGATTCCCGATCTTCTTCGCGCTGATGTGGCTCATGTTCTGGTGCACGTTCAGCCTCGGAGCCTATCCGCAGGAGTGGATCGACGCGCTGGTGGGATGGATCGGCGGCGCGGCGGACGCGCTGCTGCCCGCGGGGCCGCTCCGCGACCTGCTGGTCGACGGCGTCATCGGCGGCGTGGGGGCCGTGATCGTCTTCCTGCCCAACATTATGATCCTTTACCTCTTCATCTCGTTCATGGAGGATTCGGGCTACCTGGCCCGCGCGGCGTTCATCATGGACCGCGTGATGCACCGCATCGGAGTGCACGGGAAATCGTTCATCCCGCTGATCATGGGCTTCGGCTGCAACGTGCCCGCGATCATGGCCTGCCGGACCATCGAAAGCCGCAGCAGCCGCCTGATAACCATACTCATTACGCCGTTCATGTCATGCAGCGCGCGAATTCCGATCTACCTCCTGCTGGCGGGCACGTTCTTCGCCGCCGACGCCGGGACGGTGATGCTGGGCCTCTACGCGCTGGGGATCGTGCTGGCTGTCGTTACGGCGCGGCTGATGCGGCGGTTCCTCTTCCCGGTGGACGAGACGCCGTTCGTGATGGAGCTGCCGCCCTACCGCCTCCCGACGTGGAAAACCACGCTCAGCCACATGTGGGACAAGTGTGCGCAGTACCTCAAGAAGATGGGCGGCATGATCCTGATCGCTTCGGTCATCGTGTGGTTTTTGAGCTACTACCCCCGCACGGACGCCGCCGCCGGAACCGAGGCGCACTACGAAAATTCCTACCTCGGACGGCTCGGCAAGGGCTGCGAGCCGGTGTTCAGCCCCTTGGGATTCAATTGGAAAGCCGGCGTGTCCCTGCTGTCGGGCCTCCCGGCCAAAGAGATCGTGGTGTCGACGCTCGGTGTGCTCTACTCCGAAGGCGCCGCGACCGCTCCCGCAGAGGAGGAGGCCGTGATCGGCGGTGCGGACGGCGCGACGGAAATCATCGTGAAAACGGACGATCCGACGCCGGCAAAGGCATTCCGGACCGCGGAAGAGGAGGAGGCGGACTCGCTCTCGCAGCGGCTGCTCGCGAGCGGCGACTTCACGACGGCCTCGGCGCTGGCGTTCCTCGTATTCATCCTGCTCTACTTCCCCTGCATCGCCACGGTGGCCGCCATCGGCGCCGAAGCCGGGTGGAAATGGGCTGCGGCGTCGGTGGTTTACAACACGACGCTGGCCTGGTTCGTGGCGTGGATCGTATACCGGATCGCACTGATATTCTGAACGATGAACTGGCAGGATTACATCGTCGCGGCCATCGGGCTGGCGGTTGCGGCCATCGTCGCGAGGCGGCTGTGGTGTTTCGCGCGCGGACGGCGGCGGGGAGGATGCGCGTCGTGCGCGTCGGCGCAATGCCCGCTCAAGAAGCGCACCGGCAGGAATTGATTTGCCGGACACGGGCTGCGCCGGGGAGATTCTCCGAATAAATTTGGCATTGCACCCGGCATGCACTATATTTGTCGCCGCAAACGGCGGCAGGGTTCCGGGACCGGCTGAAAAGTCCGGTCCCGAACGTTCAAGGCCCGCCGCCAAAGTCGAACGACGATGACAGGACTTTTTCAGATTCTTCTTTTCTGGCTCATAGGCAATGCGTTGAGCCTTATCACCGGAGGTTACGTGTCGGGCAACATCATCGGCATGATCCTGCTCTTTGCTGCGCTGTGCCTGCGCTGGGTGCGGGCCGAGACGGTGCGCCCCGCGGCGCGGTTCCTGTTGGGGGCCATGGCGCTCTTTTTCGTGCCCTACGGGGTGGGGCTGATGGACTCCTACCGGGTGATCCTCGAAAACCTCTGGGCCATCCTCGTCTCGGGAATCGTCTCGACGATCCTCGTGCTGATCGTCGCCGGCCAGACCTTCCAGAGCCTGAACCGCCGCGCCCGCCTGCGGCACATCAAACAACTCCGCCACGATGCCTGACGCCTCATTTCTCTCCTCGGACCTCTTTCTGCTGACCCTCACCGTGGGGCTTTACTGCCTCGGGACGGCGGTCTACCGCCGCATCCGGATGCCGCTGCTGCATCCCGTGCTGCTCACGTTCGTCGCCGTCATCGTATTCCTCCGTGCGGCGGACATCGGCTATGCCCGCTACCAGGAAGCCACGGGCATCCTCGACTTTGCTCTGGGCATGTCGGTCGTCGCACTCGGCTACCTGCTCTACGAACAGGTCGAACAACTGCGCGGAAGCCTGCTCCCGGTCGGCATTGCCACCCTTGCGGGTTGCGTGGCGGGCGTGCTGAGCGTCGTATATATCGCCATGGCGTTCGGCGCCGGACGCGAGATACTCAACTCGATAGCCCCCAAGTCGGTCACCGTGCCCATCGCCGTGTCGGTTTCGGGGCCGCTGGGCGGCATCGTCCCCGTCACGTCGGTCGTGGTGTTCTGCGTGGGGATCTTCGGCAGTATCTTCGGCGAGTGGATCCTGCGCCGCTGCGGCGTGCGGGATGCCGAAGCCCGGGGGTTTGCGCTGGGAGCCGCGGCGCACGGCATCGGTACGGCGCGCGCCATCGAGATGGGAGCCGTCGAAGGAGCCCTGAGCGGGCTGGCGATGGCCCTGATGGGACTGGCCACGGCGCTGCTGATGCCGCTGATGGAGCGGTATCTGTATTAGCAGTAAGCCCTGCGGCAGGCGGACGGGCATATATCGGGCTCATAAAAGTCGCATCAAAGTTTTTTAAATTCTATAATAAATACTACTTTTGCACAATTGCTGGCAATTCGCACAAAAGTAGGTTAATATGGAGTGGTTACACACCTTGTTCTTCGGCAGCGGCATCGCCCATGCCGTGCTGACCTTCGCATTGGTCATCACCATCGGCATTTTGCTCGGAAAAGTCAAAATCGGCGGCATCTCGCTCGGAATCACATGGATTCTGTTCGTAGGTATCGTCCTGAGTCATTTCGGAATGACGGTGGACGGCGAGGTCAGGCACTTCGTGCAGGAATTCGGGCTGATTCTGTTCGTCTTCTCGATCGGTCTGCAAGTCGGACCGGGATTTTTCGCATCGTTCAAACACGGCGGCATGACGCTGGTCATGTGTGCCGTAGCGATCGTACTGCTGGGCGTGGCGACGGCCTATGTAGTTCATCTGGCGACGGGCACGCCGATTCCGACGATGGTCGGCATCCTTTCGGGCGCAGTGACCAACACCCCCGGACTGGGTGCCGCGCAGCAGGCTTACACCGATGCGTTGGGAATCGAAGACCCCACGATCGCGCTGGGATACGCCGTGGCTTATCCGCTCGGCGTCGTGGGCATCATATTCACGATGATCTTCATCCGCTACGCCCTGCGCGTGAAGTTCGAAAAGGAGGACGAGGGGCTGGCGGCGCTGAGCCGTGAACACAAGCTCGCCGACAAGGTTTCGGTCGAATTCACCAACAAGACGCTCGACGGCCGCACGGTGGCCTATGTCCGCGACCTGATCAACCGTCAGTTCGTCATATCGCGCATCCTGCGTCCCGACGGAACGATCTCGATGGCCGATGCGGAGAGCGTGATACATATCGGCGACCGGCTGTGGCTGATCTCGCAGGCCGAGGACATCGAGGCGATCGTGGCCTTCTTCGGCCGCCGCGTGGAGATGACCGACGAGCAGTGGGGCAACAATACGCCCAACGCCGAGCTGGTGTCGCGCCGCATCCTGATTACGAAATCGTCGCTCAACGGCAAGAAATTCTCCGACCTGCGCCTGCGCACGAAATACGGCATCACCATCACGCGCGTAAACCGCGCGGGCGTCGATCTGATCCCCTATCAGGGCTTGGAACTGCAGGTCGGCGACCGTGTGATGGTCGTAGGGCCCGCGAAAGCCGTGGCGCAGGTGGCCGACGTATTGGGCAACTCGCTCAAGAAGCTGAACCAGCCTAATTTGGTGACGATCTTCGTAGGTATCGCTTTAGGTGTGCTGCTGGGGTCGATTCCGCTGCTCAACGTACCCCAGCCCGTGAAGCTCGGACTGGCAGGAGGCCCGCTGATCGTGGCCATCCTGATCGGACGCTTCGGTACGCATTTCCACCTGGTCACCTACACTACGATGAGCGCCAACCTGATGCTGCGCGAAATCGGCATCGCGCTGTTCCTCGCGGCGGTGGGCATCGGCGCGGGCGACGGATTCATCGACGCCATCGTCGACGGCGGTTACCGCTGGATCGGATACGGTGTCGCCATCACCGTCCTGCCGCTGATAATCGTCGCGCTGGTAGCGCGGCTGTGGCTCAAGATGAACTACTACACGCTGATGGGACTTATCGCCGGATCGACGACCGATCCCCCGGCGCTGGCCTACGCCAATGCGACGGCAGGCAACGACATGCCGGCCGTGGGTTATTCGACGGTCTATCCCGTAGTGATGTTCCTGCGCGTGCTGACAGCGCAGATATTCATCCTCTTCTCGCTGTAAGCGGGACGGTTCGTAAAAAATGTTACGAACTGTTACCCGTCCCGCATGTCGCTCAAAAGCAGTTTGGGGCGAGAAATGAAGCGGCGGAGAGAGTCGGATGGCAGATAAAATTCAACGATGGCTTTTAAATTTTAATCGGGATACCTTTCTTTGCTGCTGGCAAAAATCCAAACACCCTTATACTATGGCAAAAGCAGTCAACATCGCCCGTTCCCATCGGTTGGACG
>OGHN01001302.1_pt1 | contig 10690 bp, 10 predicted proteins | sample 1571511 | NCBI WGS metagenome assembly OGHN01 (sample SAMEA2582024, study PRJEB24529) | metagenome | biome: Human gut stool | place: China | collected 2011 | reverse complement strand
GAAATCATCGGAAATGCGACCGATTCACAGCCATTTTTCAAAGCAAGCGACAAGGAATTTCTGTAACAGCTTTCAAGCAGTTGCTTTTCGCCGGAATCGCCGCCCCGCCATATAGGGCCTACCGTGTGGATTATATATCTGCAAGGCATTTTGCAGCCGCTTGTGATTTTGGCTTCGCCTGTCCTGCATCCGCCGAGTGCGAGGCACTCTTTATAAAGCTCCGAACCTGCGGCACGGTGTATTGCGCCGTCCACTCCTCCTCCGCCGAGCAATGATTCGTTGGCGGCATTGACTACCGCATCGCAAGAAAATTTTGTAATATCTGCACGGACTATCTTTAACGGCATAATTTTCTCCTTTATTTAAGAACGGCTTCGATTGCGGATATTTCCTCATCAGTAAAATCGAGCTTATTTATGCACTCCGCATTTTCGACTATCTGTGACGGGCGGCTTGCGCCGATAAGGACGGTTGCTACCGCCTTATTATGAAGTACCCACGAAAGCGCCATCTGCGACAGCTTCTGTCCTCTGCTCAGCGCAATTTCATTCAGAGCATTAAGACGCTTCAGCATTATATCATCAAGCTGTCCCTCAAGCCACGGTGCGCCGCCTTTAGCAAGACGTGAATCTTCGGGAACGCCGTGGAGATACTTATCTGTAAGAAAGCCCTGATACAGCGGAGCCATCGGCGAATTAGCAATAACGGCCGCCAAAATAGCCATCAAAAACAGCAAGATGCTCGCCGCTATATTCAGCGACGAGAAGTTTTTCACAGTACGTAAAATAATCATAAAGAAGTATATTTGATTTAAGATTTCATCCTTTCGACATCAATCCAGCTTCAAGACTGCCAGGAACGCTTTCTGAGGTACCTCCACATTACCAATCTGTTTCATACGCTTCTTACCTCTCTTCTGTTTCTCAAGCAATTTTCGTTTACGGCTCACGTCACCTCCATAACATTTGGCCGTTACGTCCTTACGCACAGCCTTAATCGTTTCCCGGGAAATAATCTTGGCACCGATAGCAGCCTGAATGGCGATATCGAACTGCTGTCTCGGAATCAGGTCTTTCAACTTCTCGCACATCCGGCGTCCCAATTCGTAGGCATTGTCAAAGTGTGTCAAGGTAGAAAGAGCATCCACCGGCTCACCGTTCAGCAAAATATCCAGCTTCACCAGTTTGGAAGGACGAAAACCGTTGGGATGATAGTCAAAAGAGGCATATCCCTTAGAGATACTCTTCAATTTATCATAGAAATCGATAACTATTTCGCCAAGAGGCATGTCATAGTATATTTCTACGCGGTTACCTGAAATATATTCCTGCTTCACCAGCTCGCCACGCTTGCCCAGACAAAGAGTCATGATAGGGCCGATGTAATCAGTAGTGGTAATCACCGAGGCGCGGATATAAGGCTCCTCAATACGGTCTATCATGGTAGGGTCGGGCATGCTGCCGGGGTTATGCACTTCAGTCATATTTCCCTGCTTGTCATAGATATTGTAGGAAACGTTGGGCACGGTGGTGATAACGTTCATGTCAAATTCACGGTCAAGGCGTTCCTGCACAATCTCCATATGGAGCAGCCCAAGGAAACCGCAACGGAAACCAAAACCCAAAGCCAATGAAGACTCAGGCTGGAAAGTCAGCGAAGCATCATTCAACTGCAACTTCTCCAAAGAAGAACGCAAGTCCTCAAAATCTTCTGCCTCGATGGGGTACACACCAGCAAAAACCATCGGCTTTACCTCCTCAAAACCGGCGATGGCCTCTTCGCAAGGACGGGCAATATGCGTAATCGTATCACCTACTTTCACTTCCTTAGAGGTTTTGATACCCGAGATGATATAGCCCACATCCCCCGTACGCAACTCCGGACGTGGCATCATTTCCATTTTGAGCACTCCGATTTCATCCGCATCATATTCCTTGCCTGTATTGAAGAATTTCACTTTATCCCCTTTACGAATCACACCGTTCACTATCTTGAAATATGCAATGATACCACGGAAAGAATTGAAGACAGAATCGAAAATCAACGCCTGCAACGGAGCTTCCTCGTCACCCTCCGGGTGAGGGATACGCTCAATGACCGCAGCCAGAATCTCTTCCACTCCCATGCCTGTTTTGCCAGAAGCACGGATAATTTCATCACGCTTGCAGCCCAACAGTTCGACGATTTCGTCCTCCACTTCCTCGGGCATGGCGCTTGCCATGTCACATTTGTTGATGACGGGAATAATCTCCAAATCATGCTCAATCGCCATATAGAGGTTTGAAATGGTCTGCGCCTGCACTCCTTGCGAAGCATCTACAATAAGCAAGGCTCCTTCACAAGCGGCAATGGAACGTGACACCTCGTACGAGAAGTCCACGTGTCCCGGAGTGTCTATCAAGTTCAGAATATACTTTTCACCTTTATAGGTATACTCCATTTGTATGGCATGGCTCTTGATGGTGATACCTCTTTCCTTCTCAAGGTCCATGTCATCCAGCATCTGTCCGTTAGTTACTTGTATAGTATTGGTAAATTCCAGCAGACGGTCTGCCAAAGTTGATTTACCGTGGTCGATATGGGCAATAATGCAAAAATTTCGTATATTCTTCATTGTCAATAACTATCTATTAATTGGGTGCGCAAAGATAGTGAAAACAGAGCAAATAAAAAAAATGCGTTGATAACATATTCATGTACCAACGCATCTTTTTATAACATTCCAATCAATTCCTCGCTTAGTTCAGCTTTACAAACAATTCGCCTTCCACTTCAGAAGTAGAGACCTTGTCTTCTCTTAACAACCAGCCCAATCCCAGGAAGAAGTCCTTGTCGATCAGTTTAGTTGCTTTCTTGATTTGCTTGTGAGTCAAGCCATCTGTGCCATTCAGTGCAGTCCAAATCTGTCCTGCAACATTACCAGCTTTTTCTTTTAACATTTCTATTTGCTTTTAGTTAAACGTTATCCTCATCTCCAAAGATAGAGATGTCGGTGTTTTTATATCGCTGCAAAGATAGGTATATTTATGTTATACAACACGTTATTAGGCACTTTTTTTCTTACTAAGGGGTAAAAAAGTTCTTTTTTCTTACTTTGAGGACATTTTTTCCAGGTATTCGGTCCAAATTTGGGCAGCTACCTCTACCATCCTGGCACACGGGCGTTTAGCATAATACTGCTCGGTACGGGCTTCCGGAACGGACGAACCTTCCGGTTTTCTCAACCCCAACAATTCAGCACATATCAAAGAGCCGTTTCGTTTCTTGAACTCAGCAGCCAGATCCTGCACCAACGCATAGTTTGCCGCCTTACCTTCACGATCCTTGCCTTCCACAGCTCCTTTTTCCAATCCGGCCAATAGGAACATGCCGCATGCAGCACCACATGTCTGCCTCATACGACCTATGCCACCACCAAAAGAGGCGGACATCCGGAAAGCCTGCTCTTCTGTAAAGCCATACATATCTGCAAAAGCTCCCACCACCGACTGCGAGCAGTTATAGCCACTCTTGAAAAGCTCCACAGCTTTTTCGATTCTGTTTTTTGTTTCCATCATCATTATTCTGTAATTTCCAACAACATCGGACAATGGTCCGAATGAACAACGTCACCCAATATTCTCGCCTCCTTCAACATCGGGCGCACCGGTTCACTCACCATGCAATAATCAATGCGCCACCCTTTGTTCTTGGCACGTGAATTAAAGCGATAGCTCCACCACGTATATTCCTGCTTGTCGGGATGAAGCCAACGGAAGGAATCTATGAATCCCGCATTGAGAAAGCGCGTCATCCACTCCCGCTCTTCAGGCAGGAAGCCACTGTTGGTGGCATTCCTGATAGGGTCGTGAATGTCTATTGCCTCATGGCAGATATTATAATCGCCGCAAAGAATGAGTTTAGGACGCGTACGTTCCAGCTCCAATACATATTCCTGGAATTTCTCCAACCAGACCATCTTGAAGGCCTGGCGTTCATCACCGCTGGTACCGGAAGGATGATAAACACTCACAACGGACACATCGCCGAAGTCGGCACGGATAAAGCGCCCTTCGTTATCGTATTCTTCAATACCCATACCATATTCCACATGGTCCGGTTCTTGCTTGCTCAAAATAGCGACTCCGCTATACCCCTTCTTCTGTGCAGAATATAGGTAATGCTTATACCCCAAAGCATCCAGCGCCTCTGCCGGATACTGTTCCGGTTGCAGCTTTGTTTCCTGCAAACAAAGCACATCCGGCTGCTCTTGTGCCAGCCACTCGGGAAAACCTTTTGTCACGGCAGCCCTCAGCCCATTTACGTTATATGTAATAATCTTCATACTACTTATTTGATTTCTTAAAAATGAATTATTCAAGATGTCAACTCGGATACCAGCAGCATGATATTCAGCACAGTGACCACCGCAGCAATGGCATAAAGTACAAATGTACTCCATTTGCTGTTTACATACTGCCCCATCACCTTGCGCGAAGAAGTCAGTCCTACTTGCAGGAAAACCGTGAACGGCAGCTGGATGCTCAGTATCATCTGTGAAATCAGCAGTCCTTTGAACGGGTCTCCGATAAAGAAAATCAGCAGCAGCGCAATGCCCAGCGACAGAATCACACCCACCTGCGAGTGACTGTCTTTGATATGATAGGATTCTCCGAAAATACCGGCAAAGATAGAACCTGCCGCCATACCGCTGGTTATCGTGGAAGATATACCCGCCATCAGTAATGCCAATGCAAAAACCACGGCAGCACTGCTCCCCAGCAACGGCTCCAGCAAAGATTTGGCCTGCTGCAACTCTTCCACCTGAATACCGCTTTTAAAGAAAGTTGCCGCTGCCAGCAGTATCATGGCACTGTTGATGGCCCATCCCACAATCATAGAGAACAGCGTGTCGAACAATTCATATTTCAACACCTTACGGATGGATGCATCATCTTTCTTATTATATTCATGGCTCTGTATCACTTCCGAGTGCAGAAACAGATTATGCGGCATCACCACCGCACCGAGCACACTCATGATAATCAGCATGCTCCCATGCGGGAACGAAGGTGTCACCCACCCTTGTGCAGCCAGCGACCAATCTATCTTCACCAGAAACAGCTCATAGATAAAGGAGAGCCCGATGACCGAAACAAAAGCAATGATGGAACGTTCTATCTTCTTGTAGGAATTAGTGAAAAGCATGACGACTACAAATACGGTAGTCAAGACAGAACCCCATATGATGGGAATGTCAAACAGCATCTGCAAAGCGATGGCACCTCCCAATATCTCTGCCAGCGAAGTCGAGATGGAAGCCAGCACTGCTGTACCCAATATGGGACGCGACACCCAGGAAGGAGTATATTTGGTAGCGGCTTCGGACAAGCACAAGCCGGTTACAATGCCAAGATGCGCCACATTATGCTGCAATACAATCAGCATGATAGTGGATAAAGTCACGACCCACAGCAACGAATAGCCAAATTCAGACCCTGCCGCAAAATTAGATGCCCAGTTCCCCGGGTCAATAAAGCCCACAGTCACCAGCAGTCCGGGACCTATATATTTAAAAACGTCCAGACCGCCCAGATAGCGTTTGTGGTCTCTCCGTTTCAAGTCTTTAAAAATATTCTTCATTGTGTCTGTTCAATTAAGAGCGTAAAAATACTCAAATAATAACAAATACCTCCATGTTAGGTTCAAAAAAAGCCCCTGGCATCTTTCAATGTCAAGGGCTCTCATCCATTCTTTCAGGCAGTAGGCTCAATACCCCATCTCGTGCAATGCCTTGCACAATTGGTCGGGGCAGGAAGTGGAACGTCTTCCGCAGCGAATTCCTTCCAAACGGGCAATCACCGCATCTACCGGCATGCCTTTCACCAAACGTGAAAGTCCTTGCAGGTTTCCATTACATCCACCCCAAAATGCCACTTCTTTCACAATACCATCTTCCACATCCAGTTCGATGTTACTGCTACACGTACCTTGCGTCTTGTATGTATATGTCATTATTCTCCGCCTTCTTCCGGTTTCATGTTAGTATAAACCGTCTGTACATCATCAAACTCTTCGAGACGCTCTATCATCTTGTCGATGGTTTCGCGTTGCTCGGGAGTCACATCCTTCATATCGTTCGGGATATAGGTAAACTCACCGCCGACATCTTCAAAACCGCACTCTTCCAAATGTTTCTGGATAGCTGCATAGCTTTTCGGGTCACCATAAATAGTGATAGTACCTTCTTCTTCATCCTCTTCGTAGTCTTCCTCTACGTCATAGTCTATCAAGTCAAGAATGAGTTCTTCCATATCGATACCGTCTTTCTTCTTGAAAGTGAACACGCACTTGTGGTCAAACAAGAAAGCCAGTGAACCCATTGTTCCCAAGTTACCGCCGAACTTGTTGAATACGGAACGCACATCGGCTACTGTACGGGTAGTGTTATCGGTCAGTGTATCCACAAAAACAGCTACACCGTGAGGACCGTATCCTTCATAAGTCATACCCTTATAGTCGCTTTGGTCCTTACCCATCGCATTCTTGATAGCACGTTCAATATTATCCTTCGGCATGTTTTCACGCTTACAAGTAGCGATAACCGAACGCAGTGTCGGGTTGTTTTCCGGCTCCGGACCACCGGCCTTCACCGCAATAGCAATTTGTTTACCCAGTCTTGTAAAGGTCTTTGCCATGTGACCCCATCTTTTCAATTTGGCAGCTTTTCTATATTCAAACGCTCTTCCCATTGGAACTGTATTTTAAATTATGAATTATAAATTCTGAATAATGAATCAACGCAGCTTGGCATTCAACTTGTCCTCCAGGTTCTTCACTAGTTTGGACATAATCTTGTCAATCTGCTTATCGTTCAACGTGGCATTCTCATCCTGCAGCAGGAAGCTCACCGCGTAACTCTTCTTACCGGCTTCCAGATTCTTACCCTCATAAACGTCAAAGAGAGAAACCTCCTTCAGCAGCTTTTTCTCCGTCTCGTAGGCAATCTTCTCAATTTCCGCAAACTGCACTTTCTTGTCGAGCAGTAACGCCAAGTCGCGTTTCACGGCAGGGAACTTGGAGATTTCCGTATAGCTCACCTTCACATTGCGGATGGCCTTCAGCAATTCTTTCCAGTTGAAATCGGCATAGTAAACCTCGTTGTCAATATCGAATGCCTTCAGCAGCTTCTTTGTTACAATACCGAAAGTAGCCAACCGCTTTCCACCCCTTGTCTGTACGGATAAACCGGCAGCATAGATGTCATCAGTCAGATTGCCGACAACCAAATCATGCATGTGCAGCCCCAATCTGGCAAAGACATTCTCAACGTATGCCTTCAGCTCATATACCGAGCTGTTCTCATCCGGATGAGCCCATGAGTTGGTCACCCTCTTGCCAGTCACCCACAAACCAAGATGATAGTCTTCGGAATAAGCGGCAAGCACTTTCTCCGGATTCTTCTTTTCCTCGTTGAAGTGATAACAATTACCGAATTCAAAGAATTTCAGGTCTGCATTCTTACGGTTGGCGTTGTGCGAGATGCTTTCCAATCCACCGAAAAGCAGTGTCTGACGCATGGCATTCAAGTCTGCACTCAACGGATTCAGCAACATTACCAGATTCTTTGACGGATAAGACTCCAGGTTGTCATAGTAAGCAGCACGGGTCAACGAGTTGTTCAGAATCTCATTAAAACCACAGCCCACCAGCTGCTCGGCAACCAGGTTCTGCAGTTTGTTGGATTTATCATATTCACCCTTGGTAGTCAGACAAGACTTCAAGGTAGTCGGAATCTCCACATTATTATATCCGTAGATACGCAGGATATCCTCTATTACATCGCAATCGCGCTGCACGTCCACACGGTAAGGAGGAACATCCAGTGTAAGCCCTTCGGCTGTCTCGTCTACAATCTTCATTTCCAGACTTGTCACGATGCTCTTGATGGTATCCACCGGAATAACTTTACCAATCAGTGAGTTCACTTTCTCATAGGCAAGTTCCACACGGAAATCCTTGGCAGGAGCGGCGCACACATCTTTTATTTCAGAAGAAATGGTACCTCCGGCAAGTTCCTTTACCATCAAAGCTGCCAGCTTCAGGCAGTAAATAGTGGCATTCGGGTCAATACCTCTTTCAAAACGGAAAGAAGCGTCTGTGTTCAATGCATGGCGACGGGCTGTCTTGCGCACCCATGTGGGATGGAAGTAAGCACTTTCAAGGAATACATCTTTGGTGGTTTCCGTAGAACCGGAATCCAGACCGCCGAATACACCGGCAATACACATCGCCTCTTCCTTGTTGCAAATCATCAGGTCGCGTTCGTTCAATTTACGTTCCACGCCATCAAGAGTTACAAACGGAGTACCTTCCGGCATGGTCTTTACAATCACCTCACCGCCTTTAATCTTATCTGCATCGAAGCAGTGCAGCGGCTGGCCGAAAGCATGGACGATATAGTTGGTAATATCCACCACATTATTGATAGGACGCAGGCCGATAATACGCAACTTGTTCTGCAACCATTCGGGGCTTTCTTTCACTGTAACCCCTTTCACCGTAACGCCGGCATATCGGGGACATGCCTCGCTGTTCTCTACAGTTACTTTAATATCCAAATCGTGATTTTCTACCGCAAAAGCGTCTACCGAAGGTTTCTTTAAAGTAGCCGGCTTACCGTTCTGTATCAAGTAGGCATACAAGTCGCGTGCCACCCCATAATGTGAGCAAGCATCGGCACGGTTGGGAGTGATGTCCACTTCCAGTACGTAATCGCTCTTGATGTTATAGTAGTCCTTGGCAAGCGTACCCGGAACAGCTGTCTCCGGCAGTACGATGATGCCTGCGTGGTCCGTACCGATACCGATTTCATCCTCAGCACAAATCATGCCGACAGATTCCACGCCACGAAGTTTTGATTTCTTGATGGTAAAGCATTCGTCACCGTCATACAGTTTTGTACCCAACGTGGCTACTACCACTTTCTGTCCGGCAGCTACATTCGGAGCGCCGCATACAATCTGCACGGGTTCACCTTGTCCCAGGTTCACCGTAGTGACGTGCATATGGTCTGAGTTGGGATGAGCTTCGCATGTCAGCACTTCGCCGATGACCAGTCCTTCCAGTCCGCCTTTAATGGTTTGCACCTCTTCCACACTTCCCGTTTCCAGTCCGATGGAGGTCAGTGCCGCAGCAACTTCATCCGGTGTCAAATCGAAATCGACATACTCTTTCAACCAATTATAAGAGATATTCATATCATTATATTTTTATTGTTTCCAAAAGTGACCTGCAAAGGTAATAAGATTTTTTGGTTGGCAGGGAATTATAAATGAAGAAAATAACAAAAAGGCGATGAAGTGCTTTTCCTTCACCGCCTTTCTCCTAATATTCTATATAAATCTACAATTTATACATTCATTGCATTGGCGCCTAAAGCTCCCAATATGGCGGAAGCAACAGCTATCACTACCTTCAAAATTTTGTCCCAAACGTTCTTTTTCATAGTCTCAATCTTTCAAAATTAGTAAATACATCTTATCCTAACGGGTTCTCTCCCTGGTCACCGTCGGAACCGCCACCGGAATTACCACCATCACCGGCATCATCCGTACCGTCCGTAACCACTCCCGTCCATTTCTCAAACTCCACCCCTTGGAGCAGGGCACGCGTAGTGCCGATAGCAGCCGGGCGCGTGTATTCCGGAGTAAACTGGCAGCGCAAAGCGGTCACCTGATTGGGATTCACGTCTTCAGATTTGACCACTCCCTTACCTCGCGTACGGGCCTTCATGGTGAATGTGCCCAAGCCATCCAGACGCACCGTACGGCTGTTCAGCAACTGGCTCCTCATTACCGTCATTAGGTTACGGATTACATTATGTACATCACCCGGAGTCAATGAAGACTTCTCTGCAATCACCTCAGCCAGCTGTTGTGCATCCACGGCTCTTCCCACTTTCTTCAAACTCAGATGCCAAAGTTTGGCACCCTCTTTCGTCGCCAGAGACGACTGTCTTGCATAATAAAATAAAGGCATACTTTCTTTCTCCTTTTTACATTTTTAATTCAACATGGTTTTTAATCTCGTTTTGTTGATCAACAATGCAAAGGTGAGGATATATTTGCCTGCAAACAAAGAAAACAGCCTCGCTGAAGCTGTTTTCTGAGATAAGTTTATAAAGTATTGATTTACAAGCTATCAGATTAAGCAAGCCAACTTAATCAAGAAAAGGAAAGCTTATTTCAAATTGATTGATGTAATCCAAAATACCTCTTCATGAAACAGACATAAATAAGACTTAACAAGAGGATGGTACATAGCAGATACCAGTAGCCTGAATCCAAACACATTATATATCCTATGATGATGATTGCCTGTACTGCCATGTAAATAGAAGAAACCATTACATGAGGAATCTTCAGCTCATTCGCCATAATCTGATACAGATGTTTACGATGCGGTAGTCCGATATTCTCATGAAGCATCAGGCGGTGAATGATAGTCAGCACACTATCCACACCATAAACGGATAAAAGGACTATCCAACTGAAATCTTCTGTTTCAATGATGAGCCTGCCTATCAGGAAAAGAAGGATGAAGGCAATGCTCACCGAACCCACATCACCCGCAAAGCATTTGGCTTTCTTACGAAAATTGAAGAAACAGAAAACTAGAACGGAACAGATAACGGTATAGATGAAATCCG